>Ga0114962_10003116_pt1 | contig 13544 bp, 8 predicted proteins | sample C_130820_MF_Meta_FD_87017 | JGI IMG/M metagenome (GOLD analysis project Ga0114962, IMG submission 87017) | Freshwater microbial communities from Lake Croche, Canada to study carbon cycling - C_130820_MF_MetaG | ecosystem: Environmental > Aquatic > Freshwater > Lake | place: Lake Croche, Canada... | reverse complement strand
TGAAGACGGCCGCACCTCGGTCGACGCGGTGTTCGCTGCGGTCGCGGTGGCGGGCCTGCTGGTGATGGGATTCAACCCGCTGTCCTTCTTTGACATCGGCATCTGGCGCGACGACACCTCAGTCCTCGCCCGGGTGACGGTGGTGGTGATGGCCGTATTCGTCCTGGCACTCGCGGTCATCGTGCTGCTGAAGGGCAAGTTGTGGACCGGACTGGTGGGCATGTTCATCACACCGTTGCTGTTCATCGGCGCGATCCGGTTGTCCCGGCCGCACGCCCCGTGGGCACGTTGGCATTACCAAGACGAACCCCGCAAGATGCACCGCGCACTGGAGCGTGAGCGCTACCTGCGCCGGCCGTTCGTTCAGGTCAATCTCTGGTTGCAGCACGTGATCGCCGGCGAACCCCGGTTCCCGGCCGCTGCCGAGGTGGACGCCGAACTCGACCGCGAGGTCCACGCCGCGCCGCCTCCGGCGCGCGCCGCATCCCCGGATCAGCCGGCACCGCGGAGTGCCCAACCCGCGGTCGCGGGATCGGGACCCAGCTGATGCGGTACTTCTACGACACCGAGTTCATCGACAACGGCAGGCTTATCGACCTGATCTCGATCGGCGTCGTCGCCGATGACGGTCGCGAGTTCTACGCCATATCGACCGAGTTCGATCCGGAGTCGGCGGGCCGTTGGGTGCGGACCAATGTGCTGCCCAAGCTGCCGTCGCCGGCGTCGCAGTTGTGGCGCTCGCGCCGGCAGATTCGGGAGGGCCTCGAGGACTTCTTCGGCATCGACGACCCGGAGATCGAGGCCGAGCCCATTGAACTGTGGGCCTGGGTGGGTGCTTACGACCATGTTGCCCTGTGCCAGCTATGGGGACCGATGACCAGCCTACCGCCGCAGATCCCGCGGTTCACCCGGGAATTGCGGCAGTTGTGGGAGGACCACGGCAGTCCGCGGATGCCGCCGCGCCCGTCCGACACCCACGACGCACTGGTCGACGCTCGGCATAATCGGCGCCGCCATGAGCTGATGACTACCGGCCGCGATCTTGGTCCGGGAACCCCGGGGGAGCATTCGGCGCAGTTAGGAACCGTCGGCGGTGGTGAGAATCCCGAAGCGCCGAGGTTAGGATAGGCGGATGAATTGGACCGTCGACGTACCGATCGAGCAACTGCCGGCGTTGCCGCCGTTGCCGGTTGACCTGCGTACCCGGCTGGTGGAGGCGCTGGCCAAACCCGCCGCGCAGCAACCGAGTTGGGATGCCGAGCAGGCTAGGGCGATGCGCACGGTGCTGGAGAGCGTGCCCCCGGTGACCGTGGCCTCCGAGGTCGAGAAGCTCTCGAGCCAGCTTGCCGCGGTGGCCCGCGGGGAGGCGTTTTTGCTGCAGGGCGGCGACTGCGCGGAGACCTTCGTCGACAACACCGAACCGCACATCCGCGCCAATATCCGCACCCTGCTGCAGATGGCCGTGGTGCTGACCTACGGCGCTAGCATGCCGGTCGTCAAGATGGCCCGGATCGCCGGCCAATACGCCAAGCCGCGCTCGTCGGATATCGACGCGCTGGGTCTGCGGTCCTATCGCGGCGACATGATCAACGGGTTCGCCGCCGACGCGGCCGTGCGCGACCATGACCCGTCGCGGCTGGTGCGCGCCTACGCCAACGCCAGTGCCGCGATGAATCTGGTTCGGGCACTCACTTCCTCAGGTCTGGCGTCGTTGCACCTGGTGCACGACTGGAATCGGGAGTTCGTCCGCACCTCGCCGGCCGGGGCCCGATACGAGGCATTGGCTGGTGAGATCGACCGAGGCATGCGCTTCATGGCGGCCTGTGGGGTCAACGACCGCAACCTCGACACCGCCGAGATCTACGCCAGCCATGAGGCTCTGGTGCTTGATTACGAGCGGGCCATGCTTCGGCTCTCCGAGGCTTCCGGTGAGCCCCGCCTCTACGACCTGTCGGCGCACTATGTCTGGATCGGGGAGCGGACCCGTCAGCTCGACGGTGCCCATATCGCCTTCGCAGGGGTGATCGCGAATCCGATCGGGGTGAAGATCGGGCCGACGATGACGCCGGAACTGGCGGTCGAATACGTCGAACGTCTTGACCCGCAGAACAAGCCGGGTCGGCTGACGCTGGTCACCCGGTTGGGCAACCACAAAGTGCGCGATCTGCTGCCACCGATCATCGAGAAGGTCCAGGCCACCGGTCATCAGGTGATCTGGCAGTGCGATCCGATGCACGGCAACACCCACGAGTCGTCCACCGGGTACAAGACCCGCCACTTCGACCGCATCGTCGACGAGGTGCAGGGGTTCTTCGAGGTGCACCGGGCGCTGGGCACCCACCCCGGCGGGATCCACGTGGAGATCACCGGGGAGAACGTCACCGAGTGTCTCGGCGGCGCCCAGGACATCTCCGACACCGACCTGGCTGGTCGCTACGAGACGGCCTGCGATCCACGGCTGAATACCCAGCAGAGCCTGGAGTTGGCGTTCCTGGTCGCGGAGATGCTCCGCGAATAACCCACGCCGAGCAGACGCACAGGTTCCTCTCGGCTCGGCTTTTCGGGCCGTTTCGTGTCTGCTCAGCGAGGCTCAGCGGCCGAGCAGAGCGTCGAGGTTGGTGCCGAGTGTCCACCCGGCGATGGCCATCAGTCCGGTCAGCACGCCAACGGTGAGCACCCAGAAGGCCATCAGCCGACGTGACCGCTGCCGTGCCCAGCCGAACTCCTCGATGTTGATTCCGGCGAATCGCTGTGGTGGGGAAGAGTATTCGGCGATCTCGTTGTGATCGTCGACACCGGTGTCGCCGGGTGTGGCAGGTTGCCACTGCTGCGGACCGCGGGTCAGCTGACGGGTCGGTGTCCGAACCGGTGGTCCCGCGGCCGGCCTTCGATCGGGTCGTCGGTTGTGAACCACGGTGGCGGCCGCGTGCTGCGCGGAGTTCCGCGGGGCCGGAACACGGAATTGCGGCAGGGCTAATTCGTCGGCGATCGCGTCGAGTTCGGCGCCCATGGCGGAGGCGTCGCTGAACCGGTCGTCGACTTTGCGCGCCGTCGCCCGGGCGATGAAGGCGTCGAATTGCGGCGGCACTCCGTCGATCATCGAACCGGGTGGCGGTACGTCGCGGTCGAGGCGCTGATTGGCCACCACGAGTGCGCTGTCGCCGGTGAAAGGTGCTGTGCCGGTGAGTAATTCGAAGGCCATAATGCCGACCGAATACACGTCGCTGCGGGGTCCGGTCTCGTGGCCGAGGACCTGCTCGGGCGACAGATACGCGGCTGTGCCGAGAATGACGCTGGTGGAGGTGATGCCCGCCTCGGCTATCGCCCGGACCAGGCCGAAGTCGACCAACTTGACCTCGCCGTCATCGGCGATGAGCACGTTCTCCGGTTTGATGTCGCGGTGCACCAGTCCGGCGCTGTGTGCGACTGCCAGCCCACCGAGCACCGGGCGCAGTACCGCCACCACGGCGTGCGGCGGCATTGGACCCCGCTCGCGAAGCAGTTCGCGCAGGGTTCCGCCCTCGATGAGTTCCATCACCAGGAACGGATGGGCGGGATCGTTGCCCTGGTCGTAAATGGCAACCAGGCCGGGATGCTTGAGTTTGGCGATAGCGCGGGCCTCCCGATGGAATCGGGTCAGGAACTCGTGATCGCCGGCATAGCGGGCATCCATCACCTTCAACGCGACCGGCCGATCCAACCGCATGTCGAGTCCGCGGTACACCGTCGACATTCCCCCGGCGGCGATGGTGGCCTCGACGCGGTACCGGCCGTCGAGCAACGCACCGACGAGCGGGTCCGGCCTCACCCTTCTATCCTAAAACGCCGGATCGTCGATGAGCGGCAGCGTGAACCTCGCCAAACCTTGTTACCGGCGCAGAACCGGTGTTCATCGGCAGTATCTGGGCGGAATCACTCCGATTCGGTTGCAGTCCGTTCGTGCTCGGCCAGGGCTTGACTGAGTGCGGCCCGCCGGGTGACACCCAGTTTGCGGAACGCCCCGGTTAAGTGGGAATCGACGGTGCGCGGTGAGAGGTGGACGTGCGCGGCGATCTCTCTGGAGGTGCGTCCGGCTGCGGCGAGTTCGGCGATTCGGCGCTCCTGGGCGCTGAGCACAATGGTTTCGCCGAGGGTGGGCTTGACGGTGGCGCCTGCCGCGCGCAGTTCGGCACCTGCCCGTTGGGCCCACGGTCGCGCGCCGAGGCGATCGAAGTTCTCGGCTGCTGACTCGAGTACGGCTCGTGCTTCGGTGTGGCGTTTGTTGCGTCGCAGCCACATGCCTTGGGCCAGAGCGATTCTGGCGTGTTCGAAGGGGAATTCGGCGATGCCGGGGTGGTCCAGCGCAGACTGGTAGAGGCCATCGGCCTCGGCGGCGGGTGCCGTCATCGCCCTCATTGCGAGGGTCAGAGCCGCGACACGGGGTGAGACCTCGTCGAGGTTCAGCCGCATCGCTTCAGCGACGTGCGCGCGGGCGTCCGCAAGGCGTTCGGTGTGTATCAATGCCTCGACCATATCGAGCATCCGATCGCCCACCTGAATGTTCTTCCGAGGGAAGTGTCCCGGCGGGTTGATTCTGATAGCCGCCTCATACGCCGCCTCGTAATCGCCCTCGGCGATTGCCACCCGCACCGCGATCCGATGCGCAGCGCACAGGAGCATGTTCATGCCCCGGGGCTGCGACCATGCCGTCACTTCAGTGGCGTTTCGGCGCGCGGTCTCCAAGTCTCCCCGGCAGGCGGCGAGCATCCCGAGGTCGGCCAACAACGTTTGACGCATCAATTCGCTGCCGTGAACTCCGGTGGCCATCTCAAGGCATTGCGCGCCGATCTGCTCGGCGTGGTCCCAGTTGCCCGTGGCCATCAGATCAAGCAGCACCACACGCCCGCCCTCGATGGCATCAAGGGACGCCCCGTACGCGCTGACCTGAGTGAAGGCCGTCCGCAGTGGGGCACGAAACTCAGCCATCGCATCAGTGCAGTACGCCGGGTAGGACATCATCAAGACATACCGCGCGGGCACCTCCGATAGAAACGCGGCATACCCACCGAGCGTCGACCGGATGGTGTTCGCGGTGCTGGCGATATCGTCGACACCGGTGTGGTAGAGCAGCACTGCCGGGATCACCCGCGACTTCACCTTGGCTATGCCGGCGTTAGTTAGTTCGTGCACGTGGTCGTCGTCGGCGTAGCCGGTGACGTACAGCAGGAGGTTGACGAGCCGATTTACGACCTGTTCGTCGAGTTCGTCGACCCGCGTCAGTGCTTCCAGCAGGCGCCGGTGTGTTGAGAGCACCTCACCGTCGGCGTGTACCGCCTGGTAGCAGTCGGCCAAGACCGCGAGCGCGAATTGCGTCGCGTCGCCCTCGACGTTTCCGAGAAGCTGCCTGGCTTCGGTGATCCGTCCGGCTCGGGTGGTGACGAATACTGCTTCAGCCAGCAATCCGGTGCGTCGTTTCGGGTCGGTACTCAGTTCGGCGGCTTGTCGCAGCCATCCGATGGCGGCGGGAATTCCGCCCAACCGAAGGGATAGTTGCGCGGCCTCGCCGAGCAGGTCAGCGACGTCCTGGTCAGGTTTGGTGGCTGCTGCGGCCAGGTGGGTGGCGCGGCGGAACAGCACATCTTCGTACAGCGTGGCGAGGTAGTGGTGGGCTTCGCGGCGTTCCCGGGGGGTGGACTGATGGATCACCGCAGCAGGCACCAGTGGGTGGCGGAAAACGTAGTGCCCCAGCGGGTCCACCACCAGAAGACCCACGGCGGCGGCGGGATCGCCGAGCTGAATCGTGTAGCGGGAGCGGTTGGCCGAAACCGTGGAGGTCGTGCTGCCGTCTAGGGCGGCCCGCAACAGATCGGCACGCACATCGGCGTCGAGCCCTGCGGTGCGATCGCCGAACACCCCGACCAGACGGTCAGTCAGCGGCAGCACAGCTGCGCCCAAGTCGATCCGGTCGGCGAATCGCGGAAGTTCGGCCAGCGCCAACGGATTTCCGGCTGCCGCCGCCAGGACTGCGGCCCGCGTGACCGCCGGCAACGCCACCCCGGCGCGGTCGAGCAACTTTTCGGAATCGGCGGCACCCAGCGCCGCCAGGGGCACTTCATCCCAGCCGGCAGCGGAGAACACGCACTCATACGGCGTCCGCCGTCCTGCCACGATCCGGACGAGCGGATGGTCCAGCCGCCGCCCGATGGCCCCGAGGACCTCCGCACTGATGCCGTCCAGCCAGTGCACATCATCAACCACCAACACCACCGGCCGGGTCTGCGCAGCAACCGCCAGCAGATTCAGCAACGCCGCCGCAAGCGGGAGCACCGATACCTCGGTGCCGGCATCACCGCACAACACCGGATCCAGCACCGCGCGGTCGTGCTGATCCAACCCGACTTGACTATCCCTGAGCCCGATGCCCAATTGATTCAACCCACCCAGAGCGAAGGGCTCCTCCGCCTGGGATCCCTGCACCCGCACCACCCGCCAGTCCTGGCGACCAGCAAATCTGCACAATTGTTCGATCAACGCTGTCTTACCGACGCCGGGCTCACCAGAAACCACTACCGCACTTCCGGAGTCACCGGCCAGCAAACCTTGTAAAAACCTCTCTTCGGTGCGGCGTCCCAACAGGGGCGAACCGACTCCGGGCATACCTGAAGAGTACCTGAGGATTTCTACCGCGGGAATCTGTACCTTCCACCCTGGTTTGCCGCTGTGCGGTGTGAGCTGAATGCCCCCCTGTCGTGCGGCAGGCGGGTCGCATTCAGGGCAGTGGCATCTAGGAGGCGGTGGCCCTGCTGGCTGCGGACCGTGCCGCCCGGTGTTTGCCGGCTGGTTTCCGGACCGTGTCGGTGCTCGCGGTCGCGGTGTCGGCGACGGTGTCTGCAGCGCTGTCAACCGCAGCGGGGGTCGTTGCCGCTGCGGCCCGTGCCGCCGCGGCCCGAACGTTCGTCGACCTGGCGGCCGACCGTGCGGCCGCCGGCTGCGGGTAGGGCGCTATGGCACACGGCTGCAACGAACCCTCCTCGCCACAGGACGGCACGGGTTGCCCACCGACCCCGCCCAGGGCGTTGACGATCCTCGCTCCCGCCGCCTGCGCCTCTCCGACCACACTGGTAACAATAGGTTGCATAATATTAATCATAATCGCGGGATTGGCTTGGATTCCTGGGCCGGTGGTCGCTGCGAGCAGTGTGCCGGGGAGGCTTGAGGCGACTGTGCCGTCCCACCCGATCGGGCCGAGGAAACCGGCGGCGAAGGCTTGCACGCCGCGGACTGGTCCGTCGGTGACGGCCGCGTCGAGCACGTTTTTGATGGCCTTCCCTGTCGCCATCGCTACTGCGGCGACTCGCTTGATCATGTCGTCTAGCGCGCGCGGAAGGATTTCAGCGGCCAGCCCAGTCACTGCCTGGGCGTGTGCGGCGACGGTCGCCACGATCGTGGCGAGCGCTTGTTCCAGTGGCATGGTGCTAAAAAGCCCGGCGTAGGCGGCCAGGTTGTTGAGTATCTGGCGGGGGATCGGGAACGGATTCGCGATCAACGCCGTCAACGCACCGACCCCGGCGATGGAAGCGGTTGCGATGAATTGTTTGGGTTCCAAGGGGCCGCCCGCGATCAGGTCACCCGGCGGGTTGATGATCCAGGTGGGATCGCCAGGTATCGGGTCAGAATTGCTCGGATGTTGCAGAGTCCAGCCCTGTCCCTCTGCGGCCGCTACGAGCTTGACCAGCTCTTCTTCCGCAGCACCGGTAGGCGCGAACAATCCCCAACTCCCGTTTGCCAGCTGTTGCAGGGCATACGCGCCCGCATCACCGGGGGCGGCCTTCGCCACCGTCCACGTGCCGTTCAGGGCCGGCTGGGCCATCCACTCCAGCGCCGCCGGAGTGAAGGGTTTGAACAGGGTGGCGTACGCCGTGGTGGCGGTCGCGGGGAGGCACGACCCGACGAATTCAGTAACACATGGTGGGTACGCCACCAGTGCGACGTCGGCGGTGGTGCTTCGCAGCGAAGCCGTGTTGGTGGTGACCGGGGTGATGGCGAAGGCACCGGCCGCGACGACCGCACTGATGGCGATGGCGGCGATCCGCGGGAACTCGAGGGTTTTCTGCACGGGGGTTCCTGTTCTGGGGCGTGAGTGGTGGTTCTGTGGGTGTTGTGTTGGTGAAAACTTAGCTGCTGGGAGCGCCCTTGGGATCCGTGAAATTACGTAATTGTTCGGATTCAGTAATCGCCGGTTCGGCGACCCTTGAGGCCCGCCGACCGGGGGCCTCGAGGGGAAATCAGAGTTACCGGAGAGGGCCGCCTGGTTGCCGTAGACGGCGTCATCGTGGGTTTGCCGCTGTGCGGTGTGAGCTGAATGCGACCCGCCTGTCGTGCGGCAGGCGGGTCGCATTCAGGGCAGTGGCATCTAGGAGGCGGTGGCCCTGCTGGCTGCGGACCGTGCCGCCCGGTGCGTGCCGGCTGGTTTCCGGACCGTGTCGGTGCTCGCGGTCGCGGTGTCGGCGCCGGTGTCTGCAGCGCTGTCAACCGCAGCGGGGGTCGTTGCCGCCGCGGCCCGTGCCGCCGCGGCCCGAACGTTCGTCGACCTGGCGGCCGACCGTGCCGCCATCGGCGGTTGCAGCACCCTGGGGCACGGACCACCTTGCGGTGCGCACTGCGGCACGGGTTGCCCACGGTACCCGCCCAGGGCGTTGACGATCCTCCCTTGCGCGCGCTGATTTTGCACGACGACGCTGGCGACGTAGTACTCGTACCCGGACTCGGCGGGACTGGCTATGATTCCTGGGCCGGTGGCCCCTGCCAGGAATGTGCCCGGGATGCTGGAGGCGACGGTGCCGTCATACCCGCGAGGGCTGAGGAAACCGGCTCGGAAGGCTTTGATGGCGTTGCCTGATCCGAAGTTGGTGGTGAGCTCTGCGAACACGTATCCACTGGCCTTCTGCACCGCCTCGAGTAGTGCCTGGTTGCGCTTAATCTCCCCTTCGATGGCGCGCGGAATCAGACCTTCCGCGGCAGCGCCCACTGCCCTGATGTGTGCGGCGACGGTCGCCACAATCGTGGCAACCGCTTCGTCCAGTGGTCGAGTGCCGAGAAGCCCGGCGTAGAAGGCCAGATTGTTGGCGATTTGGCGGAGGATCGGGAAAGGAGTCGCGATCGCCGCCGTTACCGCACCGACCCCGGCGAGGGGGTACACGGGTATGCATTCGCCTATGCCTCCGGCGGGTATGCCACCTTGACAACCTCCGTTGCCGCCCGCGATCAGGTCACCCGGCGGGTTGATAATCCAGGTGGGATCGCCAGGTATCGGGTCGGAATCGCTCGGATGTTGCAGAGTCCAGCCCTGTCCCTCTGCGGCCGCTGCCAGCTTGACCAGCACTTCTCCTTCAGCGCCGGTAGGCGTGGACAGAAGCCAACGCCCGTCTGAGGCCTGTTGCAGGGCATACGCGCCCGCATCACCCGGGGCGGCCTCCGCCACCGTCCACGTGCCGTTCAGAGCCGGCTCCGCCATCCACTCCAGCGCCGCCTGAGTGTAGGAATTGAACAGGTTGGCGTACGCCTGAGCCACGGTGGGGAGGCAATACGGCTCGACGCCAGACGGACAGGGATTGGTATACGCCGGCGCTGCGGTGAGTGCGACGTCGGCGTTGGTGTTTCGCGGCGCAGCGGTGTTCGTGGTGACCGGGGTGATGGCGAAGGCACCGGCGACGACGACCGCACTGGTGGCGATGGCGGCGATCCGCGGGAACTCGAGGGTTTTCTGCACGGGGGTTCCTGTTCTGTGGGGTGACTGGTGTTTCTGTGGTGTTGTGTTGGGGAAAACCTAGCTGCAGGGAACGCCGTTGGGATCCGTGAAATTACGGATTTTCCCGGACTCAGTAACCGCCGGTTCGGCGCCACTTGAGGCCCGCCGACCGGGGATTCGGGGAGTGCATCACAGGTACCACAGTGGCCCGCCGAAGCGGCCGGTTAGGGTCGCCATGTAGGTGCTGACCGAGGGCGAGTCGGATCCCAGGTATATGCCGAACACCTTGTTGCCGACGACGGTGTCATCGCTGGTGAATGCGCATTTGCCGTTGCCGCTGCAGAACGGGGTCTCGATCGGCAGCCACTTTGCCTCACCGTAGTTGATGTTGCCCTGGCCCAGCCCCCAGCGGCCCAGCCCGATGGCGGGTATGAAAGCCACCGACGCCTGCTGTCCGCGCTCGCCCGGGCCTGACTCGGCGGAGACGGCGAAGCCTCCCGGAACCGGGTTGATGCCTTCGAAGTGGGTGTTGTCACCGGTGTTCAGGTAGGTGAAGGTCTTCGGTGTGCTGAACTGTCCCGTCGTGGCGTTGTAGGTCACGATGAAAGCCTGTTGCTCGATGCCTTGCACCGGTTGGCCCGTGCCTCCCACCAACGTGTAGATATTGCTGCGTTGGCCGCCGTTCTGCCAGACGCCGTACAGGGAGTTCCCGTTTTGCAATCCACCAGATGCGAATAATCCGCCGGGGCTGCCGAGCAGCGTGAACTGCTGGGTGGCCTTGTTGTAGATGAAGCCGTTGCCGGTCTTTGTGTCTGTGCTGGTCCCGTTGGTGGTGAGGTCGTATGCACCGACAACCAGATCGCCCATGGTGCTGTGCGGATAGGTGTCCCAGACGCTGCAGCTGTCACCTTGACCGGTGCATGCCGAGACCTTCCCTACGGTGTTGGCGCCGTCCGAGGGAACATCAAGTTGCGTCCAGGTGCCGCCGACGCCGTCAATCGGCCCGAGGTAGATCATTCCGCGGGTGGGGGTGTCGGCGTCTTCGCCGGCGGTGTATACACCGACGGCCTCGACGCTGCCGGCGGGGATGAGGTTCGGGTTATAGCGACGCGTGTTGGGACCGTAGAATTCAGACGACGTGACGGTAAGGCCGGGGAAGACTGGGTTCAGCAGATATGCCGTGCCGGTGGCCGTGTTGTCGTCGAGCGAGCCGCTGAAGAGCAGCGCTTGTGTCGGCGACACGGGCAATGAGTCCGGATTGCACGCAGCACCCGACTGCCCGCAGCCGATGCCGGTGAGGACGACGTTGCCACCGCGGGCTCCTCGCGCGCCGGTGATTCCGACGTCGGTGGCCACGGTGTTGAAGACTTGTGCGAGCGTCACCGTCGCGGAGCCGACCTGGTAAGACGGGTAGGCCGGGGCGGACCTGGTCTTGACGGCGGCGCCGCGGGCATTCCGCGGCCGTGGGGCCACCGTTTGCCGTCTTGCGGGAGTGGCAGCAGTGGCGGCCGCAGCCGGGCGCGCCAGCGCCGCCGTTGCCGAACGGTCTGCCCCCGATGACGAGCCCGCCGATGATCCGCCACCCCGTGCTGGCGAACCGATACCAGCGCCGGAGTTGCTGTCCGCCGAAGCCACGCTCGCCCCGCCGATCAGTGCTGCCCCCATACCGACTCCCAGAACGCCCATGCCCAGCCACAAGTAGGGCTGCCGGCGGGTGCGACGAGCGCGCCTGCTGCGGTTCGACGCCGGCAGCGGAGCCTCCAGCAGGGGTGGATTCCCGGTCTGCACCGGCTGTTCGTTCATCGTTTATCCCTCGATAGAAGCAACTTTAAAAACGTACAGTAACTTGTCGGCGCCACCCCCGGTATCCGTAAAACTACGTAATTTCACGAATTCAGTAATCGCCCGTTCGGCGCCCCTCGAGCCCCGCCGACCGGGGTCCGCCAGATGGCGCACAGCCTTACACTGACTGCCGTGAGCACCATTCCGGCCAGTGATGACGTTCTCGACCCGGGAGAACCGGTTTACGATCTGCCTGCGGTAGCCGACCTGCTCGGCATCCCGGTGACCAAAGTGCATCAGCGTCTCCGGGACGGCCATCTTGTGGCCGCGCGTCGCAACGGTATTCCGGTGGTACCCCGACTGTTCTTCACCGAGGGCGGGGAAGTCACCAAACCGCTCCCGGGCCTGCTGGCGGTGCTACGTGACGGCGGGTTCACCGACACCGAGATCATGCGCTGGCTCTTCACGGCTGACCCGTCACTCTCCATCACCCGCGACGGCGTGCGCGAGTCGACACCCAATGCGCGTCCGATCGACGCCCTGCACGCCCATCAGGCCCGTGAGGTCCTTCGCCGGGCTCAGGCGATGGCGTACTGATCCGGCTTCAGATCGTTCTCGCGGCGCAGCCAGTACCACGCTGCCACCGCGCCCGCCGTGGCCAGTAGTACGTGCGGCCAGGAGTACATGCCGTGTGCGCCGTCGGGCTTGAAGATGATCATGATCCAGGTGCAGAACCCCGCCATCAGGGCCAGTGCCGGCCGCGACTGCGCCAATGCTGACACCACCGCGAGCGGCCAGGTGTAGTACCACGGCAGCGCGGCGGGAACGAAAAGCACGACGACGAGCATCGCCCACGCGATCCCCTGGAGCGCCTCGCGGTCGGTATGTCGGAAGCGCCACCACAGCAGGGGAAGTGACACTCCGATGATGCCGATACCGACCAGACGGGTGACGTCAAGGATGGCGTAGAAGTTGACCGGTATGAACAACCCGCCGATCGCACTGGCCAGGTTTGCCACCGCGGTCGGGATCGTCAGCCAGTTGATGATCCGAACCGAACCGGCCAGGGCGGTCAGCCAGCCGAGGCCGACCCCGGCCAAGGCTGACAGCACCGCGAACACCGCGACGAAGGTCGCCACCGATGCCGCGGTGGCAATGCTGAACGCCCGCAGTCGGTTTCCGCCGAGATGCCGCATCCATACCCACACCATGAACGGCAGTGCGAGCACCGCGGTGGCCTTGACCGCGACCGCGATGGCGATCAACGCCGCACCGGCGACGTGATGTCGCGAGAATGTCAATGCGATACCGGCCATCATGAGCCCGACCATCAGCATCTCGTTGTGCACCCCGCCCATGAGGTGCACGATCACCAGGGGATTGAGCACGCAGATCCACAGCGCCACCGCACCGTCGGCGCCGACATGGCGGGCGATCCGCGGCGCGGCCCAGATCAACAGTGCCAGACCGGGCAGCATGCACAGTCGCAGCAGCATGGTCCCGGTCACCACATTGTCGCCGACGACCAGGGTTACGAATTTTGCGACCAGGATGAACGCCGGGCCATAGGGTGCCGGCGTGGTCATCCAGACCGAACTCACGTTGTCCAGCAGGGGATTCGGGTTCTCGATCGGACCCACGATGTAGGGATCGAAACCATCGCGCAGCAGTGCGCCCTGGGCCAGATACGAGTAGGTATCGCGGCTGAACAGCGGGACGCTGAGTAGCAGTGGGGCCAACCAGAATCCGGTAGTGGCGATCATCGTGTACTCGCTGACCATCTGGCCGTCGACTACGCGCCGGCCCAGCCAGAGCCATGCCGCCAGCACCAGCGCGACGCCCAGCCACACCAGCACCGAGGAGACAACCAGTCCGTGGCCGAAACGCAGCCAGGACAGGTGGGCCGATTCCAGCAGGGGATCGCGCTGGCGGGTGCTGCCGGCGCCGACGCCGCCGATAGCAATCAGCGCTGTGCCCACGAAACCCAGCAGCGCCGGTCGGCCCTCGTCAGCCCGGGCGAACGCGATCAGCCGAC
>Ga0114962_10003112_pt1 | contig 13553 bp, 13 predicted proteins | sample C_130820_MF_Meta_FD_87017 | JGI IMG/M metagenome (GOLD analysis project Ga0114962, IMG submission 87017) | Freshwater microbial communities from Lake Croche, Canada to study carbon cycling - C_130820_MF_MetaG | ecosystem: Environmental > Aquatic > Freshwater > Lake | place: Lake Croche, Canada... | reverse complement strand
TAATAAAATATTATAAAAAAGTTATCTTTGGTTTTAGAGGCACTGATCCATCCGATCCTATTCGATTTTTAAACTTAATACCAATATCATGGGAACAGTCATTATATGAAAAATTCATAGAGTATAAGTTGCAGGACTCGGATGATGTGGGTTTTTTTGAGAAAGGTAGCAGAAAAACAGAACTATATGAACAGTTTCCATATAGTTCTTTTATGGAAACAATTTTTTTCAAGTTGCCCATGAGTATTTCTGATAAAGAATATTACGATGAATGCACTTGCGACAATACCAATTTTAACTCTTGTCAAGTTGGAGGCATTACACATGGAAAACCTTTAAAATTTTCAAAGTATTCTAGGGAAAATTTACAATTTAAAGTATTAGAAAAAACAAGTAGTTACACGGGTTGTGCAAATAAAGTGCCTTTTACAACTAAAAAGGTTTCTGATTATATGGATACAAATCTTGTGGATCCTTCTTCAGCATATGTAAAAAAAGGATTTAAAGCTACACCTTATAATTATCAGGTCATTTTGGGAGGAGAAAAATCTCCAGCAAGTGATTTTAGTGACGCTCGTGCGAATTGTGCAATAACATTAGCTGCAGTCGCAAATAAAGGTACCGACGCAACCAAAATTATTCATGAAGACCCAAAACACCAAACAGCAGCCAGAAAATTTAATTCTACAATGATTGACATTGTATCTGAAATTACAAATCCAAAAATTTCAGCAGTGGATGTAGTAGTTTCGGGTCATTCATTAGGAGGCTCTTTAGGATGTTATGCTCTTTTAAAATTTTTAGAAGAAGGTGATTCATATTTTGTCAATAAGAAAGGATTGATAAACTACCAGTATATTGGATTCAATGCAGCAGTATTAAATAATCACAGAGATTTTGCCGAAGGAAAAGTTAACAAATCAAACAGGTACAAGAATACAAATGATTGCTTTTTACAAATAAGAAATGTAAATGACGCTGTTTCAGGTATTGCATCTTCGGTGTTGCCAACTATTCCTCAATTTATGACAACAATAGATTATAAAAAAGAAGAAGAAGCTTTATATTCGGCGCAACGATTATCATCGAGTGATGTCCATGGTCTCTGGCAGTTTAAATATTGTGATTTACAGATAGTAGGACTTTATGATAAAGAAAACAATTACAAGTCGAATGTCGATGATGATTATGAAAATCGTATAAATGAAGCTATATCTTTTACTTCTGCTTTAAATCCTTAACGTCTTTGAAAAATTACATAAGTTTGAATCATATGTTTGAACTAAATTGCTTTATTGCCCCCATAAAATGTTTAGGCCTGCCTTGGAACAGCTCTTTGAGCAACAACGTCTTCGCCTAACAAGTGTCAGCGATCCCGATACAGTCAACAAGGCCTTTGAATTTCTTGGCGACAATCGTTTAGACGTGGAGTCTATCGATTATGACTGCTGCGAGGAATTGAAATTAGTTTTGAATAAAAGGTATGATGTGCCGATGGATCGCTCTACTCGATTGGACAAGCATGGATGGTCCATTGCACACATACAGGAACACATGCGACGATTTCTGCAAAAAAAAATGAAAACAGTGGGGAAAACTCTCAAGGCATTCCTTGACAATGATGTTGACGACCAGGAGCCCATGGAAAAACGAAAGCTTTCTGCGGATGAACCCGAGGATACTCACTATGACAGCTTAGAGGTCCTCCAGGCCTACAAAATGGGCGAACAAGCCATGCTGGAAGAGCTGTCCTATGATTGATTGTGCAAAACGGCCTCGCGTTGATTTGGACCAAAGGCCTTCCAATTTGTACTAGTAAATGAAGCAGCGCTTTCTTTCTTTCGATGTGGGCACCAAAAACTTGGCCATGTGTGATCTGGACGTCGGTTCAGACGGCACCTTTAACATTCATGATTGGACCGTAGAGTCGTGTGTAGTCCCTGGAGTTAACGTAAATAAAACGGCTGTTCATGAACTTGCACCCCCTTTTATTCATTTTGTAAATTCTAAAATGAAATCATGGCTGTATAATTTGGATGGAAGCCAAAAAGACTTTTCCAAGGTTTTTATTGAGAATCAGCCCTTGGGCGGTCGTGGCTCGGCCCGCAATTTAAAAACCAAGGTGCTGAGTCACATCTTGCAATGTGCCATATTGACGTCTCGTCCAGAATTAGAGGTAGTCTTTATTCATCCTGGTCTCAAGCTAAAGGACATGGCGCGCACAGAAGGCAAAAGCACGTATCGCGAGAATAAGCTCTATGCCATTCAAAAAACCAGCGAAATTGTAGAGGGACCTCTCTGTTTTAACAGGGAACGTTGTAAGACTCTTTACAATGTAAAGAAAATGAAGAAGGATGACTTTGCGGATTCATTTTTGCAGGGCTACTTTGCAGGACTCTTGCATGTCACGGGGAATGTAGTGGGCGAGGGTCCCAAAACGGAGGCCGCCCCTAAATCGGAGGCCCACAAAACGACTGAGGGGCCCAAAAAAGCAATGAAAAGGAAGGCCACTGAGGACTCTCAAGTAACACCTCCTGTTAAAAAGGCCGCGAAGGCTCCAAGGGCCCCAAGGGCCTCCGCGAAGGCTTCCGAGGAGGCCATACAAACGTGAGGAGCTTTGCTGTTGACTTTTTCAAAAAATGATTGAATAATGATTTTGACCTATAAATAAAGAATGTCCGATAATTTGACAAATGCCGGAATTAGGGCAAGCCTTGGGAGCATACATTACAATGCATCGAATTATCAAGTATTTTCATTTTCTATAGCAATAACATTTCTTCTAGCAATTTCTATTTTTGTTGGCACCTTTGTAGCTATTCAGACTGAAGATTTTAATATGGATTCAACTACTTTGACAGGTATTATTATCCTAGACTTTGTGTTTGTGGGGCTCTTATTTTTGGCCTATAATGCTTATTTGAGAAATATTGGCAAGTACATTTATGGACGTATGAGACCAATTGGATGGAAGCCCGACAGTAGTTGCCCGAGATATTCATCTGGCACAAGTCGATCAGAGCCATCAAGGGCAAACATGCAAAATACTATGATGCCTCAAAATATGCCTGGTGAAATAAATCCCTTTAAAATTTTATAACTTACTAATAAACAAATGAGTAATTTTTTTGATGACGATACTGCCTATTTCAAAAGCTACATTGGAGATCCTGCCAAACAAATTAATCTTGGATGGACCGTAACAAATTTCTTGTATGTGGCCTCTCTCTTTCTAGGGGTTGTGTGTATTGTACTCATGGGCGTTGTGTTGCTTATTGACAATGCTTTTTTGAATAGCACCAAGAGTAAGATAGGCATTGTGTTTTTAGGATGGATTGGAGTGTCTCTAATAATCTATGGACTGTATGGAACAATTAGTTCATTTTATTCGCTGGTTCGTAAAATAAATAAGGACGTTCGCGACAAGAGAGCTTGTTCTCTTTTTGTAACAGAAACGGCAGCAAATGCAGCAAAAAGGCTTAGCGCCGACGCCACTCTCGACCTCAACGCTAAGCACTACGTGAATCAAAAGAAGAATGATTCGCTTGACGAGATTAATGAACAAGAATTGAGCAGATCACAAGTGAGTGCTGAAGACGCTGAATATGTGTCGCCCGACGCAAATAGTACCATTATAGGCGAGTAATACTTCACGTGAAGTTCGTAGGTGTCTTCGCAGCTCACTGACACGTTCCAGACATGCAGGCGCCTGCCTTGATGAGATTTGAATACTCGCGTGCATTTTTTAGGCCGTCATATTTGTAGGCCTCCACAAAAGTCCTTAAATCATTTGGTCCGTCCACCTGTCGGCGCAAATCCTTTACAAAGGCGGCCAAACCATCAGGGCCCCTAAGACTCTTTTCATGCAGAAACAGAGCGACTAAACTGTCCAGAAAAACCTTCATCGCTTCAAACTGAGGCCCTTGTGGGACTGGCCCTTCAGTTCTTGACTCTTTTGTTTCATGGAGGCCCATGATGAAAGCAATGAGCATCGTGGACAAACTTTTCCATGAAATTGGTTCCTCAATATTTACATAGAAGCGCTTCATTAAGACCTCAAGGCTCGGCTCACAAAACAGTTCTGATCCATTTGAAATCATGTCATTTTTAATTTCATCGGGCCATTGAGGCCTCAAGTCTAAAAATTTTTTTATTTTTTGATTGTTCAGTTTATTGTTTACCAAAAAATGCATGTTGTGCAGCCAAACCACCGAAGATCCAAGAGGGCTCGGTCCTAAACTGGAATAAAAGTTTGTATACGAGTCCCTGCAATATCTGCATGGCAGTAACTGACACAGGGATTCAAAGAGAGCCGCACTTGACACGGAATGCCTGTCACTTAAAAAGCTGCATGCATGCAGGATTTCCCAAGTTGGAGGTCCCCAAATCCAAACATTCATGTTTATTTTATGGTCCACAAAATAAGTTTGTTAAGTTTGCCACGGCCATCAATGAAAGTCCTGAATACTTACTCATTCTGCGGCCCTTAGAGCCTTTCTTACTTATAGAGCCCACTAAAAAATGCAGAGACTATGGGAAATGAAGCCTATACAGACTGGTCTTCAAACCTTTGCAGCCGGTACAGTCTGCGTGGGTGCCTATTGGCTCTACAAGAGGGCCTCTGAATACATTTCGGGACCATCGGATGCGGGCCTTCAGTTGCTTCTGGCGCTTAACTTGAAGGATCAGGACAAGCTCAAAGATCTGTATGCACAAGATCCAGAAATGATTGATCTTTTAGCAAGACTGGAGCCCTTTCGATCATTTCATAAGGACTCTTTTGATGAAGTCATTGTGGCAATGCATGCCGCGGTTCAAATGAAACTTCATGTGTACCAAAGCACCAGCATTACGGCCACAAAGTCCTTTAAAATTAGGGCCGAATATCAAAAGATCATTGAAGCACTCCGTTTGTTTCGCGCCATTCTCGAAATAAAAATTGCGACGGCCCTGGAAGACTTTGATGAGGTTGCCGTGGACATCAATGCCAAAGTGGAACAAAGCTGTTCCGACACCATTTCTGACTCTTACATGAATTAATTTCTGTCTTGGCATGCAAATATATCTTGGCTCATTGTTGGCATGCACACTTTTGAAAAACTTTTTTGACACAATAGTAATGTTTACATATAAATAAAAAACATGAATTGCCCAATCATCAAATGGATGCCTTGGCAAGAAAGTGCTGTACTTCGATTTTCTTCAAGGTGCAGAAATCAGCATGGCGGCATTTTGGTTCATTCAATGGGTTCAGGAAAAACGAAAACTACATTAGGAATCATGCTAAACATGCCCTTTGATAAAAAGATCATTGTCGTTCCACAAGGTTTAGAATCAAATTGGATCAAAGAAATTGACTCTTTATTTAGAGGCATTGATAACACAGATTATTTGGAGAATGTATTTGGCAAAAGGAATGACAAGGGTTACACGAAAGTAAGCTTTGTTTCTTATCAATCTTTAAATAGAATGGTAACTAATGAATCTAATACTCAGATTTTACAGGACATGTTTTATGAACGACAGATTTATTGTGATGAGGCTCATCGTCTCCTGTATTGCTTCAGAAATCAATCAATAGTTGTTACTAACTCAAACGGTGTACAAGATCTGTTAATGAATACTATTTTCAATGCAAGTAAAAAGGTCATTCTAATTACGGGCACACCTCTTCAAAAGGATTGGAGCGATGTAGGACTCTTGGCAAATATTGCTGCTGGTGAGCAAAGGTTTCCTACAGTTGACTCTGACTTTAATGTCATGTATCCTGCGCCAGTGAATTGGTGGCAAAAAGTATTGAGTGTTGGTGGTCTAGGATCCAATGTTGGAGTCCCGATTTTAAACAAATTACAGGGCGCGTATGCTAGCATTGTTGCCTTCAAAGTTTGGGCTATACCTTTTTTACTACCATATGCAACGAGTTTGTATAATTCCCTGATGCAATCTGCAAACTCTGATGATGCCTCGGCAAACTTTAATAGTCTAAGTAACACTTTAAGTAATGAAGTGTCCACTGATGTTTCCTCTCAAAAAAGCAATATTTTAATTGCCTTTACGGTTGCTTCAGCCATTTTGGCTGGAGTTTCTTATTTAAATACTCAATTTAATAGGAGTCTCATTGATACAAACATCCTTGCTAAAGAGTTGAGTCCTTTCATCAGCTTTTACAATTATGAAATCGATAATGATCCCTCAGTTTTACTTCGATTCCCTAAACGGCATTACTTGGAAGTGCCCATTGTTCCTGACCAGTTGCAGCTTGTTCTTCTGATGGGTATGGCCCATGGAAAGGGAGGTTTCAGTGACCGCGAGAAGATTTGTTTAGGCTTAAGCCTTGAAAATGACAGTCTTGGATCAAAACCATTAAGCATACGAGATATTGTTCTCTTTCAAGAGAAAGCCAGAGTTTTCACCAATATTAGTATGTTTAATTATAAATGGAAAACTGTACGTCGTCCCGAAAATGCCAAGAGTCCTTGGGGACAATACGAGGCAATTCATTTAAAGTCTGGCTCAATGACAGAAGAAGAGAATCATAAACAAGCCCAACTGAATTATGGGGTTTTTGAGTGTGAAAAATATGCCAAGGCACTCGAAATAATTACAGATGAATATGAAAAGTCCAATAAATTACCGGTTGTTTACTCAAGTTATTACGAATTTGGCTTTCAAACTTTTTCTGCCTTTTTGACCAGTCGATTGATTGATCATATTGTGATTCACAAAGACGACTTAAATATAGAAGAAAAGCGTCTTGTTTCTCAGAAAACTGGTACAGAAATACATAATATACACGGAATCAGGCCCAAGTGTGTATTGATTCATCCAGAATTGACAGAGGGCCTTGACTTTGTGGTAAATCCAGCAATATTGGTTCTAGAACCCCCGATAGGATATGGAAATCAACAGCAAATTTATGCACGAGTTTTGCGTCAACAACCTAGGCCCTACTCTACATTGGAAGAAAAACTAAAAGATTCGCGAAAAATTTATCAATTTAAAAGCACCTTAAACATGGAGTACGGAAACAAGGGCAGAGGCGAATATACAAACATTTTGCAGGCCTATAGGCAATTTATTCCAAATACTTCAAATACCTTTTTATATATAAATTCAATCATGGAAGAAAACAAAAAATCCAAAAGCGTAAAGGATGCCTATACGACTCTTGTCGAAGATTTTACCATCAAAATTACGAACGTGACTCCTGATGAGGATGTTTTACAAACTAATGCTATTCAAGAAGCTACCTTTTATAATTTTCAGAAATTATTAAACAAGACCAAGGATGATGTAGCAAGTTGCGTGGGTGAACAGACCAATAGCCAATGTCAAATATTTCAGTGTCCTTCAGAGCCAGGAAATTGCGGAGAAACAAAGCTTACGGCGGGAAAGAGATCCCCCAAGAGGCTTGTTAGGCGTAATAAACTTTCGCATGTTAAGAAGTCTCTTAAAAGAGTCAAAAAGTCAAACAGGCGCCGCAAATCACCAAATAGATCCGGTAAAAAACATTCTATTCATAAAAAACGTAGATGATTGCTTATATGCCGTTGTTTGTGGCCATACCGTTGTTTGCGGCCCTCAACAGTTTTGCTTCCTTTATTTTCTGTTTTTCGTTGTAAGCGCCAACGCATGCCAGAACAATCATCCAAGCAAGAGCCATTGAGCCTTCGCAAGACACACTATTCTTTGTTCGTTCTTCTTCAATGTATTTTTGAACAGATGCTGCGACCGTTTCGAGTCCAGATAGACTCGTTAGGATGTTATTGCTTCTGATTTTTTGTTCAAACAACAACTTTGCAGTGATGTGTACGGCTCCATTGTAAATATCGTGATCCACAGCATTGCTGCGCGGTGTGATGAAATAACCATTGTGTTTCTTTGAAATCTTGTTAACAATACGAGGATCCATTTTATAATATTTACGGAAACAAAAAAATATAAATTTGTCAAGTTTGAAGAATAAGTTTGAGCACTAAAGAACAACTTAAAATTGAAAAATGCTTCTCAGTTCAAGTCAACTCAAGGCCTTTGTCAAGGTTCAGGACCGCGAGAATGTCTTTGTGACTGGATCGGCGGGCACAGGAAAGTCTCAGCTCATCAAAGAACTCACGGAATTATGGGATCGCGAAAAAAAGGCCTACGCTCTTACGGCCACGACGGGCATCGCTGCCATGAACATTGGTGGCAAGACTCTGCATTCCTTCTTGTGGCTGCTCATTGAAGACGATGAAGCGACTAGCAGCGACATTGTAAGGCGCCTTCAAAAAAAGCCAAGCTTTAAATTTTTCCAGAAAACGATTTGTAGTCTCAGAGCTATTGTCATTGACGAGGTCTCCATGCTAAGCTCCAGCATGTTTGCCAAGGTCTCTGAAGTTCTTCAAGTGCTTCGATCATGTGGCTCACCATTCGGAGGCCTTCAAGTTGTTCTAGTTGGGGACTTCTTTCAGCTTGGAGCAGTGAAAAAGGATCTCGAGCTACTCTTTGAATCGGCGGAATTCAAGAGAACGATTGGGCCTAATATTGTAGTCCTGCAGGAAACGTTTCGTCAAACTAATCCCCTTTTTATAGAACTTTTGGGACGCATGCGCACCGCTTCCTTAACGGCCCAAGACCTTGAGATCCTAAAGGCTCGTGTTGATGCGGACATTACGCGCTTTGGCATTAAGCCCACTGAGCTTTGGAGCACCAACAAGGACGTAGATCGCTACAACAATGATAGGCTTTCTCAGATTGCTTCCGAGCCCGTGGTCTACAAGGCCCATGTTGGCATTCGCTCAACAGACCTGAGTGGAGAAGCTAAAAAGACTGCACTGGATAAATTTTTGAAGGAAACTAATGTGACTATGAATTTAGAGCTAAAGCCACCAGTAATTCTCAACGATGAAGATTCAATTTTATTGGGCACGCAGGTCATGCTGACCTTCAATTTGGATACGCCAAAAGGCCTTGTCAATGGCTCCCGTGGCGTGATTTTGGACTTTGTGAGCCCACCACTTGCAAGTTGCGTGAGCAAGAGTATTTTTGAGGACTTTGATGCACATGATCCTTCAAGCTTGAAGGTCTACATTCATGGCATCAAAATGCCCAAGGTTCGCTTTATCGTGGACAACAAGCCAGTCATTCTTCTGGTGCCTTTCGTCAGGCTTTCCAGGCAAGCGCAGCCAAAAACTCTCTGTTATGCTTGGACACTGCCCCTCAAACTTGCATGGGCCACTACAGTTCACAAGTCTCAAGGTCAGTCCCTGGATCTTGTTAAAGTGAGCCTGGATGCTTCGGTCTTTGCGTATGGCCAGGCCTACGTGGCGCTCTCCAGAGCTCGTTCTTTGGAAGGCCTGTCTCTAGTGTCATTTGATCCTAGCGTCGTCAAGGCAGACCCGAAGGTCCTCGAGTTTTACAAGAGTCTTTAACTTTTTTTTGTGAGTTTCTATGCAACTGTTTATTCGCTATGCGGCGAGTGTTTTGATGCCCTTCGCCATGTTGACTTCAAGGTCCTTTGTAAAAGCTTCTCTGGACTTGACCAAATTTAAGATGGATTGATCGCTTTCGTCGACTCGTTTTTCTAGAATGTCTTGACTCGATTCGGGCAAGTTCCAAACTGGCAAAGGACCTTGAATGTATACAACGTCCTCGTTGTGTGTTGTACTCTGCTGTGGCGAACTGTGTAGCGAACTGTGTGGCGCACTCTGTGGTATTATTTTAGTGTCTTTTAGAATCATTTTAGGATGCTCGTTTTTTACATTGGATTCTAATGCATTCATCAGACCTTCGGAAATGCCTGGCAATGCTTTGCCGTCATAAATTTTCTTAGAAGATTTTTTAAAAAAACTAAAGTAGACATAGGTCGCAAATAGTGCAACAGACACAAAAAGACCCATGGAAATATAGGTCTTTAACGATGCAAGGGATGCTTCCGCCGCATTAGCTCGATTTCCAGGAACTAGTACAACAACTTGAGCAGGTTCAGCAATCATTCCGGAATTTAATGGCTTCATTACACTGGTTACACTGCCAGCTCTCAAACCATCGGAAAGGCCTCGAAACATTTCATCGTCCATATTTTATTTTTAGGGCATCTCTCTATTAAAATACACGCTTGGTCGCATATAAATAAAAAATGTCTCGATCAAATGTTGAGGGACCCTATGATGGAGGTCCCTATGGAGGAAAATTAAAAGGCGTTTTTAACAGGTTCAAACATGGTTTTAGCGAATTTTTTTCAAACGTCGTCGACGATCACTCGGGACTTAGCGCGGAAGAGGAAAATTCAAAGTTTTCTGATGCAATTTATTTGCGATCATTAATTAATAAGCCCGAAATCAAACTACTCCAAGAGTTGTGGCTTCGAAATGTAATCACAAAATCAATAAGTCCCTTGCAGAGCGCATTAATGAGTCCAACATCATTTTTGGGCGACAATGGTTCTGGTACGGGTCCCGCAGATATAATATTAAAATCACACATGGTGCCCTTCAACTCATTTCAATCACTTCAAGTCAACGATGTACATGATGACCCGAGGGCAAAGAAACTGCAGAGAATTTTTTCGTATTCCGATTTACAAATATTGTTTGCAGCATACTTTAATAACATAACACTATTAAATGCAAACAACAGATTTATAAGCCTGGAAAACATGTCAACACCAGACGGCGACCTACATGATTTTGTTCAGAAAGCTTCAAAGCATCTTCAGGAAAATAAAATTTTGTATGCTTCGATATCTGCTGCAACTCAAATGGACCATTCGAAAACTGTAGATTATGTTAGCGAGCTACTTCATAAGCTCGTAAACTTGCCTCTAGGTGAGTATTCGTATCGTATTAAAGTATTGGGTGCCGCTATCGATAAGACACTAGAGCCTGAGCATCGTGGAGTTCTTGTTCGCAAAGATGGTCTCATGGCAGAAGTAATTTCTGTCAAATCATTTTCTGCGATAACAATTAGGCCAACATCCTTTGTAACGTTTATGGAGCGTGCCATCATAAAACCTAAAGCTCTTCGTTTTGGTATATTTGTTCAATTGTATGACAATCCCTATCCAGATAGAGTGATTCTTCAGAGAGCAATACAAAATGTTGGCCCTTACAATTATAAGTTATTGGCTCAAAACTGCATTTCTTTTTCAGGATGGGTGTGTGAAAACCAGTGGGTCTGTAACGAAAAAGGGAGGCACTTTAAGGAGTCATTGATGACAGACTATTTGAATTTTTCTGCGCAATCGGAAGGTCCGCATGGCGGCTCCAAGGCAAAGAGGTCCTCAAAGAGGCCATCCACGAGGCCATCGAGACCATCCACGAGGCCATCGAGGCCATCTAGGCCATCTAGGCCATCGAGGCCGCCATCACCGAAACGATCCGCGGGTCGTCGAAACATAAAATGACTGAAGTGCGGTGTTTTATCTACTTGAAATGAAGATTTTATAAATAAATGTCTACGACGGATGAAATATTTGAGAAAAGCATTTGGCCATGCTTTTCCCATGGCTTGTTTTGGGCCCTGCAGGATACCATTCAAAATATAGCAAAACTCGATCATGTAGAGGATGAGGAGTTTGTCGAGTATGAAATTGATACTTTTGATTTGCCGATGGGAGAACAGGCTCTTTGGCGTTTTAATGCCCTTAGAAATATTCGGGTTGGCCTGGACGATTGGCCACAACCCATACAATCAAAAATAATTTCGGGAACACTGTGTTTGGGCTCAAAAGCTCTGGAAACAATTGAGCGCCAAGGCGACGATGACTTGGTGTTTGCCATGTTTAAAAACGATACAATTTTGCCATTGTTTGTTGTGGATGACGAGACTCTTAAAGTAAGGCTACGTTTCAAGGGCCTCACTCAAAATGAGCAGTCAATGATTCCCATGCATGCCATTCATGCAGACGGTCTCTACGTAAAAATCAAGATTCGCAATAAACCATTTTTTGTCGCGGGCTCGGCCGATTCCATTCTGACATGGGATGGACTCCAGTCCCATGTTTTTAATAAGGCTTCTATGGTTCCAGAAAATACCGAGAACCTAGAGAGGTCTGCCAAAATTTGGAATGCCGTACATGATGAATCATCGCACTTTGTAAACTTGTGGGATGCTCTTCAAATGACACCAAATTCTCCATCCTCGGAATTTGACTTGGCGCCTCGACAATAAAATAAAATGGCAATGTTAGCCGAGCGTTTTGACAAACAGGCTCGTTTTATAACTTATCCTGCATATGTCCAGCCTAAATTGGATGGAATGAGGGCAATGTACAATCCTAATGCGAACGATTTTACGAGTCGGTCTGGTTTGCCCGCATGTACCACCTGCACAACAATAAAGAATGAATTAAAAAGTGCTAATGGCAATACTTTAAACTTGGATGGAGAACTGTACTCTCGAGGCTATTCTTTTCAAAATGTAATGAAATTAGTACATTCCAATGACCCAAACTTAATGTATCATGTATATGATTATTCTGGAACCAATGATTCCTACGAAGTGCGCCTTAATAAACTCAAGAGTTTTTTTATTAAGAATCCACAGTTTAAACATATCAAATTTGTAGAAACTTTTGTCGTTCATAATGCACAAGATGTAAAGAGGTATCATGATAAATTTAAAGCAGAGGGCTATGAAGGAGCTATTGTAAGAAATGCGCATGCGCAATACCAATCAAAAAGAACAAATGATTTGCAAAAAGTAAAAGAATTTCAAGATGCTGAATTTCGAGTCACTGGTTTTGTTTCTGATTCAACTGGACATGTTCTTTGGGAATGCGCCACAACTTCAGGAAAAACATTTCGAGTCAAGCCAAGTAATACTGATGACGCTGCAAAACAAGGCCTAAGTAAAGCACAAAAATTTGTTGGTAGAATGTATACTGTTCAGTTTCAAGAATTAACAGATGGAGGCATTCCTCGTTTTCCGGTAGGTCTAGGCTTTAAACATTCAAGTGACATAGGAATGCCATACGTTGCCAAGCCACAGATTGCAAAGCCACACATAGCCGAGGCACCTATTGCAAAGCCACAAAAAAGGCCATCAGTCATTGACGATTCCGACGAAGAGGCTCCGAAACCAAAGAAACAGAAGTCGCCGCCGAAGAAGTCGCCGCCCAAACCGAAGAAGTCTCCGCCAAAGAAGTCGCCGCCCAAACCGAAGAAGTCTCCGCCCAAGCCAAAGAAGTCGCCGCCAAAGAAGTCGCCGTCCAATGACACTGGTTGTGTAATTCAAACAACTGCAAAATATGTATCAAGAGACAGTCCTCCCTATCCTGGAAATAAATGCTGTAATAGAGAATTACGAGGCAATGACGGAAATATGTGGGTATCGAAACCTAATACAGCAGGCATATGTTCTTGGAAAAAAAAATAGCCATTTATAATATTTTGTAGTGAACTTCAGTGATGGGCTTCGTGCGAAAGTCGATTTTATGTTCCTTCAAGGAAGCGGTTGTTTTACACCAAATTGTATTAATATTAGATTTGGGCAAATAGATACTTTAAACATATTAATAAAAAACATGCCGTCATCACGATCACAACGAATGTCCCAAAGAAGTGTAACAAAAT
>Ga0114962_10003111_pt1 | contig 13555 bp, 10 predicted proteins | sample C_130820_MF_Meta_FD_87017 | JGI IMG/M metagenome (GOLD analysis project Ga0114962, IMG submission 87017) | Freshwater microbial communities from Lake Croche, Canada to study carbon cycling - C_130820_MF_MetaG | ecosystem: Environmental > Aquatic > Freshwater > Lake | place: Lake Croche, Canada... | reverse complement strand
CATCTTGGTGCACGAAGGCCAGGTGGTCAACAAGGGCGAGTCCGTGGTGGACGGCCCGGCCGACCCGCAAGATATCTTGCGCCTGCTGGGCTCCGAAGAGCTGGCCCGCTACATCGTGGACGAAGTGCAGGATGTGTACCGCTTGCAAGGCGTGAAGATCAATGACAAGCACATCGAAGTCATTGTTCGCCAAATGCTGCGCCGCGTGGTGGTCGAAGCCGCTGGCGACTCGCACTACATCAATGGCGAGCAGGTCGAGCGCTCGGAAATGCTCAATACCAACGACGCCTTGCGCGCCGAAGGCAAGATTCCGGCGACCTTCACCAACTTGCTGCTGGGTATTACCAAAGCGTCCTTGTCCACCGACAGCTTCATCAGCGCCGCGTCCTTCCAGGAAACCACACGCGTGCTGACCGAGGCGGCCATCATGGGCAAACGCGACGAGTTGCGCGGCTTGAAGGAAAACGTCATTGTCGGACGCCTGATCCCTGCGGGTACCGGCTTGGCTTACCATGAAGCGCGCCTCGTGCGCGAACAAATGGACGACTCCGAGCGCCGTGCGATCGCCGAGGCCGATGCCGCCGAGCTGGCTGGTACGACCGAGGAGACCGCCGACGCTGAGGCCGAGGCCTCCGAAGGCAATCCTGCGGAGTAATTTCTGCACATTGCTCCATGCCCCAGGCCTTTGTTCGCAGAGGTGTGGGGCATTTTTTTTGAGGACTGTGACGCATGAATGTGCCTGTTCTGCTGTGGCTGCTGGGCTCCTTGGGCTTGTGCTGGCTCCTAGGTGTTCACAACCGACTGACGCGCCTGCGCGCCGCTTGTTGGGATGCCGTGGGCCAGCTCGATCGCGCCTTGCAGCTGGTGCTGAGCGTCGCTAAAGATGCGCTGGAGCAGCCCCAGCCTGTGTCAGACGGCCATGAAACCCTCAATATTGCGGCCATGCAGCTTTCACTGGCGCTCAAAGATATGAACAGCGCCAAGCTCATGCCAGCCAAGCCGGGTCCATCCTTGGCCGTGGCCGGTCAGTGGGAGGCATTTGAAGCGAGCTGGACCGAGTTTTTGGCGCACAGCGCACAGTCATTGCCCGAGGACGCGCTGCAGTTGTTGCGCCAGCGTGCCGAGGAGGCGCGCAACCAAGCCTTGTTTGCCCGCGCTAGCTTGGCGCAAACCGTGGCGGACTACAGCCAGGCGCTAGAGCAAGCCCCGGCCTCCTGGGTTGCGCCGGTGCTGGGTTTTCATCCGGCTTTGGCTTTGTAGGTGCGCTATGCAGCCGCGCACCGCCTCCCAGCCTTTATGGCAGCAATTGCAAGCGACCGCTGGCGTGGTCCTGGCCGTGCAGCGGGGGCAGTCCGGCACGGCGGCGCTGGAGGCCCTGGACCCGGCCCAACGTCCTGGCGCGCAGGCCTTGGCCTTTCAGGTTTGGCGTAACTTAGGTCGCGCGCAAGCCTTACGCGACGCCTTGGTAGACCGCCGCCCGCCGCCGGCCACCGATGCACTGTTGTGCACCGCCCTGGCCCTGCTGTGGGACCCACTGGCCGCGCCTTATGACGCCCATACGCTGGTGAACCAAGCGGTTCAGGCGCTCAAGCAGGGCGCATCCGGGCGCGCCCATGCCAGTTTCATCAATGCTTGTCTGCGCCGTTTTTTGCGCGAGCAAGACGCATTGGTTGCCGCCACCAACAACAGCCCGCAGGCCTTTTGGAACCATCCCGCCTGGTGGATCGACTTGCTCCAGGCCCAGTACCCTGCGCATTGGCAAGCTCTGTTGCACGCTGCCAATGGGCGCGCGCCCATGACGCTGCGCGTGAACTTGCGCAAAAGCAGCGTGGCCAAGTACCTGGACCTGCTTGTGCAGGCCGGTATCGCGGCCCACGCCGGGTCGGGCGCGGCAATTTATCTAGACCGTGCGCTGCCCGTGAGCCAATTGCCACACTTCGCGCAAGGGTGGGTGGCCGTACAAGATGCGGCGGCGCAGTTGGCCGCGCCCTTGCTTTTGGCGGGCTTGGGCCCGCGCCCCCGTATTTTGGATGCCTGTGCGGCGCCGGGCGGTAAGACTGCGCACGTGCTTGATCTGGCCGATGCGCAATTGCTCGCGCTGGACACGGATGCGCAGCGCTTGCAGCGGGTGCGCGACAACCTGGATCGCATGGACTTGCAGGCCGAACTGCACCAGGGCGACGCCGCCGAGCCGGCCGCATGGTGGGACGGGCAGCCCTTTGACGGCATCTTGTTAGACGCGCCCTGCACCGCCTCGGGCATTGTGCGCCGCCACCCCGATGTGCGCTGGCTGCGCCGTCCCACCGACATCGCCCAGCTGGCCGCGCAACAAAGCCGCCTGCTCGAAGCCCTGTGGCCCTTGCTGGCGCCCGGTGGGCGAATGGTGTACTGCACCTGCTCCTTGTTTGCGGCCGAAGGCAGTGGGCAAATCAGCAGCTTTCTGGACCGCCATAATGACGCCCACGCGCTGCCCGCGCCCGGCCACATGCTGCCGCACCCGGCGCAGGCGCCTATTGGTACCACCACATCGCCCCATGAGGACCATGACAGCTTTTTCTATGCCTTGCTGGAAAAGCGCCATCGCTAAACTGCTGCGCGGCTGGGCCCTGGTTTGGCTGGGGCTGCTGGCCTGCGCCATGGCGCAGGCCCAAACCAACGCCGATGTCACGCAGCTGCGTGCCGAACGTGCTGGCAACGAGGTTTTTGTGTCTGCCACCGTTGCCTTTGAACTGCCCAACGCGGTCGAGGAGGCTTTGCTCAAGGGCGTGCCGGTGTATTTTTTGGCCGAAGCCGAGCTCTATTACGACCGCTGGTATTGGTATGACAAGCGCATCTCCAGCGCACAGCGTCAGTTGCGTCTGGCCTACCAGCCGCTGACGCGGCGTTGGCGCGTCAACATCAGCTCCGGCCTGGGCAGCGATAACGCCCAAGGCCTGGCGCTCAACCAAAGCTATGAATCCCTTGTCCAGGCCATGGCCGCTGTGAAACAGATTTCGCAATGGAAAGTGGCCGATTTGGGCGAGGCGGACCTGACGGCCAAAATCAAAACCGAGTTTCGCTTTCGGCTTGACCTCGCGCAGCTGCCCAGGCCCTTCCAAATTGGCGCCATCGGCCAGTCGGAGTGGGACATCAGCGCCAGCGCCCGTACGCCTTTGCGCACCGAGGGGCTGCGATGAATCCGAGCCCTGCAGTGGCCTTGGCGCCTGGGGCTAAGGTGCCCCGGCGCAGCCTGTCGCGTCTGGTGGGCGTGGGCGCGGTGCTCATGGTGCTGATCGGGCTTTTGCTTTTGTATCTGCTCACCCAGGCGACCAACAATCGCCAGATGTATGAGCAAAACTATGCCCAGCTCTTCACCGTCAATGTGGTGGTGGCCGGCATTTTGGTTTTGGGTATCGCGTGGGTGGGCGTGCGCCTGTACACCCGCATGCGCCAGGGGCGCTTTGGCAGCCGCCTGTTGGTGAAAATTGCAGCGATTTTCGCGCTGGTGGGTGTGGCGCCAGGTTTGCTGATTTATGTGGTGTCTTACCAATTTGTGTCGCGTTCGATTGAAACCTGGTTTGACGTCAAGGTGGAAGGCGCGCTGGACGCTGGCCTGAGCTTGGGCCGGGTCACGCTCGATACCCTGTCCAATGATTTGGCGAGCAAAACGCGCGTGGCCGCCACCCAGTTATCCGACAGCAGCGATGGCATCGCCGAGCCCGCCTTGAGTCGGGTCATGGAGCAACTTGGCGCCAGCGAAGTGGCCGTGTGGAGCGCCAGCGGCAACCTCGTCTCGACGGTGGGCAGCGGCGGTATCCAGCTCAGCCCGGACAAACCCAGCAGCAGCCAAATGCGCGCGGCGCGCACCGAGCACGCCTTTGCGTGGGTTGAAGGACTGGAGGACGGCACCTCGGGCAAGCCCGGCAAAGCGCTAATCAAAGCACTGGCGCCGCTTTCCAGCAGCAGCCTGGGTTTGGCCACCGAGCAGCGCTACTTGCTGGTGCAGCGCAGCCTGCCAGCCAATTTTGTGGCCAATGCCAACGCAGTGGTCAGCGCCAACCGGGAATACCAGGAGCGTGCGCTCGGCCGCGAGGGGCTCAAGCGCATGTACATCGGCACACTCACCCTGAGTTTGTTTTTGGCCGTATTTGGCGCAATACTGCTGGCCATCGTGCTGGGCAACCAGATTGCCCGGCCGCTGTTGGTGCTGACCGAGGGCGTGAGCCAGGTGGCTGCTGGCGATTTGCGGCCCAAACTGGCCTTGCAAACCCGCGACGAGCTCGGTGGCCTGACCCGCGCCTTTGCCTCCATGACGCAGCAACTGGCCGATGCCCGCCATACGGTGCAAAACAGCATGTCCCAACTGGACGCGGCGCGCGCGCATTTGCAAACCATTTTGGATAACCTGACCGCGGGCGTGCTGGTGCTCAATGCTGACGGGCGGGTGCGTTCGGCCAACCCCGGCGCGGCGCGCATTTTGCAGCTTCCTTTGGCCTACCTGAGCGATGCCCGGCTGGCCGATTTGCCCGGCTTGCAGGCGCTGGGCGAGGGTATCGAGCAGCAATTTCAACAGTTTGAAGGCGCTGGCGAAGCTGCCCAGGCCGACCATTGGCAACAATCCTTTGAGTTGGGCGTAGCGCCCGAGCTGGCGGGGGCTACGGCCAATCAATCGCTAACCCTGGTGGCACGCGGCGCACTGCTGCCCGACCAAACGAGGCTGGTGGTGTTTGACGATATTTCCGAAATCATCTCGGCCCAGCGCGCCCGTGCCTGGGGTGAGGTGGCGCGCCGCTTGGCCCACGAAATCAAGAACCCACTCACGCCCATCCAGCTCTCGGCCGAGCGCCTGGAGCGCAAGCTCAATGGCAAGTTAGATGCACCCGACCAGGCCATCCTCACCAAGTCGGTGAAAACCATTGTCGACCAGGTGGACGCGATGAAGCGTCTGGTCAATGACTTTCGCGATTACGCGCGCCTGCCTTCGGCGCTGCTCGAACCCTTGGACCTCAACGCCTTGGTGGAGGACGTTTCGCACCTCTATGAATCCTCGCCCGTGGCCCTGCGCCTAGAGCTTGACGCCGACTTGCCCCCGGTGCTGGGCGACCCGCAGCAACTGCGCCAGGTTCTGCACAATCTGGTACAAAATGCCCAGGACGCCACCGAGCAGGCGCGCCTAGACGCACTGGCCAAAGGCGCCGCGCCCCAGGCTGCGACCGACATCGTGGTCAAGACCCAGTGGATGGCCCATTCCAAGCGCGCACGATTGCAGGTTTTGGACCAAGGCAGCGGTTTTGCCGACCATATTTTGAAGCGCGCTTTTGAGCCCTACGTCACCACCAAGCGCAGCGGTACCGGGCTGGGCTTGGCGGTAGTCAAGAAAATTGCCGACGACCACGGCTCGCGCATCGAAATCACCAACCGCATGGCTGGCGCTGCCGTGGTCGGTGCGCAAGTCTCGTTATCATTGGCCTGCACGGAAACGATTTCACCTATGGCAACTATTTTTTCGGACCACGCATAAACCATGGCACATATTTTGGTCGTCGATGATGAACACGGCATCCGTGAGCTGCTTTCAGAAATTCTCAATGATGAGGGCCACACCGTTGAGCTGGCCGAAAACGCCGCGCAGGCGCGTGCTGCCCGGCTAAAAGAGCGGCCCGATTTGGTGCTTCTGGATATTTGGATGCCCGACACCGACGGCGTTACCTTGCTCAAAGAATGGGCAGCCAGCGGCCTGTTGACCATGCCGGTCATCATGATGAGCGGCCACGCCACGATTGAAACCGCCGTCGAGGCCACCCGCATCGGCGCCCTGGCTTTTCTGGAAAAACCCGTCACCTTGCAAAAACTGCTCAAGGCGGTCGAGCAAGGTTTGACGCGCAACACCATCCAAAAACACGATCCCCGGGCGCAAGCCGCCGCCAGCGCTGCGCGTACACCAGCGCCTGAAGCGGCCTTGGAGAGCCCGCTGGCCCCAGCCAGTCAGCAGTTTGACCTCGATCGCCCCTTGCGCGATGCCCGCGATGATTTTGAGCGGGCCTACTTTCATTTTCATTTGGCCAAAGAGGCCGGCTCCATGACCCGGGTTGCTGAAAAAACCGGCTTGGAGCGAACCCATTTGTACCGCAAGCTCAAGCAATTGGGCGTCGACGCTACCCGCAGCAAGCGCCAAGGCAGCTGACGCGGCTTTCAGTCCTGGTTGACCAAGAGCGCACCGTGGCGTGCTGCGGCGCCAGCCTGGACCAACTGTTCCAGCAAGTCCTGGACGTAGGCTTGCAGCGGCTGGTCGGCATGGAAGCGCTGCCAAAGCGCATGCAAGTAGGGCGTGGCGCATGCCCAGGCCAGCAGTTCTTCGCTGGGGACCTGCTGCAACTCCAAGAGCCGAAATTTCAAAAGTACTTTGCCCGCGTAATTGCGGTGGCGGGCCGGTTGCTGCACAAAATAATCGAGCCGCTTGCGCGCGCGCGCCAGCGCTTGTGGCACGTCGGAAAACACCTTGCCGTGCCCCGGAATCACCACCGCTGGTTGCAGCGCCTCGATCAGGTCCAAGGTTGCCGCTACGCTGTCAAAGGCGTCCTCGCCATCGAGCTCCGGGAAAACCACGCCAAAGCCGTTTTCCCATAAAGCATCGGCGGAAATTAGCAGCCGGTGGGCCGGGTTAAACAGCAGTACTGCGTGCGTGTCGTGGCCGGGGGCAGCGTGGATTTCCCAGCCTTGGCCACCCAGGCGCACCGTCTGCCCCGGCGTGAGCAGGCTGTCATAGCGAAAAGGCGGACAGTGCTGACCGGTAGGCGTGTAGCTCAGCGTTTGCGGGCACCAATCGCGCACGGCAGTGGCCTGCCCGGGCGCAATGGCCGTATGCAGTCCCGGGTAGGCAGCTTGTAACGCTGCGTTGCCCCCGCAATGGTCACTGTGCAAGTGCGTGTTAAGCAAGCGCTCAAGGGGCTGGCCCTGCAGCGCTTGGGCGACCAGCGCCAACGTTTGCTCGCTGTGCAGGTAGTAGCCGCTATCGACCAGCGCGGCGCCGTCGCCGCCGCCTGTAAGCACGATGTTGTTGGACGACAGCCAGCCGCGCTCAAGGACCTGTACGCCAGTGGGTAAAAGGGCGTCGCTGCGCACCCGCTTTGCTTTCTGCGGTGTTACTTGCGCATCGCGCGTGATTGGCCGTGGACGGCCTCCACCAGCGCCGCGACACGCTCGGGTGGCGTAAATTGGCTGATTCCGTGGCCCAAATTAAAAATATGCGTGGGCCCGCTGCCAGTCCCTTGGTGCGGCTGGCCAAAGCTTTGCAACACCCGCGCCACTTCCTGGGCAATTTGCGCTGGCGGTGCAAACAGAACGTTCGGGTCGATATTGCCCTGCAGCGCCTTGCCCGGTCCGCCGACCGCGCCACCCACGGCACGCCGGGCGGCGCCCAGATTCACCGTCCAGTCCAGGCCCAGCACCTCGCAGTCCAGCGCGGCCAGGTCTTGTAGCCACAGACCGCCGCCTTTGGTGAAAACGATGCGTGGAATGATTTCGCCGTCCGGACCAGTGCGCTTGAGACCGGCGAGCACCTGGGCCATATAGGCCAGGCTAAAAGTCTGAAAAGCCTGGTCTGCCAGCACCCCACCCCAGCTGTCAAAGACCATTACTGCCTGGGCACCCGCGTCGATTTGGGCGTTCAGGTAGGCAGCCACCGCCTGGGCATTAACGGCCAGGATGCGGTGCATCAGGTCGGGGCGGGCATACATCATGGTTTTGACCAAGCGGTAGTCGTCGGAACCGGCGCCTTCGACCATGTAGCACGCCAGCGTCCAGGGGCTACCCGAAAAACCGATCAGCGGAACGCGGGCGCGGCCATCGGGTTGTTTGAGCGCGGCGCGGATGCTGCTGACGGCATCAAATACATAGCGCAGGCGCTCCATGTCGGGCACTTCCAAGCGGGCAACAGCGGCTTCCGAGTCCATCCGGTGGGCAAAACGCGGGCCTTCGCCCTGCGCAAAGCTCAGGCCCAAGCCCATGGCGTCGGGCACGGTCAGGATGTCGCTAAACAAAATAGCTGCATCCAATGGGTAGCGCTCCAGCGGCTGCAGCGTGACTTCGGTGGCGAAATCGCGGTTGGTGGCCAGGCCCATGAAGCTACCGGCGCGCTCGCGGGTGGCTCGGTATTCAGGCAGGTAGCGTCCGGCTTGGCGCATCAGCCACAGCGGCGTGTAGGCGGTGGACTGGCGCAGGCAGGCGCGCAAAAACTGGGAGTTTTCCAGGCCCGAAAAGGTCAGATCCAGCGCATGGGGGTCGAAAGTGGTGTGTGTTGCGTTCATGGAGGGAGAGGCACTTAAGGAATCTCAACATTGTGCCCCAAGCCGCAGCAGGCCCACGCAAGCCCTCAGAAACCCCAAGAATCGAAAATTTAATTGTCAAAAATACAATCATGCGGTAAAGTTGTACGACTGGCGAGACAGGGGTGTATGCCAAGGATCCGCCGGGACATGAAGTCCCTGGCGCCACGGGGTGACAGTTATTTACAAGGGGTATGACCAACATGCAAAACGATTTAATGCCCAAAAAAATCATGTTGGTTGACGACAGCAACACCATTCGCCGCAGTGCCGCCCTGTTTTTGGAGCAAAGCAGTTTCCATGTGGTTTTGGCGGAAGACGGGTTTGACGCACTTACTCAAATCAATACCGAGTCGCCTGACTTGATATTTTGCGATATCGCCATGCCCCGGCTGGACGGGTTTACTTTGGCGCGCAATATCCGCGAGCACCCCGAGTATTTCGATTTGCCGATTGTGATGATCAGTTCGCGCACCGCCCAAAAGCACCGCGACCATGTACAAAGCCTGGGCGTGCAGCACTACTTTGGCAAGCCCTATTCCGAAAAAGAGCTGATGGCGCTGATCCGCTCCTACCATGCGCCGGAGGCAGTCTAGATGGCGTTGAGCGCAGCCAATACATCCTCAGCGCGCAAGATTTCCGAGAGCACCTGCGGCGCCTTGCCCGGCTGGTAAATCACATACACCGGCACGCCGCTGCGGCCCAGCGCCGCCAGGGCCTGCGTGATGGCCGGGTCGCGCTGCGTCCAATCGGCGCGCAGCAGCTGGACATCTTTGGCGGCAAAGGCCGCCAACACATCTGCACGCGCCAAGGTGTTTTGCTTGTTGAACTGGCAGGTGATGCACCAGGCGGCAGTGAAATCCACAAACACCGGCTGGCCCCCAGAGAGCGCTTGCTCTACGGCCGCTTGCGACCAAGGCTGCCATGGCGCATGGCCCGTCTGGCTTGGCCCGGTAACGGAAGGCGCTGGGTCTTGGGCCGCTTCCCACACCAAGGGCAGGGCTGTCCAGGCCACGGGCACGGCGATCAACAGGGAAAGCACCTCAAAGCCGCGCCGGCTCATGCCTTGCAGTCCGGCGGCCCAAATGCACATGGCAAGGACCAGCAGCAACGCTGCCATGGCCAGGGCTGCATTGACACCGCCCATGCTGGCCAGCACCCACAGCAGCCAAAGCACTGTCCCGGCCATCGGGAAAACCATGAACTGGCGCAATTGCTCCATCCACACACCCGGGCGTGGCAGTAGGCGGCTCAGGCTCTCCAAGGTGCTGAGCAGCGCAAAAGGCAGCGCCAGGCCCAGGCCGAGCGCCACGAAAACGCCCATGGCCATGGCCGCCGGCAGGGTCAGTGCCAGGCCCAGCGAGGCGCCCATAAACGGAGCTGTACAGGGCGATGCCACCACCACCGCCAAAGCGCCGGACAAGGCCGCGTCAGCCATGCGGTTGCGCAGCTGCATCGCGCCCAGGCGGCCGGGCAGCAGATTGAACTCCAGCAAGCCCGCCAAATTGAGCGCAATCAAAGTGAACAGCAGCGCCAAGGCGCAAATCATGCGCGGCGACTGCAAATGAAAGCCCCAGCCCAGTTGCTGGCCGGCCGCGCGCAGTGCCAAAAGCAATGCCCCCAGCGCAGCCATGCTCAGGACGACGCCGGCCATATAGGCCAGGCCCTCGCCCATGCGTTGGCTGCGGCTGCCCTTAGATTGCGCCAAGCCTAGCGCCTTGATGGCTAGCACTGGAAACACGCAAGGCATTAAGTTAAGCAAGAGTCCGCCCAGGAAAGCGGCGCCCAGGGCCAACAGGTAGGCGTCTAGGTCTTTCGGCGCTTCGGGCAGTGGCTGGGGCGTTGTATCGGACAGGGCAGGGGCTGGCGCCGGCCAGGGGCCTTGAACCTCGGCCTCGCCGCGCACAGCCTGGTCGCCCAGCACCAAGAGCACCGCGACCGCCGTAGGGCTGGAGTTTCTTTGGGGCGATAGGGCCAGCATGCCGCTCCATTGCGGTCCGTCCCAGCGCTGCGCACCCGAAGTCGGTTCGGCCTGGGGCGTGGGCAGCGCGCTGGCCGCGAACACGGCGGCGGTTTCTGGGAATACGGCGAGGTCTTTGCCGCGCCAGGCTGGCGGTAGGCCTGTGGTGGAAATTCGCAGCTGGCCGCCCTCAAAACGCGCCTCCAGCGGGCCGTTCAGCGCGCCATTGGCAGTGGCTTGCGCGAACAAAGCGCTGTGGGTGCTGTGTCCGCCTTGCAGTGGAAGGTCCAAGGCAAAGTCGCCTTCTTGGGGGATGCATTCTTGGTTGCATACCAGCCAGGAGGCGTGTAGGCGCACCGGAAAGCTGCCGCCTTGGGGCTTGAATTGCGGCGACACGGTGAGCGTACTGCGTAGCAAAGCCTGCCCTTCATAGCCCAGGTTGGCCAGATTGCCCACCGCAATCTTGCGCGGCAGGGGCCATTGGGTTTCGCTGGCGGTGACGCCGGGCGGCAGTTTCCATTCCAGGCGCGTGGCCAGGCCCGAGTCGCCCGGATTGATCCAGTAGGTATGCCAATGGGGCTGATGCTCGAGCAACAAGCCCACCTCCAGCGTTTTTCCGGGGCCGACGCCCTGGGGCGCATGGGCCACCAGCTCGGCGCGCACCTGCGGGTTGTCAACCACGGCAGCACTTTGCAGGTTCAGCCTGGCCAGGGCGTTAGCGCCGCAGGCCAGGGCCAGCAGGCCCAGGGCGGTGCGCACGGCAAAGCGCCGATGCCAAACGGCAGTCAGCGACGGGGCACGATGGGGAGTAAAAAAGGACACGGGTGTCAATCCAAAAGAAGGCCAGGGGCCGGGCTCAGCAATTGTCCTACTTTAGGCGCCTGGCCCGTTCCAGGGCCCGAAAACAGGGGGCCAGCGGCTAGGCGCGTGAATGCGCAGCTGTTTATGGATGCTATCCCGCCCAAAAACCACGTCGATGTCGCGCCCATGCTTCCATAATAAGGCCATGCCCCATTGCATTCTTCTGGCCACGCTCAATGCCAAATACAGCCACGCTTCGCTGGGTTTGCGCTATCTGCAGGCCAATATGCTGCGCCATGGCGGGCCTGATTTACACGCGTGCACCGCGCTGCATGAGTTCACGATTCACAGCCCGCCCGAGCAGGTTGTGCAGACCTTGGTCCAAGCCTGCGGGCCCGCCCAAGACGGTGCGGTGCACATCGTGGGCCTGGGGGTTTATATCTGGAACGTGGTGCAAACGACCGAGGTGGTGCGCCAACTCAAAGCCCAACGTCCGGATATCCGCATCGTGCTCGGCGGGCCCGAGGTCAGCCATGAATGGCAGTCCCAGGCCATCGTGGGCTTGGCCGATTACCTGATTACCGGCTGGGGCGACGTCAGTTTTCCGCGCCTGTGCCACGCGCTGGTGCACGGCCCCCAGCCGGTGATGAAGGTCATCGCCGGCGAGCAGCCGCCCCTGGACGCGCTGGATTTGCCCTACGGGCTCTATACCGACGAGGATTTGGCGCACCGCGTGCTGTACGTGGAGGCCTCGCGCGGCTGCCCTTTCAAATGCGCGTTTTGCCTGAGCGCCTTGGATAAAACCGCCTGGGCCTTTGATGTAGAGCTATTTTTGGCCGAATTGGCACGTCTGTACGCGCGTGGCGCACGCACCTTCAAGTTCGTGGACCGGACGTTCAACCTCAAAGTCGAGGCCTCGGTGCGCATCCTCGAGTTCTTCCTGCAATGCCTGGAAAAGGCGCCGCAGGACCCGGTGTTTGTGCACTTTGAGCTGATCCCTGACCATTTGCCTGACGCATTGAAGGCCTGCATTGCCCGATTTGCGCCTGGCACGCTACAGTTTGAGATCGGTATCCAAAGCCTCAATCCCGAGGTGCAAAAACGCATCTCCCGCCGTCAGGACAGCGCGCGCACCCAGGCGCATGTGCGATGGCTGGTAGCGCACAGCGCCGCGCACCTGCACACCGACCTTATTTTTGGCCTGCCTGGCGAGACTTGGGAGAGTTTTGCCCAAGGCTTTGACACTTTGTGGTCCTGGGGGCCGCATGAAATTCAGCTCGGCGTTCTCAAGCGCCTGCGCGGAACCCCTTTGGCGCTGACGGCCGGGCCGGCCATGGTTTTCGCCGCCGAGCCGCCCTATGCCATCGAAAGCACAGACGCTTTGGACCCGGCGCAAGTCCAGCGCTTTGTCCGGCTGGCGCGCTACTGGGATTTGGTTGCCAATTCGGGGCGTTTTGCCAAAACCTTGCCCTGTTTGCTGGAGGGCCCCTCGGCCTTTGCCGCGTTTGCGCAGTTTGCTGATTGGCTTTGGACGCGCACCGGGCAAACCAGCGGTATCACGCCCGAGGCCCTGGTGGATGCGCTCTACGACTACTTTTGCAGCCAAAAACAGTTGCCTGCCGAGCGCGCGCAGGCGTTGTTGCTGGCCGACTACCTGGCCAGTGGCGCCCGGGCCCGGCCCCAAGCGCTCAAGGCGCTGCTCAGCCGCGCCCAGCGGGCGCGCTATGGATTGCAGCCTGTGGCTGCGGGCCACAGCCAGCGCCAGCAACGACACGCGGCGGTCATACCCGACGACACCACCTCTTGAAAGCGATGATGATGAGCGTTCCTACAGTGCATCCTTCTGCGTTTTGGGCCGACTGCGGCACCACGCACTTCCAAAGCCTGCGCGACAGCGGCACGATTGCCGATGTCATCGCGGTGCTGCCGGTGGCCGCGACCGAGCAGCACGGGCCGCATTTGCCTTTGAAGGTGGATACGGCCATCGTGGACGGCGTCATTGCCGCCGCCTTGCCCAACCTGGCGCCCTCGTCGCAAGCCCTGTTTTTGCCCACCCAGGCTGTCGGTTTTAGCCCCGAACATGCGCGCTTTGCCGGCACTTTGACGCTCAAAGCCGAAACAGTGCTGCGTCTGTGGACTGACCTGGGCGATAGCATTGCCGCAAATGGCGTGCGCAAGATGCTGATTTTTAACGCCCACGGCGGGCAGGCCAACTTTATGGACATCGTGGCACGTGACCTGCGGGCGCGCCACCGCATGCTGGTTTACACCGCCAATTGGTATGGCTTGCCACTGGTATCGCCCCAGGGCGAGGACCTGAACGCCTTGTTTTCAGCTCAGGAACAGCGCTTTGGGGTGCACGCCGGCGCGGTCGAAACGTCTCTCATGCTGGCCCTGGACGGGCAGCGCGTGGACCGAGGCGCTGCGGTCAATTTCCCCTCCAGCGCGCAAGCGCGGGCGCAAAGCTTTGAAATTTTGGGCAACGGCCGCT
>Ga0114962_10003109_pt1 | contig 13559 bp, 14 predicted proteins | sample C_130820_MF_Meta_FD_87017 | JGI IMG/M metagenome (GOLD analysis project Ga0114962, IMG submission 87017) | Freshwater microbial communities from Lake Croche, Canada to study carbon cycling - C_130820_MF_MetaG | ecosystem: Environmental > Aquatic > Freshwater > Lake | place: Lake Croche, Canada... | reverse complement strand
GGGTTTCCTCTGCGCTGTTCTGTTGGCATTGGCTTGGATTGATGCCGAAACATTCCTACTTCCAGATGTTCTCACCCAAGCCTTGCTGTGGGTGGGGCTGATTGGCAGCGCCATGTCGCTCACTCCCACCCCCCTCATGCATTCACTCTCTGGTGCCGTGCTGGGGTATGCGCTTCTTTGGCTGGTCAGTTGGGGCTTTGAAAGAGTGGCCGGCAAAGAGGGCATGGGGCAAGGCGATCTCAAACTCTTGGCTGGACTAGGCGCTTGGGTAGGGGTTTGGAGCCTTTTGCCTTTGCTCTTGTTGGCCTCTGTTTCTGGGCTGATTTTTGGGGTCATCCAAAAAATGAGGGGGCAACTGGGTCACAATGGGCACTTCGCATTTGGACCTTTTTTAGCCTTTTCTGGATTCGCATGTTTCTTTTTAGGCATTTCCATGGGAGCTTGACCCGTTGAGCCGCAAGCCACTTCGACTGGGGCTGACGGGCGGCATTGGCAGCGGCAAGAGCACCGTCGCTAGCATCTTGGCCAGTGCGGGCGCCGCCGTCATGGACGCCGATGCCATTTCCAGATCGCTGACCCTGCCTGGGGGAAGGGCCATTCCGGCCATCTTGGCTGAGTTTGGCGAACAATTGATAGCCCCCGATGGCGCCATGGACCGAGACGCCATGCGAGCACTGGTCTTTTCCAACCCCCAAAGCAAGCGACAGCTTGAGGCCATCATTCACCCTTTGGTGGGGCAAGTCCTGCAAGAAGAAAGCCATGCCGCGCTTGCTGCAGGCCATGCCTGCTTGGTCTATGACGTGCCCTTGTTGGTCGAGTCTGGCGAACGCTGGCGGCGCCAAGTCGACTGGGTCTGCGTGGTCGACTGTGAAGTGGAAACTCAAATTCAGAGGGTGATGCACAGAAACCAGCTAAGCCGAGCAGAAATCGAGCGGATCATTTCTCAGCAAGCCAGTCGGCAGCAGCGCTTGGACTGTGCCGATGCAGTCATTTTCAATGAAGGCATCGATTTAGCCCAATTGAAGCAGTTGGTGCATGAAATGATGGCCCGCTTCGGGCTATGATCTTGGCACAGAAAGACGCAGCGTGATACTTTACGAATACCCCCTCAACGAACGAACTCGGACCTATTTGCGTCTGCAACATTTGTTTGCGCGTTTCAACCAGTTGAACCAGCGTTCCGAAGCTCTTGATCACCATTACGCGCTCACCACGATTTTTGAAATCATGGAAGTGGCCTCTCGCTCAGAATTGAAATCAGAAATTCTCAAAGACATTGAGCGCCACAAGCAGCAACTCAACAGCTACCGCGGCAATCCCTCCATTTCTGAGCAAGCACTAGACCTGATCGTTGAACAACTCGACCAACGCTTCGAAGCGCTGAACAGCATGGTTGGCAAAATGGGCAGTGCTTTGAGCGAAAGCGAATTCCTCAACAGCATTCGAAGTCGCACAGCCATTCCAGGCGGCACCTGCGAATTTGACTTGCCGGCTTACCACGCATGGCAACACCATGCGCCCGCCGACAGACAAGCCAATTTGTACGAATGGTCGCAACACTTTGCACCCTTGGCCAAAGCCATACAACTCATTCTCAAAATGATGCGCGAATCTGGCAGCAACCAAAAGGTCATGGCCACAGGCGGCCAGCTTCAACAAAATTTACCGCAGGGTCGTAATTTTCAATTGCTTCGCTTGCGAATTGATGAAAGTTTGAACCTCACACCCGAGATCAGCTGCAACCGATTGCTGGTCGTCATCCGGCTGATGCAACAACAAGCCGATGGCAAACTGATTGCCAACAAAGAAGACACACCTTTTGAAATGACACTCTGCGCTTAAAGCGCAGGCCCTGAGAATCTGGTGAGACACCGATGAGTGAGCCATCTGCCAAGCCCAAACAAGTGAAGTGCCCCACCTGCGGCGGCCCCAGTCTTTTCAGCTCACAAAATACTTACCGTCCCTTTTGCAGCGCGCGATGCAAAGGCATTGACCTGGGTGCTTGGGCCAATGAGAGTTTCAGAGTACCCGAAGACACACCACCCGATCAAGAAAATTTTGGCGACCCAAAGTTGCAATGACAATGGCTTAGCTTGAAGCCTCGTGTGTGTCACCCACAAAGCCACTTTCTTCGGCCAACCAAGTTAGAACAGGCACGGTGCCAGGCAATACAGGCACCACTTGAACAGGCAAGCTTTGCCAAGCAAACTGTTGGCCTTCGCGCATTTCCAAGTTACCTTGCCAGCTGCGAACCTTGCAAAAGTTCAGCCTGACCAAAGCATGTGGATAGTCCACCAACTGCTGCCGCCAAATTTGCACGTCATCAATCTTCAAACCCAGCTCTTCTTCAAGTTCCCGCGTTAAAGCCTGCTCAACGGTTTCATTCGCCTCTAGCTTGCCCCCTGGAAACTCCCAGTAAGCTTCGTACACTTTGCCCGGTGGTCTGGAAGTGAGTAAAAATTGATTGTGTGCGTTGATCAAAATACCGACGGCCACATCGACTGTCTTGCGCTCTTGTCCGCCCTCGCGTTGAAGATGCGCATCTGCCACCAGCAAAGACTGGTCATGCGCGAAAGCCCCAGTCATAAAGAGCGTTGAGTCGAAGCGCCCTGCCCCATGCGCCCCACACAATCGCGCGCAAACTGATAGGCCACTCGGCCGCTGCGCGAACCCCGCTCAAGGGCCCAGACCAATGCTTCAGGGCCGCAGGCTTGAATGACGGCTTCGCTGGCACCCAAAGACCGCAGCCATTGCGCCACGATGGTGAGGTATTCTTCTTGCGAGAAGGGGTAAAAACTGATCCACAAACCAAAGCGTTCGGACAAAGAGATTTTCTCTTCAATCACTTCACCAGGATGCACCTCACCGTCTTCGGTGTGTGTGTAGGTGAGGTTGTCTTTCATGTGCTCGGGCAACAAATGGCGACGGTTGCTGGTGGCGTAGATGAGCACATTGGGTGTGGATGCCGCCACAGAGCCATCAAGAATGGATTTCAAAGCTTTGTAGCCACCTTCGCCATCTTCAAAACTCAGGTCATCGCAAAAGATGATGAATTTTTCTGAACGACCAGACACCACATCGACAATGTCGGGCAAATCGGTCAGGTCTTCTTTGTCGACTTCAATGAGGCGCAAACCTTGTGACGCATAGGCATTCAAACAAGCTTTGATCAAGGAAGATTTGCCGGTACCACGAGAACCCGTGAGGAGCACATTGTTGGCTGGCAAGCCTTGAACAAACTGCAAGGTGTTTTGTTGCAACTTTTCTTTCTGCCCATCAATTTCCTGCAAGTCGGCCAGGTTCATGTCTGACACATGGCGCACCGCTTCTAAGACCCCATGGCCTGATGCGCGTTTGCGATAGCGCCAGGCAATGGCTTCAGACCAATCGGGCTCACTTAAAGGCTGCGGCAAGATGCGCTCAATGCGCTCCATCATGAGCACAGCGCGTTCTAATAGTTTTTCAATGGCGGCGCTCATGATCGATAGTCTGCATTAATGGACACATAGTCGTGGCTTAAATCGCAAGTCCAAACCGTGTCAGCGGCTTGGCCGCGTCCGAGCAGCACTTTGATGGTGATTTCACTTTGCTTCATGACACGTTGGCCATCGGCTTCTTGGTAGGCCGGATTGCGCCCTCCGTTTTGAACCACACAGACGTCGTCCAAATACAAACCAATCAAGTCTTGATCGAGGTCGTGAATGCCGGCGTAGCCAACAGCCGCCAATATGCGCCCTAAGTTGGGATCGCTGGCAAAGAAGGCTGTTTTGACCAAGGGCGAGTGCGCAATGGCATAGGCTGCCAAAAGACATTCGTCAACAGTTTTGCCACCTTCAACGCGAATGGTGATGAACTTGGTGGCACCTTCACCGTCTCGCACAATGGCGTGCGCCAGTTTTTGCGCCACAGACATCAGCGCAGTGCGCAGGGCTTTGCCGTCTGCTGAATCCCAAGATGAAATCACAGGGTGCGCCGCTTTGCGCGTGGCCATCACGATAAAGGAATCGTTGGTCGAGGTGTCGCCATCTATGGTGATGCGATTGAAAGAAGCATTGGCCATGTCCGTGGCCAAGGCTGGCAACAAGGCGGAATCGATGTTGGCATCGGTGGCCAAGAAACCCAGCATGGTGGCCATGTTGGGGCGAATCATGCCGGCACCTTTGCTAATGCCGGTGATGGTGACGGTCTGACCAGACAGCAGCACTTGTGCGCTGAATGCCTTGGGAACGGTGTCGGTGGTCATGATGCCTTCAGCCGCCTTGGCCCAGTGCTTTGCTTGCGCATCGGCAATGGCAGCAGGCATGCCCGCCACGATGCGATCGACAGGCAAGTTTTCCATGATCACGCCCGTCGAGAACGGCAAGACTTGCTGCGCTTGTAGCTTGAGCAAGCTTGCCAGCGCTTCAGTTGTTGCACGCGCATCGGCCAAACCTTTGGCACCGGTGCCCGCATTGGCGTTGCCCGTGTTGATGATCAAAGCACGTATGCGTGTGTTGGCTTGTGCAGCATTCACTTGTTTCAAATGCTCACGGCAAACTTGAACAGGCGCGGCGCAATAGCGGTTTTGCGTGAACACCCCCGACACAGCGCTGCCCTCATCTAGCAAAATGACCGTGAGGTCTTTGCGCCCCACTTTGCGAACGCCCGCTTGTGCAATGCCCAAGCGGACACCCGGAACGGCCAAGACATGGTCGGGGTTGGGAGCCTGAAGATTCACTGTCATGACAACCTCTTATGCCAACTTGCCGTGGCAGAACTTGTATTTCTTACCGCTGCCGCAAGGGCAAGCTTCGTTGCGGCCCACAGGCGCTAGCAGTGTGCTTTGAAATTCAGCTTGCGTTTGTTGCTGCCCTTGCTCATCAGGCGCGGTGTAGGTCACGTTGCTGATATTTTCTGCACGCTCTTCCAAAACTTGGGCTGCTTCACCGATTTGCTCACTCGATTCAATTTTCACATTCATCAGAACGCGGGTGACTTCGTTTTTAACGGAGTCGAGCAATTGACCGAAGAGTTCAAACGCTTCTCGTTTGTATTCTTGCTTAGGTTGCTTTTGTGCATAACCGCGCAAGTGAATGCCTTGCCGCAAATAATCCAAAGAGCTCAGGTGTTCGCGCCATTGGGTATCGATGCTTTGCAACAAAACGACACGCTCAAAGGGCACAAAGTTTTCAACACCCACCGCATCGAGTTTGACTTTGAAAGCATTGTTCGCTGCAGCCAAAACCATTTCCAGAATTTCTTCGTCTGTGATGGCCGTGGCTGCCGCAACTTTTTCACGAAGCGGCAATTCAATTTGCCATTCGTCTTTGAGGACGCGCTCTAAGCCCACCAAGTCCCACTGCTCTTCCACAGTTTCTTCGGGCACGAATTGCCTGACCAAGTCAGTGAAACTGCCTTCGCGCAAGGACGTGATTTGTCCATCCAGTTCGGTCGCATCGAGGATGTCATTGCGCTGTTGGTAAATCACCTTGCGCTGATCGTTGGACACGTCATCGTATTCAAGCAATTGTTTGCGCGTGTCAAAGTTGCGCGCTTCAACTTTGCGTTGGGCGCTTTCAATGCTGCGTGTCACCATGCCAGCTTCGATGGCTTCGCCTTCTGGCATTTTGAGGCGGTCCATGATGGCGCGCACGCGGTCGCCCGCAAAAATGCGCATGAGAGGATCGTCCAAGCTCAAGTAAAAACGCGAAGAACCAGGGTCACCTTGACGGCCAGAACGACCGCGCAATTGATTGTCAATGCGGCGTGACTCATGGCGCTCTGTGGCTATGATGCGAAGGCCACCCAAAGACTTCACTTGCTCATGCACAGCGAGCCACTCGGTGCGCTTGGCAGCCACTTGAGATTGACGCTGTTCAGCGCTCAAAGCTTCATCAATTTCAACGGCCTGAATGTCTTTTTCAATGTTACCCCCCAGCACAATGTCAGTGCCTCGGCCCGCCATGTTGGTGGCAATGGTGATCATGCCTGGACGGCCTGCTTGCGCAATGATGTCAGCCTCGCGGGCATGCTGCTTGGCATTCAACACTTGATGGGGCAATTTGGCTTTGGTGAGCATCTCAGAAATGAGTTCTGAGTTTTCAATCGACGTGGTGCCTACCAAAACGGGTTGACCTCGCTCGTAACATTCACGAATGTCGCCAATGGCCGCATCGTATTTTTCTTTGGCCGATTTGTAGACACGATCGAGTTGGTCTTGGCGTCGGCTGATCCGATTGGGCGGTACCACCACAGTTTCCAGGCCATAAATTTCTTGGAACTCGTAGGCTTCTGTGTCGGCCGTCCCTGTCATGCCGCCCAGCTTTCCGTACAAACGGAAATAGTTTTGGAAGGTGATGGAGGCCATGGTTTGGTTTTCAGCCTGAATGGCCACGCCTTCCTTGGCCTCCACAGCTTGGTGCAAGCCATCGCTCCAGCGGCGACCCGTCATGAGACGCCCCGTGAATTCGTCAACAATGACGATCTCGCCCTCTTGCACCACATAGTGCTGATCGCGGTGATAGATGTGCTGGGCGCGCAAGGCCGCCGTGAGGTGGTGCATGAGCGCAATGTTGGCGGGATCGTAAAGGCTTGCACCTTCGGGAATGAGCCCCGCGCTGGCCAAAATGCTTTCGGCTTTTTCGTGCCCTTGTTCGGTCAAGAACACTTGGTGTGATTTTTCATCGACCGTGAAATCGCCAGGCTTGGTGATGCCCTCACCAGTGCGCGGATCTGCTTCGCCTTCTTGGCGAGTCAGCAGAGGCACCACTTGGTTGATGGCTTGGTATTGCGCTGTGTGATCGTCGGCTTGACCGCTGATGATGAGCGGTGTGCGCGCCTCGTCAATCAAAATGGAATCGACCTCGTCAACGATGGCGTAGTTGAGGCCACGCTGGACACGGTCTTTGGCTTCGTAGACCATGTTGTCGCGCAGATAGTCGAAACCAAATTCGTTGTTGGTGCCGTAAGTGATGTCTGAGTTGTAGGCGGCCTGCTTTTCTTCGCGCGAGAGTTGGGACAAATTAACGCCCACACTCAGGCCAAGAAAGTTGTACAGCTTGCCCATCCACTGTGCATCGCGGCTGGCGAGGTAATCATTCACGGTGACCACGTGCACACCTTTGTTGGCCAAGGCATTCAAGTACACCGCCAGTGTGGCCGTTAAAGTTTTACCTTCACCCGTACCCATTTCGGAAATTTTGCCCTTGTGCAAAGAAATACCGCCTATCAATTGCACATCGAAGTGCCGCATCTTCATGGCACGCTTGGAGCCCTCACGGACGACGGCAAAAGCTTCCGGCAATATGTCATCCAAGCTTTCACCTTGCGCAACGCGAGTTCGAAACTCATCTGTTTTAGCGCGCAATTGTTCGTCGCTGAGGGCTTCGTATTCAGCTTCCAGCGCATTGATGAGCACCACAGTTTTGCGGTATTGCTTGATCAAGCGGTCGTTGCGACTGCCGAAAATTTGGGTCAGAAAATTGATCGCCATGTTGTTACGGGTCTGACTTTGCCAAAAACGCAAAGAACAGCCCGCAAATCCTGTCTTAAAGTGGATTCAAAAGGACATGCGCACAAGGCACAAGTGAACGCAATATTTTAACTGCTGAGTGCAGGCAGGTGGCCGAAATTTCCGGCTGATGGTCAGGGCTCTCGCATAATGCAGGGATGGCAAAAATCAATCAGGCCCTTACGCTCATGGAAGCGGCACAAGAATCGCCCAGTTTGGCGCGCTTGACTGAGCTCACCCGGGAATCCAGCCTGCGCCTGAAATCTTTGCAAAACCTGATCCCAGGCCCCTTGCGAAATGCCATTCAAGCCGGGCCCATTGAAGGCACAGAATGGTGCCTTTTGGTGAACTCCAATGCGGCGGCGGCCAAACTGCGTCAAATGCTGCCGGCCCTTCAGGCCCATCTGAAGAGCCATGGACACAGCGTTGAGAAAATTCGCCTCAAAATACTTCAAAATCCGCGCTGAAGAAGTGACAGACGAAAAAAAACCAAGCAAAAGCTTGGATTTTCAAAGTGGTGCCGCTTGTCGGATTCGAACTGACGACCTACCGCTTACAAGGCGGTTGCTCTACCAACTGAGCTAAAGCGGCACGGGCTGAATTGTAATTCAATAATCGCCGTTTTTCTGCGGCGCATTCAGTTTTTGAAAGCGCTTATTTGATTCTGGTGAGGGTTGGGCGCGATGGCGGAGGTGGCACAGGCTTGTTGGATTCGTCTGTCGATTCAGGTCCATCAGGCACTTTGTGCAACTTGTCCATGCCAAGCACTGTGGTGCTCATTGGCACGTCTGTGACGGGGAAGGACATGCCTTGTCCATTTTCGCGCGCATAGATGGCCATCACGCGGTGGATGGGCACCATGATGTCACACGGCTTACCGCCAAAGCGGGCTTTGAACTCGATGAACTCATTGCCCAATTGGAGTGAGCTGGTGGCATCGAAACTGATGTTCAAAACAATTTCGCCACCTTGCACAAACTCACGGGGCACTTGAACCGAGGCATCGACCTTCACAGCCACGTAAGGTGTGAACGAGTGATCGGTACACCACTCGTACATCGCCCGAATGAGATACGGGCGTGTCGAGGGGGATTCCAATGCGTTCATCACCATGGCTTTGTGCTTGTGAAAATGCTTGTGCAATTGCTTGTGCAAGTACTTGTGCAATTACTTGCGCATGACCTTTTCGGATGGCGTGAGCGCCTCAATGTAGGCTGGGCGAGAGAAAATGCGCTCGGCATATTTAAGCAATGGTGCTGCGTTTTTGCTCAGGTCAATGCCATAGAAGTCTAGACGCCAGAGCAAAGGCGCAATGGCTACATCGAGCATAGAGAAGTTGTCACCCAGCATGAATTTGTTCTTCAAGAACACGGGGGCCAATTGGGTCAAACGATCACGGATGTGGGAGCGAGCTTTCTCTAAAGCTTTGTCGTTGCCCTTGAGTGTGCGGTTTTCCAAAGTGGCTACATGGACGAACAACTCTTTTTCGAAGTTGAGCAAGAACAGGCGAACACGCGCACGGTCAACAGGGTCGCCCGGCATGAGTTGAGGGTGCGGAAAACGCTCGTCAATGTACTCGTTGATGATGTTGGATTCGTACAAAATCAAATCACGTTCCACCAAGATGGGCACTTGGCCATAGGGGTTCATGACGTTGATGTCTTCTGGCTTGTTGTACAGATCGACATCGCGGATTTCAAAGTCCATGCCTTTTTCAAACAGCACAAAGCGGCAACGGTGAGAAAAAGGGCAGGTTGTTCCTGAATAAAGCACCATCATGGTGAAGGCTCCTAAAAATCAAAAAGAGTGGGAAGCCACCGGGTTGGCGGGCCTGCCCACTCCATCAATTCGGGCCAAAGCCCGAATCACGAGTTACTTGATGTCTTTCCAGTATGCGGCGTTCAAGCGCCACGCAATGAAAGTAAAGATGGACAAGAAAATCAAGACCCAAACGCCAATGCGAACACGGGTATTTTGGACAGGCTCAGACATCCATTGCAAGTAGTTGACCAAATCACCCACGGCTTGGTCGTACTGCAAAGGTGTCAAAGTACCTGGCTTGACTGTTTTCCAACCAGTGAAAATTTGCGTGGTGTGGCCGTGCTCTTGACGCTCTTCATAGACCGGCATGCGCTCGCCTTGCAATTCCCAAAGCGGGTTGGGCATACCCACATTGGGGAAAGCCAAATTGTTCCAGCCTGTTGGCTTGGCTTCATCGCGGTAGTAGGTGCGCAGGTAGGTGTAGAGGTAGTCTGCACCTGTGCCACCATGACCAGAACGTGAACGCGCCACCAAAGTGAGGTCGGGCGGCACAGCGCCAAACCAGTCTTTGGCTTGCTTGGGATCAATGTTGGACTTCATGGTGTCGCCCACTTTGTCAGTGGCGAACAAAAGATTGTCTTTGATTTGTTGGTTGGTTAAACCAATGTCTTGCAAGCGGTTGTAACGCATGAAGGCTGCAGAATGGCAGTTGAGGCAATAGTTCACAAACAGCTTGGCGCCATTTTGCAAAGAGCCTAAGTCGTTGGTTTTAACAGGTGCTTTGTCCCAAGCAATGGCATTGCCACCCGCTGCATAGGCACCTGAAATGGCGGCCAATGCAACACACAAACCCAGCACAAATTTTTGAATCATTTTCATTTTCATGTACTCCTGGGCTTAGTGCGCAACAAAAACGACGCGGTCAGGCACAGGCTTGGGTGTACCCAACTTGCTCCACCAAGGCATGAGCAAGAAGAAGCCGAAGTAGAACAAGGTGCCCACTTGAGAAACACGCTCGCCGATCGGTGAAGGCGGTTGCACGCCCAAATAGCCCAAGATCAAGAAGTCAATCACGAACACGGCGTAAACATACTTGTGCCAGTCGGGACGGTAACGAATGGATTTGACCGGGCTGTAGTCAAGCCATGGCAAGAAGAACATGATGACAACCGCGCCACCCATGACCACCACACCCCAAAACTTGGCATCAATACCGTACATGAGGGCAGAAATAAGCACAGCACCACCCATGACGACAGCTTTGATCACGCTTGGCAATTTGTTATTTTTGACCGCCAAAAATGCACCCAGTAAGACACACGCGATGAGGACATACATCATCTCGCCGGTGATGGCGCGAAGCATCGAGTAGTAAGGCGTGAAGTACCAAACAGGGGCAATGTGCAAAGGCGTCTTGAGCGGGTCGGCTGGGATGAAGTTGTTGTACTCCAAGAAGTAGCCGCCAAACTCAGGCGCGAAAAACACAATGGCTGTGAACACCATCAGGAAGATGCTGACAGAGAAGATGTCGTGCACCGTGTAGTAAGGGTGGAAAGGAATGCCATCCAAGGGGTGGCCGTGCGCATCTTTGGGAGCACCGGGCGCCTTGATTTCAACGCCATCCGGGTTGTTCGAGCCCACTTCGTGCAAAGCAATGATGTGTGCCACCACCAAGCCCAACAAAACCAATGGCACTGCAATGACGTGGAAGCTGAAGAAGCGGTTCAAAGTCGCATCGCCCACCACGAAATCGCCGCGAATGAGCAAAGCCAAATCGGGGCCGATGAAGGGGATGGCGGAGAACAAGTTGACGATCACCTGAGCGCCCCAATAGGACATTTGTCCCCAAGGCAGCAAGTAGCCCATGAAAGCTTCGGCCATGAGGCACAAGAAGATGGCGCAGCCAAAAATCCAGACCAATTCACGTGGCTTGCGATAGCTGCCATACATCAGGCCGCGGAACATGTGCAGGTACACCACAATGAAAAACGCAGAAGCGCCTGTGGAGTGCATGTAACGAATGAGCCAACCCCAAGGCACATCACGCATGATGTATTCAACCGATGCAAAAGCAAGATTGGCATCTGGTTTGTAATGCATCACCAAGAAAATACCGGTGACGATTTGGATCACCAGCACCAGCAATGACAAAGCGCCAAACACATACCAAATGTTCAAATTTTTGGATGCGTAGTACTCGCTCATGTGAGCTTTGAACAACGAAGTCGCTGGGAAGCGGTTGTCGACCCAGTTCATGAGTTTTTCGCCTGCAGGGGCGTTGGGAGAGATTTCCTTGAATTCAGCCATGATGGTTCGCCTCAAGCCTTCTTGTCTTCACCGATCAGCAACTTGCTGTCGGACAGGTACATGTGCGGTGGCACTTCCAAGTTGTCGGGTGCGGGCTTGTTTTTGAACACGCGGCCAGCCAAGTCAAAGGTAGATCCGTGGCAAGCGCACAAGAAACCGCCTTGCCAATCGTCTGGCAAAGAAGGTTGAGCGCCTGATTGAAATTTGTCGCCTGGCGAGCAACCCAAATGGGTGCAAATGCCAACCGCCACCATGAACTCGGGCTTGATAGAGCGGTGTGCGTTTTTAGCGTATTCGGGCGTTGGGTAAGCTTGGCGATTAGACGCTGGATCGGCCAATTGACCATCCAACTTCTTCAAGGCTTCCACTTGTTCGGTGGTGCGGCGCATGATCCACACGGGTTTGCCGCGCCTTTCGACGGTGAGCTTCTCACCGGGTTTGACTTCGGAAATATCAACTTCAACGGCAGCACCAGCGGCTTTAGCGCGCTCGGAAGGCTGGAAAGTGCTGACAAAGGGTGTGGCGACGAAGCCTGCGCCTACTGCGCCAGCACAAGTAGAGGCAATTAGCCACGTCCTTTTGCTGTTGTCGACTGGGGTATCACTCATGAAAATCCTCTAGCGAATCGATATCAGGGTTAACCGCAGATTGTAGCCGACTGCGGGGGGCCATTTCTAGACCCTGCATCGACTCAGGGAATCAATTGGCGCGCCATTCGGATGGCAGCAACCATGCTGGAAGGGTCAGCCAGGCCCAGCCCCGAAATGTCAAACGCCGTGCCGTGATCGGGGCTGGTTCGCACCAAAGGCAAACCGAGGGTGACGTTGACCCCCTGCTCTAGGCCCATGTATTTGACGGGAATGAGGCCCTGATCGTGGTACATGGCCAAAACCACATCCATTTCAGCATCGACACCTGGCTTTTGCCGCGCACGCATGAAAACAGTGTCTGGCGCATAAGGCCCCAGAGCCAAAATGCCCTCAGATTGGGCTTGGGCGATGGCTGGCTCAATGATTTCGATTTCCTCTCGGCCAAACAAGCCCCCCTCACCGGCGTGCGGGTTGAGCCCTGCCACTGCTATTCTGGGAGCGCGTCCCAACAACAGACTGAGAGACTGATGGGCAATGCGAAGGCTTTCAAGCACCTTGTCATAAGTCACAGCGTCGAGGGCTTGGCGCAAGGATAGGTGAATGCTCACTAACACGACTCGCAGCTCATCGTTGGCCAACATCATTCTCACGGGCATGTCAGCCATGCGAGCACCAGAGAAATTGGCAGCCTCGAACTGCAGCAACTCGGTATGGCCCGGAAACTGATTGAACTGAGAACCCGCTGCAGAAAGTGCTTCTTTGTGCAGCGGCGCAGTGACCAAGGCGGCAATGTCTTTTCGAAGTGCAGCCTGCGCGGCCCACACCACACATTGCCCAGCAAATCGACCTGCCTCGGCATGGATTTTTCCGTATGGCAGTTCTGTTGCCAATGTCGCAACTTGCAAAACAGGGATGACACCTACGGGCACATTCAGCGCTTGCGTCGGCTTTTGAATCACTTGTAACTTGAGATGACGTGCTTGAGGATCAATCAAGTTGATTGCTTTTTGCATCACCCGTTCATCGCCAGCCACAAAACATGCCTGCGTGACAGGCATGGCTTGGGGCAACAAGGCATCGATTAGAAATGCACGCGCAATGATTTCAGGGCCGATGCCGCATGGATCTCCTGGCGTGATAGCGATGGGTGGCAATGTCGACATAAATGGCTTTGGATAGGCGCTTTTTGAAATGAACACCTTGAAATCTGACGTGTCTGTCTCAATTTGGTTGAAGGTCTATTGTGATCCAACTCTAAACCAATGCGTGCAATTCAAGTTCAGGCCACAATGCGAACCATGAAAAGAATTTGGCTTTTGTTTTCCCAATCAGTGACTGTCATTCTGGCTGCTTGGTTTGTCGTTGCGACGCTCCAACCGGGTTGGCTAAAGGGCCAAGGAAGCGCCAAGACG
>Ga0114962_10003108_pt1 | contig 13563 bp, 10 predicted proteins | sample C_130820_MF_Meta_FD_87017 | JGI IMG/M metagenome (GOLD analysis project Ga0114962, IMG submission 87017) | Freshwater microbial communities from Lake Croche, Canada to study carbon cycling - C_130820_MF_MetaG | ecosystem: Environmental > Aquatic > Freshwater > Lake | place: Lake Croche, Canada... | reverse complement strand
ATCACAGGTCTTGGTCTATAATTCAATTGATTAAAGTAGATGTAATCCACTCTACTTTGTAAAATATCAATGCTCTCTTTTCCAATTATGCTTTTTATCTTCAAAGGCAATTGTTGCGTCTTGTCTTTGAAATTATTTTCATACTTGTATGATGATAGTTTTTCTATGTAAGTTAAAGGGTTAAATGATAACTTAGGCAGGCTTTTTAAGTAATTTTGGTAAGAGTACTGATTATCAATGATTCTCAAAAATTGAATGGAAATTGTTTGAAAAATGATGAGTGCAATGACGTATTTTGCAATGATATTTTTATGTTCATTGGGGGAGAATAGGTAAACCAAAATACTTTGAAACGGAATCAAAAAGAAAAATCCGTATAAATTCAAGGTAGAAAGTGCTGTGTGAGCCTGTTTAAAATTTAGGAAATAAATGCATCCAATTAAAAACCATAAAAGTGCCATTTGGACTGCGGACTTTTGCGTCAAATAAAATAATCGGGCAAAAAGTGAAAAACTTACAAATTCTAAAAATCCGATCAATACAAATTCTTTTTTTGATAATATGATAGTCGACATGGCATCTTGGTAGCCATCAATTAGCTCGATGCTGTATTCTAAGTAATTTGGAATGTCTACCAAAAGATATTTACTCAATATGTATATAAAACTGAACAAGGATAAGGTCAAAAGAAAGAATAATGACCATTTGATTGTCTTGGTTAATACCAAATAAATGAGGCTTATTTCAAAAAGTAAAATGACAATTAAGCCTAAATTGACTTTGATGAAAAATGAAATACCAATGATCAATACACTAATCCAAAGCCCCCATTTCGTTTTGGTGAATTGAGCATGCAAAATCCAAAAAATAATAAAATAAAAATAGGTGAAACTAACATCTGAAAAAAAACCATAGGGAAGAAATAAGTACAGGCTGAATAAAATTACTACCCAAAATTTGACATGTTTAAACGCAAATTTAATCATGCAAAGCAAGTTCAATAGATAAAATAAATCGATACAAACAATTAATATAGTGGGGAAATTTTTAGGAAAAAGTCGAGTATTAAAATATCCTAATGGGCCATAGGTAAACACAAAATCTTGCCCAAAAATCAGGTTCGCATCTTTAACCATAACCAAAGATTCTTGCCAAGATGGATCCACGCCAATTCCTGCTATGAGCGATGGATTAAAGTAACTAAAGGCAAATAAAGAAAATAGGAAAAGAAAAAGGTTTTGCTTTTGAAGTGTACTCATGCTTTTTTGATAATTAGAAAAAGGTAAGTGCGTATTAAAATTAAATTTTGTAATGTAAGATCCAAATATAGAATATTTCGATAAATTTTTAACTGTTTTTTGTACGCCTTCTAGGTATAGTCACTTTTTACTCATACATTTTGGTAAAATAAATAAACAAACAATTCTTTCTTTTCAGTGTTTAATCAATATGTCTGATACAATTGTTTCCATTCAACACCTGTCTAAAAAATTTGCTTCGTTTCAAGCGCTCAGCGACATTAATATTCACGTTGAAAAGGGTGATGTTTATGGTTTTCTAGGTCCGAACGGCGCAGGCAAAAGTACCACTTTACGTTGTATGCTTTCTTTGATTCGTCCAGATTCTGGAAACGTCGAGTTGTTTGGAATGCCGCTCGCCTCCAATCGAAATGCTATTTTAAGCCGTGTGGGGTGTTTGATTGAAAAGCCTGATTTTTATAAATATTTAAGTGCTTTTCGGAACTTAGATTTATTTTCGAGAATATCCGGAACTTTGTCGAGTAAAAAGGAAATCTATCAAATGCTTGAATTTGTAGGTTTAGAAGGCCGAGAAAAAGATACTGTCGGTAGTTTTTCGCATGGAATGCGACAGCGCTTAGGAATTGCGCAGACGCTTTTGCACAAGCCAGACCTTATTGTTTTGGATGAACCTACAACGGGTCTGGACCCCCAAGGAATTATTGATATTCGTAATTTGATTCTCCGATTAAAAAATGAACAGAAAAAAACAGTCATTTTTTCTTCCCATAATCTTAATGAAGTGGAGATTGTTTGCAATCGAATGGTCATTATCCACCAAGGAAAAAGCATTGTTGAAGGTGCAGTAAATGATTTATTAAACGATCAAGACCAAATCATTCGTATTCAAACTCGGGCAGAAGAATTAGAGAAAGCACTTTTTAAATTGAGTGAATTAGGTGAAACACAAGTAAAGGTAATTGGCGATGACATCATGGAATTAATGATTCAAAAAGAACAAATTCCATTACTTAATCAACAACTCACCGAGGCGGGGGTGCCTATCTTTTCGATTGAGTCGAAACGAAAATTAGAAGATTACTTCATTAACTTACTCGCACAATGATATTTTTCCACAGCACTCGAAATGAGTTAATAAAAATCGCCTTAAAGCCTCGAAGTTACTTGGGTTTGATTGCTATCAGTGGCTTGGTAGGAGTGATTCAATTCGCTCTTTGGGCTGATGGAATTTCTGTTATTTCCTTCATAACTTCCTCCTTTGAGCAAACGCTTCGTTTCGAGGGCAAGGTACTCAATGGTAATTTGGTGGCTTTTATTATTTTACAAATGCTGATTGTTCACATTCCTCTTTTGGTGGCATTGGTAACAGGGGATCTTATTTCTGGAGAAGCAGCAATGGGTACACTTCGCATGTTGATGACCAAACCCATTTCTCGTAATCAGTTACTATTATCCAAATTTTTTGCAGGAGGTATTTATACGCTTTTAATCGTTCTTTGGCTTGGTTTCATGGCGGTTGGAATTGGTCGGTTTTTGTTTGGTTCGGGTGATATGATGGTGCTTAACTCTGATGGATTGGTTATATTGAAGGAAAACGATATTTTATGGAGATATGTTGGAGCTTTCTGCGTGGCTTTTCTAGCGCTTTTTACCATCAGTTCACTGTCCATCTGCCTTTCTTGTTTTTCCAATAATTCCATTGGGCCAATTGTGAGCACGATGGCCATTATTTTATTTTTTACCATCATTGGGACCTTAGATGTCCCTGTTTTTGATCCAATTAGGCCATTTTTATTTACCACCCACATGGCTGCTTGGCGTTCTTTCTTTGAAGATCCCTTGCCTTGGTTCCAAATCAAAGAATCCATTGCAATACTTTTGGCTCATAATTTGTTTTTTGTTGGAATTTCAATGATAACTTTTCACCGAAAAGACATTACCGTATAATGAAATACTTACTTCTTTTTTGTCTTCCTTTTTTCTCTAATGCCCAGCAAGCCGATGTATTATTTTTGCGTTTAAGTCAGAAATTCAAATTGGTACATCATTATGAAGTTGTTGCTCAAATTAAACCCAACATACCCTTTATTAAGATTTTTCCTGTTCGGGCAAACATTAAATATACTTATCCGTCTCATTTTCAAATAAAATCTTCGGGCATCTCTATTTTGCCCAAAAATGGCTTTTCTGAATTGCCTTTGTTATTTAGTCAAGACAAAGAATTTTCCGTCATATCTTCTGGAAATGAAATGATTCAAGGTGTCCGGGCTGAGATTATTACTTTGTTACCCCAAAATAATGAAGGTGATTTGGTTTTGGCTAAACTTTGGGTGGATACTCAATCTTTGGTCATTTTAAAATCGGTCATTACTAGTTTAACCAACGGGACCATCAGTACGGAATTTGAGTATTCAACAGAAAAAAAATGGGGTTTGCCTGAACGCATGAAGTTTACGATAGACGTAAAAAAATTTAAAATTCCGAAAGGAATAGCCACAGATCTTAATCATACCAATCGGGTTACTGATGATGGAAAACCCACTAAAAAAGGAAGTATTGAGGTTAATTTTAGTAAATATCGTGTAAATGAGTAAAATTTTGTAGGTTAAATCCCTTCACTGGTTTCCATTTTTATTCCATTTTGCTCCATTTTATGATGCATGATTTTAAACCAAATGGGAGGGACCAACGAGAGCAATATCATCCCAGGGTATCCAGTTGGCATTTGTGGAGCTTCTTCCATGTGTCTTAATAGTTGGTATTTCCTTGAAGCTAAATAATGGTGGTCGCTATGGCGACTCAATTCAAATAACATGAGTCGACCGACTACATGATTACTGTTCCAACTATGCTGCGGTTTTACTCGTTCATACAACGTATCCGATTTTTTTTCTCGGCTTAATCCATAGTGCTCAATATAATTAACTGTTTCCAACAGAATAGCCCCAATGAAAGCGGCCCCTAAAAAACATAACATTGTCATTAAGCCGAATAAATAAAAGATACCAAATACAAATGTTAATTGAATAAGTTCAAACAAAACCATTTCATTGTTGAGCCAAGGTAAAAATTGCTTTTTCTTTTCTGATTCAGTAATGGCTATTCGCCAGGCGCCCAAATAAGTACCCTTAAATGTTTGAATCCAAAAAGCGTAAACGTTTTGTCTGTATTTAGCGGTGGCGGGGTCATGAGGAGTAGCCACATCTTTGTGATGTCCTTTATTGTGTTCAATGAAAAAGTGCATGTAAAGGCTAGACAATAACAAAAGCTTAGCCATCAATTGTTCAATGGGGCTGCTTCTGTGACCCAATTCGTGCCCTGCATTGATGCCGAATACGCCACAAAGTAAACCCATTGAGACAATTCTTCCTATTTTATCTAGGTTGTTAAGATCATCTTGTATGCTTTGCAGAAATAGGTACAAGAAAATGAATTGCAAAGGGACCGTTAGCCAAATGATGAGGTCGTAAATTTTATTGGTTTTGGCCAATTGCTCCTCTACTTCATTTAGGTTTTTCGCATCCGGTTTGATAAATAATTCAAGTACGGGAACAAAAAAGAAGAGGTAAATGAGTGGAATCCAGCAGTATATTCCGGTATAGGAAAATGCTAGGTAGCACCATAAATATAGTATAAACGGGATAACGTATTTTAAGTATGCAAGAAAATTGGACATTCGTAAATATAAGAAAAAATTCAATCCTCCTCCCTGAATTATGTTTTAATTTCGATTAAGTTCGCCGCGCACCTTTTTTATTCCTGATCAGAATTATTAGATCTATAGCAAAGCAGGAACTTAGCAACGTAAATCGAAATTACGTTCTCCAACAATAAGTAAAACAAGGTCTCGCTTTGTGAATAAAATTTGGACGACATTTTTCCAATTGGCAATGGAGTAGGTTTAAAATTAAAATAATTGAAAATATTTCTTGATTAAAAATCTATTTAACCTTAAATATGAATTTTTTATATGGTGATCTACATAGAATTCAGAAGGCAATAAATTGAATTTAATTGCTTCATCATTATAATTATTTATGTGAGAAAAATAAAAAGTTAATACACTAGTAAATATATTATACTCATTCATCAGTTTAAATCTTGCTTCTTTTAAAGATTCTCTTTTTTCATTGTATAGTTTATCTGAATTTTCTAAAATATATTCTATTTGTTTACAGGCTTTTTTATGGTTATTAATATCTAATTCAATTAAGGAATTTGGGTTGAAATAATTTTGAATATTTTTACATCCATGATAAATAGGAACAGTATAGGCCAGATAGCAATCAGCGATTTTCTCTGTCCAATAATTATTAATATGTGAATTTTCAATTGATATACTAAACTTATAATTTAGAAGTCCTTCCGCCTTATCCTCTATGGGATTAATGTTTTTTCCAAAAAAGTCTATTTCATTTTTGAATTCTTTTTGTACCTTTTCAAAAAAACGAAATCTTTTTATATGACCCGGGAAATGTGTTTTTCCGGAAGATATGAATGAAATTTTCTTGTTTTTTATGGGTTCTTCTAAGTTGGAAAGTCTCTCAAAGTCATATGAAGGGATAGATTCCAAATTTACCCCAAAATGCCAGTTTAATGATTGTTGATACTGATAATGCGAAGGATGTCTTATATTCTTGTGGGAAGAAATTACATGACTGAATTGTTTTAAGAACGGACTCGAATATTTTCGACTAAATGGGGGTTCTCCTGCAATAAAAATCAGCCCATTTTTTTTACATTTAATTTGAATTTCACGAATTAATTTTTCTTGTACAACCACAATATCCCAAACTATATCATCGTAGCAATTTTCAAAAAACTCAAACGGGCCCAATTGGCTTTGGGGAGGCATTTGCCTTATAAAAATATTATTTCCCCACGAAGTAATTATATTAACTTTTATTTTATTCATTTCATTAAATAAATTTTTGAACCATTGCTTGACTAAAAAAATCAAAATAGCTACAAGCATTTGTCAATAATAGTCAATTAATAAGAATAAGCAAATAACAATCATGTATAATTAAAAATACTTATTGCCATAAAGTCCCAAAAATCAGACGTTATGAAGCCAGCGTATTCAAAAATAATTTGAATATAATCGCCATTTAAAATCTTGAAGAATATCTACCCAGAAGCTAGAATCGTGTACGTTTATCAAACGTATGCTTCTTTAGATGTAATTTTAATCAATGATGGGGAGGCATCGGTAGACAAAAATGTTCGCCATCTCCAACTCCGATCACCGAAGGGCTGCCTTTTCGGGTAGCAATTAATTGATTTGAGCAATCGGCTCGCTCCATTGGCTCTGATTACGATCAAACGGCCTTTTTTCTTGTGTATATGAACTTTTTCTCCATAAAGGGGAATTCTAGAATTGTCGTCTCTCTATGTTCGAATCTTCATAACCTTTTGAGTATAATGGGATAAGCTTTTTGAGATTCGATTTTGGCAACAATTCCATGTATTTAGAAAATATTTTAAATTAAACTTTTTGAACAATTACCGTTTTAGTGTTTCAACGCTAAATTTTATTCAAATTGCGCTATTTCGTCATTTTCCCAAATTAATAAGTAATATATGGCTGATATTTTCGTACATTATTTTGTACTTTTTTTATAAAATGGGTTTGGAATATCAAGTGATTATTTCAGAGTGCTAGTAAGGCTCCGCTGACTTATTTATAAATTGTGTAATTTTAAATTCATTTAAATACTATTATGAATCGATATTTTTACCTTTTAATTTTCCTTTCGACCCTCTCTTTCCATTCTTTTGCCCAATCCTTGCGGGTAGAGCCCTTGAATTGGTGGGTAGGCATGAAAAATCCTAAATTACAAATACTGATTCAAGGAAATGATTTAAAAGGATCTGAGGTGCTTTCTTCAAAAGCCGGCTTGAAAATTTCAAAAGTTCATTTCGCTGATAGTCCCAATTATTTATTTCTAGATTGTATTGTTGCTCCCAATGCTCAAGCTGGGAATTATCCTTTAATCATTAAAAAAGCTGGAAAGGTTATAAATACCATTAATTATCGCTTAGAAGCCCGTGAGAAGGGTTCGGCCAATCGGGCGAGTTTTAGCCCAATGGATGTTATTTACTTGATTACTCCAGACCGTTTCGCCAATGGTGATGAGAGCAATGACGCTGCACCCCTTTTATTAGAGCCAAGGCCCAATCGCTCTGAGATGTACGGAAGACATGGTGGAGATATCAAAGGAATTCAAGATAGATTGGACTATATTAAAAATATGGGCTTCACTGCGATTTGGAACATGCCTTTGTTGGAAAATGATCAAAAAAGAGAAAGCTATCATGGTTATTCTATTACAAACCATTATCAAATTGACCCTCGCTTTGGTAGCAACGAGCAATTTCGTGAATTAGCGAAGCAGGCAAAAGAAAAAGGAATTAAAATGATTGCTGATATCGTGTTGAACCATATTGGTGATGGGCATTATTGGATAAAAGATTTGCCTTTTAAAGATTGGCTCAATTATGGCGGGAAATTCGTATCCACAACACATCACAGAGAAGTTCAGCAAGATCCACATGCTTCAAAAGCCGATGTGAAATTACAAGTAGAAGGTTGGTTTGTGCCCACTATGCCCGATTTGAACCAGAATAATCCTTTCATGGCTACTTATTTAATTCAAAACTCCATTTGGTGGGTTGAATATGCTCATTTAGCTGGTTTAAGAATAGATACTTATCCTTATTCCGTGAAAGAATTTTCCAATCAATGGTCAACTTCTTTGTTGAATGAGTATCCCAATTTAAATATGGTGGGGGAAGAATGGTCAAGTAATCCGATTATAACATCTTATTGGCAGAAAGGGAAAGTGAACCCCAACGGCTTTATCTCTAACTTACCTTCTTTGATGGATTTTCCGCTTCAAACGGTATTAGCAGAATCATTGAGGGAAAATGAAAAGGATTGGGGAAAAGGCTTGGTTAAATTATACAATGTTTTATCAAATGATTTGGTCTACGCTGATCCAAATAATTTGGTCATTTTTGGAGATAATCATGATATGAGTCGATTTTTCACTCAAGTCGGAAACGACATCGATTTGCTCAAAATGGGGATGTCTTTTATTTTGACCACCAGGGGTATTCCGCAAATTTATTATGGAACGGAATTGTTGTTCTCTAACCCCAAAAGCTCAGAACATGGAGAAATTCGTGCTGATTTTTATGGAGGCTGGAATGGTGATTTAAAAGATGCTGTAAGTGGTAAAAATTTATCTCCTGAAGAAAAAAATGCGCAAGATTTCATGCGCAAATTATTGAATTGGCGTAAATCCAATGTTGCAATTCATGAAGGAAAATTATTGCATTTTGCCCCAGAAAATGGTATTTATACCTATTTTAGGTACACAGATAAGTCAAAAGTGATGGTTGTAATGAATAAAAATTCGAAAGTGTCATCACTTGATTTAAATCGTTTTGTAGAAATTTTACCTAAGAATGCTAAGGTGAAGGATATTATGAATGATCATTCCTTTTCCTTGGGAGAATCTTTGCAAATAAGTCCTAAAACAGCCTTGATATTAGAAATAATAAATTAAATATAATAAACCTGATAACTATGAAAATGATTAAACTGATTTTGTTTGGGCTAGTTTTAGCCTATCCCACTTTTGCTCAAAAAGCGAACCAAGAAGAATGGAAAACAATATTCAATGGAAATAATTTAGAAGGTTGGATTCCCAAAATTCGAAATTATCCTGCCGGAGAAAATTTTGGTAATACCTTTCGTGTAAAAGATGGGAAAATAACCGTTGCCTATGATGCTTACGATTCTTTTGATGAGCGATTTGGGCATTTGTTTTATAAAATGCCATATTCCTATTATAAAATACGATTGAATTATCGTTTTGTAGGTGAGCAGGCGATCAATGGGCCAGGTTGGGCCACCAGAAACAGCGGTATTATGGTTCATGGGCAATCGCCTGAAACGATGGGTTTAAAACAAGATTTTCCCGTGTCCATTGAAGTGCAATTGTTGGGAGGGAATGGAAAAGACAAAAGAACCACGTGTAACTTATGTACACCGGGAACCAATGTAGAAATGAATGGAAAGCTATTTACGCCTCATTGTATTAATTCTACTTCGGAAACTTATCATGGAGATCAATGGGTACAAGCGGAAGTTGTGGTTTTAGGTGATTCTTTGATTCAGCATTTTGCCAACGGTCAAATGGTTTTATCTTATCAAAAACCTCAAGTGGGTGGGGGTAATGTGAGTGGCCAAGATAAAATCTTTGGTCAATCAGGTCAATTGTTGAAAGCGGGATATTTTTCTCTGCAAAGTGAAAGTCATCCTGTTGAATTTAAAGACATTCAAATTTTAAATCTGGAAGGTTGCATGAATCCCAAAGCAAAGAACTATAAATCTTATTACGTATATCCTAAAGCGGAACTTTGTAAGTTTTAATTATTAAAAACATTAAAAAAACTGCCATAAAAATTGATAAATGTCAATTTTTATGGCAGTTTTTCAATTTATTTCTCTTAAAAACTTGTTTTTGGGATTTGTTTACTCATAAATTTGCAAAATTATAAATCACTAAACATTTCAATAAATGAAAAAACTAACCACTATCGCAGGATTACTTTTAGCATCCACATCTATTTTTGGGCAATCGAATCCAATTAAATTATCACTTCGAGGCACTTTTGCCTTGCCTACCGGAGATTGGAAATTATTACAAAGTACAGGTGGACTTGTGGAATTACAAGCCAATAAATCTTTATCAGACAACTTTAGCCTTTTTGGTTCAGTGGGTTACGGTAGATTTGCTGGTAAAGAGGGTATCGATGGAACAGGCGTGTTGCCAATTTTAGCAGGTCTAAACATTGACGGCAGAGTATTTCACGCTGGATTAGGTTTTGGTTACACTAGTGTATTGGTCGGTGGAGGCTCCTCAATCGGTGGATTTACTTTCCGTCCTGAAATTGGAATTAACTTATCCAAACAAGTACAATTGAACTTGAATTATACGAGTACTAACACGAAAGAATTTTACGTGAATTATATAGGAATTACTCCAGTAATTAAATTTTAATTTGATCGATGAAAGTAAATAAAAAGGTCCTTTATTGGAATAGTAAAGGACCTTTTTATTTCAACGGTATTGGTAGCCCCTTCAGGAATCGAACCTTCATCTTAGGTACCGGAAACCTACATTCTATCCATTGGACTATGTGGCTATTATTAAAATAACCAACATTTTTATAAAGCTTTGACATTAAATCTTTTGAATTTTATGATAGGGTAATTAAAATCGATATTTTTGTAGATTGTATAATAATTTATGTGTCGAATTTTTTACTATTTATTACTCGTTTCCCTATCGTTAACTTCGTGTCAGAAGGAAGTAATTGAAAGAAAACTCGATGTTTCGGCTAACCCAATTTTGGGTGGAAAAATTAGTCCGGAAATAAGTTTAATTGAAACAGGTCAAAGCATTGATTTACTGGCAATTCCCAATTCCGAATACCTTTTTAAAGATTGGTCTGGTTCGGTCATTGGATCTCAAAATCCCGTTAAACTGCTGATGGACAGTGACAAAAAAGTCATCGGGAATTTTATAAAAAAACAATATCCTCTGAATGTTTCTGTTGTTGGACAAGGAATTGTTAAGGAGGAGGTAATTAATTTGGCTAATAATTCTAATTATCCCTCAGGTACATTGGTTAAATTAAGTGCTCAGCCCGTGGATAAATGGTATTTTTTGAATTGGTCAGGGGATACCACTTCCAATCAAAATAGCATTCAGCTTTTTGTCAAAAAGAAACTTGATTTGACCGCAAATTTCATTACGAATCCATTTAAAATCAACGTTAAAGTGCTTGGTCTTGGGACTTACAATGAATCTTTTCAACAATCAGCAGGCGGCAACAAAATATTGTTAACAGCCGTGACCGATATAAATTCAGTATTTGAAAAATGGGACGGTGATTTACGCTCAAATGAAAAGGTACTAGCGGTTCCAATGGATAAGTCTTATACGTTAAATCTGAATTTTAAAGAAAAAGTTCGGGTTCGTTTGGATACATTAAAAACGGTCGATTTTGTCCAACGAAATAATTTAGATAAAGGGAATTTGCCAATTTATTTTTTAGCCAACAAAGGCTTTGAATCTGCAAAAATAAAATTCAAACCCGTTTTTGGGGGTAAGGCATCCGATTGGATTCCTTTATTCAAGACTGATTCATTGAAATTTGGTGCGAAAATTGAGCTTCCTTCCGGTGCCTATTCAGCTAATTTGGTGTTAAATAATGGAAGTGCAATTGTTTTGGATACCCTTTTAAATTCGTTTAAAGTAGGGGAGATTTTTGGGGTAATTGGTCACTCTTTAGCAGAAGGACAAGATCCATATGATTTAAAGAATTATGATAAATTAAAAAGTACAGTGGTCACTTGGCCATGGAGTAAAAATGTGAGTTTTTGGGGTAGGTTAGGAGAACTATTAGCTAGCAAATTAAATGTACCAGTTTTAATTTATAATACCGGTGTAGGTGGTTCATCGACGGTTCAATGGGGTCTTTCCAGTGAAGGATTATTTTTTGAACATGCTTTTTTTGATTGGAAAAAAAGATATCCTTATTCCATATTTGAAGACAGTTTTTTTAAATACATTCCCAAAAGTGGTGTTCGTGCGATACTTGTCATGCATGGAGAAAATGACCGAGATAATTCGGAGGATGAGATTGTAACCAATGCTCAGCGATATATCAATTTTACACGTAATAAATTAAATTATCAAAAATTGCAATTTTCTATTTGTCGCTGTGGAAATTCCAATGTTTTTTCTTGGTATCAAAAAGTGTTAAATTCCCAGACCAGAATGGTCAACGAAATTCCTTACACCAGTTGGGGAGGATTTGTGAACGATTTACAAGGAGATCAATATCGTTGGGACGGAATCCATTTGAATTATGCAGGTTTGGAAGAAGCGGCTAAGAAATGGAATACATCCTTGGATTTGAATTTCTTCAAAAATTCAACGCCTTACATTTCGAATTAACAAATGAAATTTAAGTTATTTCATCAGGAATGGAACTTATATTTTAGATATTGGAAACCTGCATTATTACAAAACAGCTATTTATTTAATTTATAGACTATATTTAGGTCAATGTGTGGCCTAAATTACTTGTGTTGGAATATTTTGCTACACAAATCTGCTACACATCTTCAGTTTTTAACTAAAATACAAAAGGACATCTCATAACGAAATGTCCTTTTTTGTTAACTAGTGTTTTTAAAGTGACCCCAGAAAGAATCGAACTTTCATATCAGGTACCGGAAACCTACATTCTATCCATTGAACTATGGGGCCAGAATTTAAAATTACGAATATTTTTCCAACTGTTTGACCAACACATTGAAATCTTTCGGATAAGGAGCCTCCACAATAATAGGATTCCCATTCATTAAATTGAATGTCAAACTATGCGCATGCAAGGCTACTCGTTTAATCAATGGCTGCTCTTCTGTTTCTTTTTTGAGATGAAAATTCTTCTTTAAATCCGATAAATAAATATCCTTTGCTCCATACATCGCATCAGCAACGATAGGTGCCTTTAAACAACATAAGTGAATTCTGATTTGGTGCATTCTTCCGGTGATGGGAACACATTCTACCAAGGTGTAATTTTTATATACTTGCAAGGTTCTAAACCATGTTTCTGCCTGTTTACCTGCCGCTCGATCAATGACAACCTTTCCGTCTTTCAAAGGCAAAATCGGCAAATTCACTAAAATTCCGTCCCAATCAAACATCCCTTCTACCACCGCATGGTATCTTTTAGCCGTTTCTCTGTGCTCAAATTGCATAGAAATATGTCTGTATGCCTCAGGGTTTTTAGCAATGACCAATGCTCCAGTGGTTTCCTTGTCCAGTCGATGGCCCACTTGTGCGTCACTCGAATATTCCTTTGCCATTCGTAAAATATTACTCGCAAATTCGTCTTTCCTTTCATCTAAGGTTGAAATACCAGAAGGTTTATTGATAACAAAATAATCATCGTCTTCATATAGGATATGATCCTGAATTTTCCATTTCATGCCCCAAATTTAGTTGGAAAAGCTAATCTTTCCTAAAGTCAACCAAGGCGATTCGCCTAATCGTCTGTCCTTAGAAACATTCTGATCTCGCAAAGTCTCATTAGCTAAAATAGCAAAAAGCAGCGCCTCTTTGGCCGAAGATGGAATACCTATAGCATCACTTTCCATTACTTGCATCGGATTCAATAAATCAGCTAATCTTTGCATCAAATAAGGGTTTTT
>Ga0114962_10003107_pt1 | contig 13565 bp, 17 predicted proteins | sample C_130820_MF_Meta_FD_87017 | JGI IMG/M metagenome (GOLD analysis project Ga0114962, IMG submission 87017) | Freshwater microbial communities from Lake Croche, Canada to study carbon cycling - C_130820_MF_MetaG | ecosystem: Environmental > Aquatic > Freshwater > Lake | place: Lake Croche, Canada... | reverse complement strand
AATTCTTCTTTTTCTGATTCACTACCACCATTTTTCTCTAAAAAGTTAATACGTAAATTAGCCTTTTTTGTGTTTTTATCTAATATATCATAAGAATTAACCTCTTCTTTTACATGTTTAACGATGTTTTTTAAAATAGTATCATTTAAAATAATTTTACTTTCTATCGAATTTGAATCTTGTTTTGTCATATTAATTTTTTATTTATATTATTATAAATCAGGATTAGTTACTGTTAAACCGTCCAAATTGTTAAAATAACTTAATCTTAGTGTTTGTGTTTCATTAGCAAATATTGTACACGAATATCCGTTGTATACATGGGTTGCTGGATTTGAAATAAAGTCCACGCCAGCAACATCATATTTTGTTGTTACATATTGAAAGCTGTCACCAACAAGGTTCCCACTTACAAAAAATTCACCAAAATTGTTACCAATCTTATTATCGTGAAAGTCATTAAATGGTATAGAAGACGATGAAAAAAAATCATAATTTTCATTACCAAAAAAAGTATTACCTATTTCATTATTAGTAAAATCAGTACCTATAAAGTTAAACCATGCTATACTACCAATTTTATTATTAACAGCGTTACTATCAACATAATTATTATTAAAAAAATAACCAATATCGTTATTAGAAAAATATGTATTTAATAAATTTGAGTTGAATAAATCACCAATACGGTTATAGTTAAAACCTTCGTAAATAATATTACCGTCACAACCATAACCTATAACATTATTACTAAATCCACCGCCGAAAGTGTCATATAATTGATTGAATGTAAAATTATCACCTACAGTATTTTGTGTAAAATTTGTTCTAATTAAATTACCACCACTACCTAATGTATAGTTATATTGACCAAAATAGTTGGCTATATTATTACTACTAAAATTATCTAATATAATATTTGATTCAGAAAAGGCATCACTTTTATCGTTACCAAAGTAGTTACCTATTTTATTATCATTAAAATCAATACCAATTAAATTATTTAAACAAAAATTACCAATAACATTACGTTTCATACCACCATCAGCAATAACACTATAATATATGTTATGAATTGTTACTATAGATCCTAAACTATTATCAACATCGTTACCGATGGCTAAATCACCCAAAACCATTTGTACTGATAAAGTACCAGTTCCATCATCAGTTAATACTTCAGCAGAACCGTATGAACCATTAATAATTACATCATTCAAAACAGAATTAGAAAGTATATCTGTTATTGTTAATACACAATCATTACCACCGGCAGACACAGTTACCGTATCACCTATACTATAATATATACCAGGTGTGTTAACAGTCACACCGCTAACAAGACCAAAACCGTCTGTAGTTATATCAACTATTAACCCTGATCCAGAACCTGTTATTGTCGATGCTGAAACACCTGTTGAGTTACTATATCCAGTACCAGGTGTTGTTATATCGGTGGCTACAACGGTCGCTGAAACTATTGTATAATCAATGTTAGTTGTCATACCTATAGTATTACCACCGTCAGCTACAGTAGTTGTAGAACCAAAATAATCGCCAATTATATTGTTTTTAGTACCTTCACCAAATATGTTTGATTTAACATTATTACCACAAAAATTACCTATTTGGTTTGATTTGAAGTTATTGTAACAAATATTACCTATAAAATTACTACCTATATTATTATAACCAAAATAATCACTTATAACATTATTTTTAAACTCTGAATTAATTTTATTATTAACAAAATTACTACCAATATTATTTTCATAAAAAGAACCGTTTATTTTATTATTTTGACAATAACTACCTATAGTGTTGTTGTAAGTGACATCCCCAAAAACATTTAAACGTGAAGAAGTACCAATAATATTGTTTGAAAGAATGAATGACATACCAAATTTGGCAAAATCACCAATATAATTACCGTTTGATATTGTATCACTTAATAATGTAAACTCATCATAATCACTATTATCTGATTGTGATATATATATTTCTTTGTAACTAGTATAAGTACTTAAAGGTGATACGCCATAAAAACTATACGCCGCTGAAGTAAAGACATCTGAAGAATAGTTTGCATCCACATACGTATACATGTTATTATTATCTGAGACAATAGCAACTTTAACACCGATGTTATATCCAAAATCCGATTTTGTGTTAAATACTAATATATCACCAGGTGTAAGACCAGTAAATGAAGTTCCGTTACCTACAACTAAACCAGTTGTACAGTCATAATCTGTTATAGTACCAGCAAATGTTACATTATTACCATAGTCTTGATATCTTTTAAATCTTACATTTACATGGTCATAATCCGTTCTGTTATTATAATCATCTATTAATTCAGATATTCTACCTTTGGCAGGATTACCCATAACTTCAGTAGAAGAAAATGTTACATCATATTTAATTTTACTCTTTGGTTTGTTTGGTTGAAAAGCCTCAGCCGCTAATTCTGTTGTTGAAATAGCTAACACAACTAACGGTTCGTTTGTTTCCGTATTTGTTGTTACTATTGTTTTTGCGTCACCATTAATAAAATAATCAGGTTGGTCGTAAACCGTTTCAAAATCACTAATGTTGTAATAAGTACCTGGGGTTAAACCACTAGAACTCATTAACAAAACTATATCAGCGTAAGTTGTAGTACTAACTGAACCTGCCTCTAAATTTATTAATGTACCGTTTGGATTTAATTTTTCGTAAGCCCCACTTGTATTATCAACACCTACATAATATGTGTCAGTTATTGGTGGTAGATTACCAATATCTTCACCGCTAACATATACAGTTGTTTTACCATTTTCTATTTGTATTATTTTTCCCATTTGTTTTTTTATATAAATATTTATAATAGTGTTATAATATGATTTTAGGTTTTTAATTTATAAAATAATATCCTATTTATATATAAACAATAATTCTCTACCTAATTACCTAAAGGTTTTTTAAATGAGAAATGTTATAAAAAATTAAACAAATGAAAAAACTAATCCTAATAATTTTATTTTTACTTACACAGTTAAGGTTATTATCTCAAGTGGCAATCAGTTACACTTATTCAGAGACAACAGGAACTTACGTCGCCATTACAGGTGGTACACAATTAGTAACAACTACAGGTGGTGTTACAGCATATGATACAGACGGTAGTTCTGTTGTATTAGCAGCTGGTTCACAATTTACTTATAATGCGGTAACAATAACCTCTGTTAATATGACTGCTGATGGGGCTTTATGGTTAAACCCAACAACTACTACAACAGGTAATGGTGTTACAGGTCCAATATCTTCAGGTGCTGTAGCTACAGGGGTTATCGCTGCTATGGGTATGGATTTAAGAAGTACATCATTAGCATCACAAGTTTATGAAAGAAGATGGCAGGACGTTGGTACTGAAGTTGTATTTCAATGGCAAAATGTTGCAAGATATTTATCTGACGCAACAGAAAGATTTTCATTTCAAATTAGAATAAATAAATCAACTGGTGTAATAAAGATTGTATATGGTAATATGACAACTATTGCTAATAATACAACATACCAACCTATGGTGGGTTTGAGGGGTTCTACCAATACGGATTTTAATAATAGAAGGTTAACAGGAACGGTTCCTGATGCAACACCCAACTGGGGAGCACCTAATGGAACAACAGCCGGTACATCAAACGCACATACAGTTAGATTTACAAGTAACGGAACTTGTTACCCAACATCAGGTTTAACATTTATTTGGACTCCTGTTCCTGTTTGTAATACACCATCTGCATTAACAGGTTCTTACACATCTACATCAATAACTTTTAGTTGGACTGCAGCATCACCAATACCCTCAGGTGGTTATCAATGGGAAATTAGAACTTCAGGTGTTGCTGGTAGTGGTGCGGTTGGTTTAGTGTCTTCAGGTACTACCACATCAACAAGTGTTACTTATAGTTTATCACCAAATACAACTTATTATCTTTATGTAAGAAGTGATTGTGGTAGTGGTAGTTATAGTAGTTGGACTACGGCAGTTTCATTTACAACACCACCAATAAATAATTTATGTGCCGACACAATAAGTTTAACTGTTAATTCATCTACAACATGTACAACATCTTCTACAGGTAATACAATAGGTGCTACACAATCTATTGCTGGTTGTTCAGGTACCGCTGATGATGATATATGGTATTCTTTTACCGCCACATCAACAAGTCATATAATAACTGTAACACCAGGAACACTTACGGATGCTGTATTACAAATTTATAGTGGGACTTGTGCTGGGTTAACAAGTTTATCTTGTATTGATAATACGGCTGGTTCTTCTGTTGAAACAGTTACGTTAACAGGACTTTCGGTAGGTACAACTTATCTTGTTAGGGTTTATAGTTATAGTTCAGGTAGTCTTTATCAAGGTACATTTACAATTTGTGTTACAACCCCAGTAGTTCCAACACCACCAATTAATGATGCTTGTTCGGGAGCTATTACAATAACTGCACCATACACTTCTACAGTTATTAATACAACTTATGCTACATCAGACATACCAACATCAACTACAGCGTGTTCAGGTACTTTTGGATATAATGTATGGTATACAGTTGTTGGTAACGGTAATACATTCAATGTTACCACATGTGATGCAAGTACTAATTACGATACATATATTAGTATTTACACAGGAAGTTGTGGTTCTTTAAATAGCATGGTACAAGTTACTTGTAACGATGATGATGCAACATGTTCATTAAGTACTATAAGGTCTTCAGTACAATGGTGTTCTTCACCAAGTACTACTTATTATATATCTTTATCTGGTTATATAGGACTTTTTAGTAATGGATATGGAAACTTAAAATTTGCTTTAACCGATTTAGGTAGTTGTAGTGTGTTACCAATAGAATTAATTTCTTTTGATGGTTTCGATAGAGGTAGTTATAATTTATTGAATTGGGTTACCGCAACCGAAACTAATAATGATTATTATACATTAGAAAGATCTATAAATGGTTATGATTGGTATTCTATCACTAACGTAAAAGGTGCTGGTACTGTTAGTACGCCTTCTTTATATGAGTATAAAGATTATGATTTTACATCAAATACTTATAATTATTACCGTTTAAAACAAACAGACTTTGATGGTCGGTACAAATATTTTAATATAATATCTGTTGACAATGTAGGTAAAGAAAAACCAAAAGTTATTAAAATAACAAATGTTTTAGGTCAAGAAATACCAGATGATTATGTTGGTTTAATAATTGAATATTACAGTGACGGTTCAACAAGAAAAATATATAAATAAAAAAACCCCCTGAAAATATCAGGGGGTTAATACCTTATTTTAGTCTATGGTGGAGGTGGCGGGCTTCGACTCCCGCGTCTTGTTCTAACTTAAAAATAATTTCTACATGTTTAGGATAAAGTTTTCTAACTTTCCAAAACTTCACAATTCCCTTATTTTTAAAGTGGTTCGGTTTACTGAGAACTAATCATCCACTTGTTTCTTTTAAGATAGAAACCACACCTTAATAAAGACTTCTGTTCCTAGGTATATGTCCACCGACCCGATGTAGAACTTAATTTAATTAAATTGCTACTTCTGCTCCTTCAGTCACAAAGTGACCAACAGTTGCATTTGCGAAAATGTCGCCGATTGATTTTTGATAGTTGGTTTTAACGAGCCCCCTGACAAGCCTCGACATGCTTACTTACTGATAACACTAGCCAATCAATACCGTGTCACCCCCATAATTTCAATGAACAATACAAATATAGTAATAATTCACAAACTAGTCAAATTAATTACCAAGACCGGCAGCTTTTCTTTGTAAGCCATCCATCTTTTGTTCTAATTCTTTAATTTTCTTTTCATCATCCTTAGTCAAGTTAAAATTTGATTTTATTTGACTTAACTCACGACTGTATTTATCGTGTTCTAACAGTAAACTGTCAAAAATTTTAGCTTTTTGTTCTCTTGTGTTTTCCATAACATTGTTTTTATATAAGTATACACGATATTTATAAAAGATGAAGGTAGTATTACAAAAAAAAGACCAACTTATTTTAAATGAATGTAAAAGACTTTTAAAAGAAAATCCAGATATTAAAAGACGTAAACTAACATCTATAAAAGATTTAGAAAAAAGATTATACTATATAAAAGTTTGGTGTTTGACTGAATCACAACCGTTACATGTTTTAAGAAACCACGACAAAAGATGTTTTAGGGGTAAAAATTGTTACCATTTGGATCATATTATCCCCATAATTTATGGATATATAAATAAAATACCGGCTGAGAAGATTGGTGGTATGTCTAACCTAAGATTTATTAGGTCGGAAGTTAATATGAGAAAAGGTCATAAATTAACAACAGAATCACATAGAGTATTAAGGAAACTTAAAAAAAGAATATGAAAAAAATTATCACAATATTATTGACAGTACCAACATTGTTAAGTTTTAGCCAAGTAAAATTCACGGAACCAAAATTAAAAATAAACCATGGTGATTTAACCTTATATTTAGATTCAGATACAAATAGTTTTGTTAGTAAACACGAATTAAAATATTCTGATTTTAAAAAATTAGATTCAGATAGAGATAATAAATGGTTCCAAGATGTTTATAAAGGAATTTATAATAAAGAAAATTATGTTCGTACTGGTTATGATTTAGGTCATTTAACACCTTCTCATATAACCTCTTACAATGATACTTTAAATCATGAATCTTTTAGTTTGTTTAATCAAGCACCACAATTAGCCTCGTTTAATAGAGGTAAATGGGTTCAATTAGAAAAAAATGTTGAGGATTCAATAGCTAAATATAAATCAGACGTTACCATAATAACAGGTGTTATTTATGATAATAAAAACAAAGTATATTTAAATAAATCTAAAATTAAAATACCAGAAGTTTACTATAAAATACTTGTTATAAAAACAAAAAAGAAATCTTTAACTTATGTTTGGATTGGATCAAATTCTAACGGCCAAGTTTTAATATCAAACATAAAAGAGTTAAATGGTGTTTTAATAATTAACGGTACTGATTTAAAATTCAATTGATTGATTTTTTAATGTAACGTCTACAATAAATTTACCCCTTAACATCTTACGACCTATTAAAATAGGGAATTTCATTTTACTTCTATCAGCTAATGTAAAGTCAGTTCTTATTTTACGACCTAAAACATTAATCAATACTTTAACTACATACCTTTCTTCCGTATGACCAAAAGAAGATTTAATAATTTTCTTTTTAAAATCAGTAAACGTGATAGTTTTTTTATTTGGTAATGAACATTGAATGCCTCCGTCTACTTCTACAATACTTTTAACACCTAAAGAAGATGTTGTGGCACCTGTATCAATACGAGCGTGTATCAAATCCAAATTTAATTCTGGAAATGATACAAACTCTTCTGAACCAATAATTGTTTTAATCTTCTCCATGATGGTCAACTGATGAAATTATTTTTTTCTCCATAATATCTTTAACACCTTGATAAGAAATTGGGGTATAGTCTATTACGTTACAACCTACATCCAAAACTTTTCTTTTATAATAATCTTGGTTTGATTTCATCAGACTACCGTGACAATGACCATGTAAGTGTATAGAACCATAATGGGCTCTGTTCCAACTTAAGATAGGATAATGTGATAAGATAAACTGTTGATATCCTTGACTACCTCTGGCCGATTTTAAATCTTCGTCTTTGATAAAGATTTCGGTGCCATACTCATGGACGTTTTCAAACCTACCAAATTTTACAATATCTTTCATTTTATCGTGGTTTCCCATGATATAGTTAATTTTACCTTTAAGTGAATGTAAAAACCATACAGTGGTTTCATCACGACAAAAAGCTAAGTCACCAAGATAATAAACAATATCATCGTCTTCAACAACATTGTTCCATCTTTTTATTAGTTCTACATGCATTTCATCCACATCCTCAAATGGCCTACCGTCATATTTAAGAACATTTTTATGTCCAATATGGAAGTCACTTATAAAGTGAATATTTTGTTTTTCGTATCTCATAATTTTATTTAAATAAAAAGGGTCACAAAATCTATAGATTTTCATGACCCCTTATGTTGTAGTCGGTGAAAACCCTAGTGTGAATCTTGATTAACTACCAAGGAGTGATTACAACACCGACTAAATATTTTTTAATTAAATATTAAAGTTTCGGTGAAAAATCAATAGTCTAACATATTTTTTTTATGTTTACCTCTACGTTTGTAACTTTTCTCAGATTTATGTACTTGGTGTGTAGGTCTAGAATAAATTCCAGCCTCAACTAAAGCCACTCTATGTGCTGTTTTTTCCATTTTTCTAATGGTTTCTACAGTAATTACGATTTTTATTTTATCTTTCATTTTCATAGGACAAATATAATAAGATTGTTTGTATTGGCAAAATTATAAGTCAAGATGTTTTTTAGCGTTTTTTAAATAATCTCTTATGTTAGCTGCTCCAATTGGATTGTGTGAATGAACATGAAATTCAGGTAACTTAACATTTTTTTCTACACAGTAGTCCACCAACCATTTACAGGCATCATAACCAGTTTTTTCTGTAAAAGAAGCTGTAGATGGGTCAGGTGGGTTTTCATGTCCACCGTTATTAAAATAAAACTTTACGTGTTCTAAACCTAAATCATGGTCAAAACTAATAAAAGTTGGTAAACCATATTTTTGAATATAGTTAACAAATTGGTGATAATCTCTAACGATTGACCATTCTACTGGGTTGTCATTAGGATAAATCATATCTAAACTGCGGGTATCGTCTAAGAATAGTTTCATAGTATAAAGGTACTAAACTTTACAATAAATCCAAAATTATTATATTTATAAATGATGATTAACCCACCTTTTTGGTGACCAGAGAAAATCTCTGTTGAGTTATCACCAATTTTTGGTTGGTAACAAAGTCATTTGAAAGGGTTACAAATAACAAGTAATTAAGTTAAAAAATAAAATGAGTAACACTACAACAATGCCTACGGCCTATGTAACGGTCAATAAAGGTAGAAAAAAAATGAAAAATGAAGTTGTCTTTATGGACAACGGAACCGAATTCGAAATCGAATTATTTAATCCAACACAAAACACGGTTCTATCAAAAATCTCAATCAATAATAAATTAATCTCTTATTCAGGAATTGTATTACGTCCTGGTGAACGAGTATTCTTAGAACGTTATCTAGATAACCCAAGTAGGTTTAAATTTGAAACCTACTCTGTTAATGGTAATGCTGAAGAAATAAAAGAGGCCATTGAAAAAAATGGTTTAATAAAGGTAGAATTCTATAATGAAGATACCACACCTTTATATACGCCACAACCAAATTTATGGAAACCTAATGGGGTAAGAACTTTTACAGATAATTGGTCATCGATTGGTGGTCAAGATTACGGTACAATGTATTGTTCAACTTCAATAGGTACAACCTACAATACTGGTTTAAATACAACATTAACATCATCAGTTGCTGGGTCAAATGAACCTTTTTGTTCTAAAGTAAAGAAAAGGGGTATAAAATCTACTGAAACAGGTAGAATTGAGCAGGGATCACATTCTGAACAAAGTTTCCAAACAGTTAGTAAAAAGTTTCATCCATACACAACAAATGTTGTTGAATATCATATAAAACCCACATCACAAATGCCTATAGAAGGTAAAGACATCAATAAGATGGGTAAATACTGTACAAAGTGTGGTAGAAAAGGAAAACCGACAGATAATTTCTGTGCTGGTTGTGGAAATAGGTACTAAATAATAAAAAAAGTTAATCATCATAAAAAAAGGGACGTTAAGTCCCTTTTTTGTTATCTATAGGTGAATTGAATCACACCTGTATCTTCGTTTGATTTATCGTTTAAACCATTAGAGTCTTCAACATGGTCGTCATAGTAGTTAGTATCACTAACTTTAACTTTACGGTAAGAAACTTGTACATCATCAATAAAAACACGCATTTCAAAGTAGTAAGATAATTGAGCTCTAACAATAAATTCGACAAACTGTCCTTTCTCTAAACCAATATAGTCATAACGCCAAACTTGTGGTACATTAAATCTATCGATTGATGGTGGGTTGTCAGAATACTTTGGTAGTAATTGAACGTCTATCATGTTAGAAGCTCCAGTTGATGGGGAACCTAAAAAAGTAACCTCAAAAGTAACCTTGTGGTAATCCTTTTTTTTACAAGAACCAAAAGATAAACCAAATATTACAATTAAAGTTGAGTATATAAAATTTTTCATTTTCATAGTTTTTTATTTGTTTTACAAAGATACGAAATAATACTAAATCAGCAAATATTTATTTAAAAAATATAGTATGAAAAAAGTAGTTAGGCTTAATGAAAATGATATAGAAAATCTTGTTAAAAAGATTTTAAAAGAAGAGGATGATAATAGACCTAGAGGTGGTATGTTATACGGTGGTAAATCTGAACTAGTTGACGAAGTTATTAATAGAATAGGTGAATACGGTCAAGAATATACTTTTGAGCTTGAACAACTTAATAGTAGATTTCCTTCTACTAAATACAGAAGAATTAATTCACCAACAAATATTGAACTTCCTAAAGGTGTCAAAGTACAAAGTACTGTTCATCCAAATAGATAAAAAAAGGGACTATTCAGTCCCTTTTTCTTTTATTTCCTTCTCCCATTCAGGTTCATAATCCTTCCAATTTTTATACTCATACATTTCATTAATATTTAATAATCTGTAGTTAGTACCTTCAATGTTGGCAGCCCAATGATTGTGGAAGTGACCGTAAAACCAATAGTCAGGTTTGTTTTTTTCCTTAAGAATTTCAAACATCTTAGTTAAAAGATTTCTTTCTTCAGTTAAATCAGCCTTAAGTTTAGCATCGTCTTTAGCAAATTGTTCTACTAAATAACCAAAACCAACTTTATTTACTGGTGTACAGAAGTCAGGTGCTGTATGAGTTACAACAATGTCTATGTTCTCAAAAGTTTTAAGTTTTTCTTCGTCTAACTTAAAAGTTTCATCATACCAATAATTTTCAACATCACGACCAACTCTAGCGTATTCTTGCATTTCACGTAAACGTGGTCTACGGTCAACACTAACGGCCCCACCAACTCCAAGAATTTTAGTACCATCAATATCTACTACAGTATAATCTGCTAATAAATGTAAATTAGTAAAGTAATTCTCTAAGTGACCGTCAAAGAATTTTGGGTTATCGTGGTTACCACGAATAGCATACATTTGAACATTGTGTTCAGTTAAGAACTTATTCAAATCACCAAGGGTATTCATATCATTAAACTCGTTAGTAAAACCAATACCAAAATCACCTACTTGGTAGATAACACAATCTTTTATTTTATGTGCTTTTATATACCATTTTACATAATTAAAGTTACCATGTATATCTCCGAGAAATATTAAAGGTTTTTTTGTCAACATTGTTTTACATTATAAATTGTTAATAACTCTTTTAATTCTAATTTTTTAATCTTTGAAAACATTTCTGATGCTAATTCAAGACTATGGGCTCTTACTTTTTTTAACACTTCACCCGATTTTGTTGTTAGTTTATATTCATTTTCCATAACGGTGTTTATTAAGCAAATATACACAACATATATGAAAAATAAAAATCCCCAAGAATATTTCTTAGGGATTTTTTCTACAGATGAGGGAAGGTCTCCCACCTTCCAATGCTTCTTTTCGTGTCTTTACAACCTTATGATTTGAAACCAATCCATTCGTCAACGGACCGTGTATATATTCCACCACTCATCATAGTACAAAGATAGTAAAAATAATCGTATTATCAACAATTAGTCTAAATAAAATTAAACTGTTTTAATATTTTTTCTGGTTCGATTGGGCCATCTTTAACAATTTTCCAAGTACCATTCCTTACGTTTTCTACTACTGTTCTAACAGGATAAGGTGGGTAAACTTCTACCTCTTCATCCCCATGAGTTATTGTTAAAGTAACAACTCTTTCACTTTCTAGTTCAAAAATACTACTTAATTTAAAACTAGCACCACCATTAGAAAGCATAATAACCCCTTCTTTAGGTCTCCATTTAGGTTTTTCCCTATATCTACTTAACTTGCTCAAAATTTATAATACCCCCTTACAATTTTAATCATTTCATCATCAGTTAATTGAAACTGACTTGAAAGTTTTTTCATTAATACTATTGGACTAAAGTTTGTTAAAGGACATTCAGATAAAGCCTTTTCAAATCTAACCTTCTCCATTTCACGATTAATATCGTCAAAATATTTTTCTTTAATTTTACCCATAGAACAAATATATATATTATTTTTTATTATACCAAAACTTTCTATTGTTTTTATCTATCAAGTTAGACATACCTTTTTTACCATAACACCTTAACCACTGACTAAATGTTAGTTTTTCTTGGTTGAAGGGGTTTGTCCATTCTTTTAATTGACCCCCACCTATAGAATAAGTCTCTAATGGAATAGTTCTACACAATTCAAAAATGATTGGTTGTTTCTCTATATATTCTTTAGCGGTTAAAAATGGATTTTCATCAATACGATAAAGAATCTCCGCTCTAAGATAATTACCAATACCGTTAAAGTACTTTTGGTCCATTAAAACCTCGTAGATTGGTTTTTGAAATAGTTTTTTATTCAAATTATCTTTAACGTTTTTAACAAAATTATCCCAATCCCTAATTGGATCTGGACCTCTTTTGACGGACCAATTATCGGACCATTGCCACCTAGCAAATCTTCTCATATCAACAAGACAAACAGACTCACCTTTATCAGTATCAAATATGAGGTGTGCATGTTTAGGTAATCTATCTGAAGGGGTTATTTGCCAATTACCTGACATACCCATATTACAAATCATAACATTATCATCAAAATGTTTAAAACATTCAGGTTTACGACAAAACTTAATCATAAATTCTTTACCTCTAGTTTCTGATGTAATAGAAAAACCAAGAGACCAAGAACCTGTTTTTAAATCAGTCTTAACTTTACTAACATCAGATTTTCTAATGTTAACAAAATTTTTGTCCTTAACTATTTCATTGAAATATTCGGACATTATTTTTACTTCACTCCATTCAGGCATGTATAATAATATTTATAATAATATTTATAAAGGTAAGAAAAATTCTTATTTTAAAACAGATATTTATAATTAAATGGGAAATTTATTATTAGAAGGTAGATACGACAAAGTAACAACAGAATTGTCTAGAGAGATGGTTCAGGCTATCGTACAAGGTAAAAAAAGAATTCAAACCAGAATAGTTTTATTCACTAGAACTTACATTGATGTTAGTTTTTATATACATTATGATGATGATAAACCTATTGATGTTTATGGTGCGACATATACAACACCAAAAGAAATTAGAAAGCATTACAAAAACAAAAGAATTGTTTTACACGCAAATGTTCCTAAAGATATTGATTTAAGAAAAAGAGATATGAATGGAATTGTTGCTGAAGTTAAAAATGTAGTTAGACATGAAATTGAACATGTT
>Ga0114962_10003103_pt1 | contig 13567 bp, 5 predicted proteins | sample C_130820_MF_Meta_FD_87017 | JGI IMG/M metagenome (GOLD analysis project Ga0114962, IMG submission 87017) | Freshwater microbial communities from Lake Croche, Canada to study carbon cycling - C_130820_MF_MetaG | ecosystem: Environmental > Aquatic > Freshwater > Lake | place: Lake Croche, Canada... | reverse complement strand
GCCGCTGCCCGTGATGACGCCCCACGGCCCCGCATTGGCCCATGTCATCCTTGACTACGGCCCGGAGCACAACCTGTTCTGGGTGTGCTTTCAGGACGACAACGCCGAGTGCTGGACCTGGGCAAACTATGACATTCGCGCCCAGGCCAACATTACGCTGGGGCGGCAGAAGCCGGTGGGGCGGTAGGCTCAATCAGGCGGCGGGCGCGATGGTGAGTTGGCCTTCTGCCACCAGAACCATCATGTTGGCGTAGTCAGTGTTTGCTGGGTCAATTGGCACAAACGATGTGACGCTGTAGATGTCTACGCGGATGCCAGCCAAAGTGCCATCGGACCCATTGTAGTATTGAGCGTTTGTGTAAACGGGCATTGGCTAAATCTCCGCAGATGTTGTGTAGCCAAAAATAACGCTGGCAGGACCAGTGGCGGTTCCCGTGACGTAAACGCTGACCGCTTGAGTTGTCCCAAATCCCTCTGTGGTTAATGCGGAACAATTTGAATACGTTATTGAATTATAAACTACGGTGGTTGGAGTTGTTCGCATAGTTACAGGAAGGAAGAATGTTCCCAAAGCGCTTGCGGACGATGCCGTGACGTATGAATTTAGTTTGATCACGTTGCCAAACGACGAGAAAAAATACCGTTGGCACATAGCCAGTTCAGGAGTGATCATCCGCGTCTCAAACGGCGTGGCAACGCTGCCCGGTTCAAGCTGCACGTTGCCAATCGTCCAAGTGCCGCTTGTCTGCGCTCCAACCGAAAGCAAAATCTGAATGCCGGTTGTTGCGGCAGAAGGAATGGTGATTTGCGCGTTGTAGCGAGTCACCGTCGATGTCACCGTAAAGCTGCCCGTTGCGATGCTTGTGACCGTAGGGCTTGCCAAAGTGCCAAATGTATCCGCCGTGTTGGCGTAAGAGGCGGACCAGTTGACGGTGGTGAGGGTGCTGTTTGCAAGATCGACAGACAGCGTAACCGTTTTTCCAGCGAGATCGTAACTGTTTGACTGTTCTACACGCTGGCCAAAAGTGATCGCCGTCACACTTGCCGCGCCAGTCAACTGATACTGATATTGAGTGCTTCCTGATCCGGCAACACGCTGGCCAGTTATATTGTTGCCCGTGGAAGAGGCAAACCAACGGTCAACGGTGTAAACATATGACCCTGCGGTGATACTTTGAGAAGCGCCGTTGTTGCGTTGATCAATCGCTATATTGCCGTTTATAAACCGATTGCGGAAACCGGCAAGCTGGCCGCTATTCAAAGACGTGACGGTTGGGGTTGTGATCGTCGGGCTTGTGGCAAGCACAACGGAACCTGAACCTTGAGGCGTGGCCGCCAGGGCTGTTGCTACGCCCGTGCCTAGACCCGACACGCCCGTTGAAATTGGCAGCCCGGTGGCGTTGGTAAGGGTTCCACTGCTAGGCGTTCCCAAAACGCCGCCATTGACAATAGGCGCGCCGGCAGAGCCTACGGCAACTGCCAATGCCGTAGCCACACCCGTGCCTAGACCCGACACGCCCGTTGAAATTGGCAGCCCGGTGGCGTTGGTAAGGGTTCCACTGCTAGGCGTTCCCAAAACGCCGCCATTGACAATAGGCGCGCCGGCAGAACCTATGGCAACCGCCAATGCGGTAGCCACACCAGTGCCCAAGCCAGAAACACCAGTGGCAATAGGCAATCCTGTGGCATTGGTCAGCGTAGCAGACGACGGCGTGCCTAGTGCAGGAGTGGTGAGAGTGGGGCTGGTGGCAAGAACAATGCTGCCGCTCCCTTGTGGCGCAACGCCCAAAGCCGTCACGACAGTGGCATTTGCCGCCACACCTTGGACAGTTGTGCCGCTTGCCCATTGTGCAAGTTGCCCCGTGGTTGGCGTCCCTGACGTTGACACGTTGCCGGCGCCCGCAGGCGTATTCCAAGTGCCATCACCACGCCAAAAGGTTGTGCTGGATGCGCCAACTCCGCCTGCGAGGTTGGCGACGGGAAGATTGCCCGTCACGCCAGACCCCAAAGGTAGACCGGTGGCATTTGTCAGCGTTCCGCTGGTAGGCGTGCCCAAAGCGCCACCGTTAACCACAGGGGCACCAGCGGAGCCCACAGCAACGCCCAGGGCGGTTGCGACGCCCGTGCCAAGGCCTGACACTCCGGTCCCAATAGGCAGCCCTGTGGCGTTTGTAAGCGTGCCCGTGGCGGGCGTTCCAAGGGCACCACCATTGACAACAAAAGCCCCCGCAGACCCCACATTGGTGCCCAGCGCCGTCACAACGCCCGTGCCGGTGGTAATGGCCTGAATTGTTGTGCCGCTGGACCACTGCGAAAGCTGCCCGTTCACAGGCGTTGTGCCGGACACAGATACGTTGCCGCTGGCAGACGGCGCAACGCTGACCCAGGTGGTCCCATTCGACGCCAATACGTTGCCGGTGGTGCCGGGCGCCACAAACTGGACTGCGGTTGTCCCGTTCCCGAGAATGACGTTGTTGGCCGTGAGCGTTGATTGGCCGGTGCCGCCATAGGCCGGGCTCAAGGCCGTCGTGGGGGTCAAGGTGTTGGATGTCAAAGCGCCCGCAACGGACACGTTGGTGCCATCAAAAGTAAAATTGGCGCTCGCGGCAAGGCTGCCGGCGTTGTTGTATTGGACTTGCGTTGTGGCTCCCCCAGGGGCTGCCGTGGCTGCAAGATTGCTTGACAACGTAACGCCAAAGGTGCCGCCGTCGCACACAAGAACAGTGCGTATGTTCTGGGCCAAAGCATAAGTTGCGCCGCCACCGGCAGAGGAGAACGTGACGGTAAAGGCGCCCGTGGTGCTATTCAATGCTACCCACTGCCCACCCACGCCAGAGGGGAACTGGATGATGGCGTTTGACGTCAGCGCGCCGGTGATGACCAGGAACAGGGGCTGATATTGCGCCGATGTCAGGACCGTTGTGCCGCCTATCGTGTTAATGGTTGCCTTGCCGCCAAAGGCCGTATCAATGGCAGTAAAATTTGCATTGACCGGAACATCCCATGTGCCGACGTTGCTGCCGTTGGCGGGGGTTGTAAGGGCTTTGTTGGTGGTCATGGGGATATGTCCTAAATGGCAGCGTTGGCGACGTGGAGGGCGTGGACGATAGCCTCATCGGGAGCGTTCAATAGGGGTTTCGTAATAGCGTTTTCGCCCTTTTTTGCCTTTTCGGCAAGGCTCATGAGACGACCCACAAGGTGCTCATGCGCGGCAGCGTCAGATACCTTGCCACCAGATTTGCGCTCCATGCGGTTGTCGGGCGGCTGCAATCCAGATAAAGCCTCTCCCGCGCGGTATGCGCCTTGAGTAGCAATCGGCGGCGGTTTCATCCCGAGGAGGCGACCGGCTGTGTAGTTCATGCCCCCCATCAATCGGGGCGATGTCGCAGCCGCCGTCGCAAGTGCGTAAAGCGGGTGAACCATGCCAGCGCCAACGCTCGACACAAAATTTAAAGCGCCTCGAATGCCCCCAGGGAAAAATTCACTTAGAGTATGCCCGGCGAGGCGAAACGGGATTGTTGGATCCTTTTTGGTAAGTTCAGCCAAAAGATCGCCCCCACCGTTTTTTTTGTATTCTTTCAATATTTTAGCAAGAGCCGCGCTGTCATTGACGCGCGCCCCAGTGCCAAAAGTTGAAGATATTTCACTGAGTTGTTTGGATGCTGTCGCATACTTTTCCATCACCTTGGCATAGTCTGGATGAATGGGAGCATTTGCGGGGCCGTGAATGGCGCTCAAAACGGAATTGTATAGCTTGGTGACGGCAGCATTTTGCAACGCGCTCACGCCTTGCCCGGACTGGAATTGCCCAATGAATTTTTTAAGCCCGTCAAAACCTTCAAGGTTATGATAGATTGAAGGGACAAGCTGACCATTGGGGCCGGGAACAGTGACCGGCGCGGACTGTCGGGCCCTGATTTCAGCTTCAATCGCATCAAGGACTTTATCAGCATCGCCATAGATAATTCTTTGCGTGCCCGTCGCTGGGTCAAATTGCCGCGTCATGCCGCGCGCATCTTGCAATGCGTTGTCGATGGGGGCGTAACTCAAGGTTGGCAATGTCCCCGGCTGAGCACCGCGTATGCCAACGTCTTTCGCGCCTTGTATGTATGCGGCGCTGCGGTCTGCCTGCAATTGTTGTGCGGCGCCGCGAATGGCAGACGTGATTTCTGAAGGCGAAGCTGAACCGTTCAAATGCGTTTTAAACGCATCACGCAAAACCGGGTTACTGCTTTCGCCGGCTTCTGCTGCGGCTTTTAAAGCACCGTATGGCAACCCGGTGGTGACTTTTTGCACCAACGGCACCACAGGTTTCAACGCCTGCATGGGAAGTTTTGCAATGCGCAGCGCCTGTTGAGCCGGGTCAATCGCGCTTCCGGCGCCCTCAATAACCCTTCCGGCAGTGCCAAGCACGCCCGGCGCCTTTTTCAACGCCGACCCTGTGAGCGTCAGAGGCGCCGAAATATTCATCGCAGTTTCTATAGGCTTATTGGCAATCGCCCGTTTGAGGCCACCCGGCTCAAAAAGCGTCCCATATGTTTCATGCAGGCCGTGAAGCAACGCATCAGATTTGGCAATGTCCTCATCCGAAAGGTTGTGAGGATTTGCACCGTCCTGATTGCCTTCGGTGTTGCGCAAATATGTGGTTTTTGCACCCTGCCACAAATCTTTCCCCGCGTTGACGACGGCGGTTGCGGCCCCCGCAGGGTTGTTGACTGCGGATTTTACACCCTGCGCCAAGCCCGAAACACCGGCCGCCAGTTCGCTTGGAATGTGTTCAATGCCGCTTGCTGCAACATCGCGCCACGGCATGTGCTCATATGCCGTGGTTGGAGGGGTGAAAGGTTTGTTGGTAGCAAGCGGCCCTTGCCCCGGTTTTTCCGTGGTAAAATTTTCTAAGATTTCGTCGCCTGCGGATGGATTTTCGTGCGCAATTGACGGGGGCTGCGCGCCGTTTGTAGCGGGCGGCGATTGAGGCGCGGGCTTCTGGACAGAAAAATTGTCTAGAAGCGCGTCAAGGGCTGGATCGGAACTCATTGCTGCGCTCCTTTAATTGTTGGTGAAGTAACGCAAGAGATTTTTTGCGTTCATCCCATAAAGTGGGTTTCCTTGGGTTTCAGTCATTTTTCTAATTAAATCCGGGCGCGATTGAGCGTTTTGAACAACCGCTTCAAACATGGTTGTTCCATCCCGCCCTGTAGAGGTAAACAATTTTTTCAATGCTTCTTGTTCGCCTAGATAATGTGTATCGTTAAAATCTTTTGAGTGTGCAGTTATGGCACTTTGCGGATTGTAATACGCCGCATATACTCCTCCGTTTTTCGAAGCAACAAAATTTTTGTAATCATCCAAGTAGTTAGATTGGTCAATCAACCTTTGTTTATTAACATATAGACCCGGAATGATTGAAATAGCTTCATTTTTGGTGTTTAGATTTGTCGGAACCATTTTTGAGGCGGCGTCCAAAGCAAAAGCAGACTGTTGCCCCGCCGCTGAAGCGTTGGCGTATGCCAAAGCAGTTGCTATTTTATTCACCGCAGCAGTATTGCCCAAATCGCTTTCGGCAATTTTATAATCTTTTTTGGCGTCGTCGTTTCCTGGCAAAGCGTTTATTAGATCGTTCCAAATTTTGACAACTTGTGTCCGGGCTGCACTAGTAATACCTCCTGAAGCCCAAGAGCCCTCTGGAATTTTCATTACCGCTGAAGCCATTTGATTGACAAGATTGCCCGTGGCGCGCGCGCCGTCAGCACTAGTTCTAATTGCTGTTTCAGCCTCTCGGCGCTTTTCTGGGCTTGGCAAATAAGAAGGATTAGTAATGCTCAATTGTAGTTCTCGTTCCGCAGTCGTTCTCCCTGCGTTCCCCAGCGCGGTTGCGCCGCCAGTAGGCTGGCCTTGCTCGCCTTGAAAAGGCGCGGAAGGATTGTTCAAATCTCCCAAAGGGTTGACCATTGGGCCGGGCGAAGCGCCCGGTATGCGTGAAATTGCTGCTATGGCTTGAGAAGAACCAAGAGGTTTGGGGCGCTGCCCTTCCGGCATAGTTTTCCAAATGTTGGTTTGCATAGCCCCTTGTTCAGTCAGAATCCATTCAGTGCCATCGCTCGTATGATACATTGCATTCCGAGCTATGCCGGCCAGATTATTGGCTTGGACAATAGCAGAATTCATTGGAATTTGAGATGTTTGCATTGCGGTTTGTTGCGTGCCAGCTTCTTGCGCTGCAAGGCTGCCCAAATCTTTTTGGCCCTCAGCATAACCTTGCGCCGCGCCAGCAGCAAAGCGGGGAATAAACTGCGACCAACGCAACGCGCCGGCACCCTTATCAACGCCGCCGGCCAATGCGCGAAGCAGGTCTTGGTTTCGCTGGAACCAATTGAGAGGCTGGCCTTGAAGCTGCTGATACGGGCCTGCGCCCACAGCAGTCGCGGCAGGAGCCTGCAAACCAGCCGGGGCCAGACCAGCAGCCTGGGGCGCGGAAACGCCTGTAGACGCGGCAGCGGGGGCCGCCGGAGCAGAGGGGGCTACAAGGCCCCCAGTGACAGTCGTGGGGGATGCTGAACCGTTTGATTGAGTGGTGGGATATTGCCCGTTGAAAATGTCCCGTTCTTCAGCGCGTCGTTTAACAAGGCCGGGCTGCACTTCCCCGCCGGCTCGATTGTAATGCTGCATGAGACTAGGTATTTTTGAAACGTTGCCGTTAGAAGCTTTAAAGACTTCTTGCACAGCGCCGCCGCCTAGATTCATGCCAAAGCTGGTCAAAGCATCGCGTTGGTTTGACGTAAGTGTCACGCCGGCAGATTGGGCGGCCGCGTCAACTTCGGCTTGGGCTTTTGCAAGTTCTGTATCCAAACGTGCTTCGGCTTGATGGAGGTCAAGTTTTTCGTCTGGAGAAGTTGCTCTGGTGCCATACCCCACAGAATACTGTTTGTAATCCCACTTGGCAGTTGGGGAGTAGCTTTCTTTGAATTTGATGAAGTCTCGGATGTTCATCGGACCCGTGCCGGGCGGGTAATTGTCTTGCGAAGTGCCGGGCGCAGAGACCGGCACCGGACGCGCGCGAACCTCTTGCTCCCCCCCGGCGAGCGGCGGGACGGCTTGGGGAACTGCCGCAGCAGTGGTGACGGCAGGCGCAGGAGCGGCTCCTTGTTCTGCCGCAACCGGTGCTACAAGACCGGCTGTTTGGGCTCGCCCTTGCGCGTGTTCTTTTTCAAATTGCTGCAATCGCAACCGGCGCAAAGTTGTTTCCAACAAGGCTTGATCAGGGCTGGGTGCTTCCCCTCTTGGCCGCTCGTAAAAATTGTTTTGTTCATTTTTTGCGTATTGCTCCGGCGAAAAATCAACGTTTTCAAATTTCTTAGCAATAAAATCTGGAATTTCGCTTTTGCGACCTGGAAGATAATTGACGTTGCCCTCTCCAGACGGCGGAAGGTTGGGAAACAACCCGCGATCTTCTTTGAGAGGGCCCGGCTGCCAAGGCTGAGCGGGATGCAGAAGGCTGTTCTGCGCCATATCGGAACGTGCTATCGGCGCGTTCGCATACAATTCAGTTTCGGGGTTGACGTTGCGTTCGCCCATTTCCGGGGGCGTAGGCGCGCTGTCAGAAGGAGGATGCGCAGCAAGCCAATCAGACATGTCCTCTCGGCTCATGCCGCCGGAAATCTTCTCACCAGATTGCGCAGCGTGCCAATCAGCAATTTCCTTATTCAATTTGTCCGAAATCATTTGACCGGACATTTCAGGGCCGGCTGCTTCCCGATATCGGGGGTTTGGCGTCGATTTGTCCCACGCGGCTTGCTGCGGCATGTCTTGATTGGCGCTAGGTTGCGTCCCCATTCCACCGCCAGCCATGGTCCTTTGCCAGTTGTTCGCCCCACGAATCAACGCATTGTTGACCCCTTGGCTTGCGGAGTCGAGCCGCGCCGGGGAAGATTGGAGGAGCATGTTTCTGGCCACGTCAACCGCATCCCGGGCGGGACGCTGGTTGTCTTGGGGTTGATTCGCCTCTTCTTCCACGTCAAACGGCGGCGGTCCACCCGCCGCATACCCATGCCGCCCTACGTGGCCGCCATTAGAAAACAGCCCGCCAAGTATGCCGCCCAGGCCGCTCCCAATGAACGTGCCGGCCGGGCCAAAGAAAGACCCCGCCCCGCCGCCAAGAAGGGAGCCTAGTGACTTGCCCATCCCGCCGCCGGATCCACCGGAGGACGGGGGCGGGCTGATAAGGGAAGACCCTTTGGGGGCTTGTTCGATGGGAATATCCAAGTGGGTGGGGACGTATCCGGCGTCATCTTCGGAATTGGAGTAACGATCATGGCTCCCCCCATCCTTGTAATGATGGCGCCCAACCAAACCGCCCCGCGCTTCTTTTTTGGAAAACCAATCGGAAGCATCTTGAAAATAACCGCCGCCGGAATTTCCGGCGGTGCCAAACAACCCTTTTGATGGGTCTACGGCGGGAGTATTGCCCTGCGCCGGAGTGCCTTTGGTGCCAAACAGCGCGGAAGACCCGGTATTGTAGGCGTCCTTAAGGCCCCGGTAATCGGAGGCCAATTCTTTAATGCCGCCGATAAGGCCCTGCGGCGTTTCTGGCCGGGGGGCGGAGGGTAGCGTAGACCGCGAAACAGGAAGCGGCCCGCCGGCCATGATATTGCGCGTAGTTGGCACAATTCCAGGCTGTGCGGCAGGGGGCGACATCGGCAAACCGGAAAGGTTCAAGCCTGTGCCGGGGAGGTTTTGGTTGTTTAGCAGCATCTGCATTTGCGCTTGCAGATAGAGCGGGTCTACGTTGCCGGGGCCCGTGGCGCTGCTGACAGAACCCGCGTAGGCTTTGTGAATGCGGCCGCCTCGGTTCATGAAACCTTGGGCACTGATATCTGGGGCCCCAGAAGCTGATTGCGCGTTGATGCCAGCCATCGCAGCATTTTGTGCATTGTCGGTGCCCTCACCCTGCCCAGCCTCATTGATGGTTCCACTCGGAGCAATTGCTCCGCTTGCCCCACCAGCCCCAGTCTTAGCGGCGTCCGCCTTCGCTTTGGTCGCCGCGACTTCGTCAGCAATAATCTGCTGCCAAGGCGCCAAGGTTGTGTTGACGGGATCGCGCAGGGACGCGGGGTTTGTAAAGGAAAAGTCCTTTACCATCGACGCCATCGAAGGCGTGAATGACTGCATTTGCGGAATAGACTGCGGCGAGAATGCGGGGAAACTGCCCATGCCAGAAGTGGAGGCGGTTGGAAACTGCGGCATGGACGGGGAGCCTGCCGAATTTCCAAACCACGAAGCCGAGGCGGACGGGAATTGCGCAGGGGAAGAGAAAGGCGAAGCCCCGCCAAACCCCGAAGTCGGGGCGGATGGGGATTGTGAGGGTGCGGCAAAAGGCGAAGCCCCGCCAAACCATGACGGGGGAGCGGATTGCAAGCCCTGGAACCCTTGGAACCCCGCGCTGCGGCCCACAGAGGCGCCCATGGGCGTGTTAAAGAACGAACTGGCGCCTTGACCGCCGCCTCCAAGGCCCGCCGCCACGGGGGCGGCCTGTGACGGCGCAGCTTGAGCCGCAGGCGCCGCCGCCGCAGGCGATCCGCCTTCCGCGTAGCCCTCGCCGCTGTGCTCCGGGTAGACATGCCCGCCCATGCTGGCGTTGACTACGCCGCCCGAATACCGCTGCGCACGGCCGCCGCTTGCGCGGCCCAAAAGCCCTGTGGGGGATGTTGTAGCTGTTGTGCCGCCAGACAACGCGCCCGTGCCTTCGCCAATGTTCGCCAGGAATTGCGTGGTTTGGAACGGATAAGCCTGCTGCTGCATGAATTGGTTATACGCTGCCTGCAAGGCGGCTTGTTGCGTTTGCTGCGTTGAAAGGCCGGCCTGCTGCTGGGCCTGCGCACCTTGCAAGCCTGCCGCTTGGGCGCCAGCACCAATCTGGCCAAGTTGCAGCGATGTATTGGCCGCCATACCATAAAGACCAGCGCCAAGGCCCTGCGCCGCCGCGCCCGAAGCTTGCCCCTGGCCAAACTGCTGTTGGCCAAGCGCTGCAAGTTGCTTGGATGCATCGGAGTTCATGCCATAAAGCCCAGCGCCAATGCCCTGAGCAGCCGCGCCCGAAGCTTGCCCCTGGCCAAATTGCTGCTGGCCAAGCGTGGCAAGTTGAGAAGCGTTCGTGGCGCCCTGAGCGTATTGTTGCTGCCCAAGAGCCGCTTGCTGCCCGCCAGCCGTAGACATCAGGCCGGCCTGCCCTTGTCCCATAGCCGCAAGCTGCTGGGCGGATGCGGCCCCTTGGCCAAATTGTTGCTGGCCAAGAGCGGCGAGTTGCTGCGCTTGCGTGGCGCCCTGGTTAAATTGCTGCTGGCCCAATGCGGCCTGCTGCTGCCCTGCGGTGGACATGAGCCCCGCAGCGCCGAGGCCCATAGAAGCCTGCTGTTGGGCCGCCGTGGCGCCTTGGCCAAAAGCTTGCTGCCCGAGTGCTGCTTGTTGCGCGGCGGCGGTAGCACCCTGGCCAAACTGCTGTTGTCCAAGCGCCGCTTGCTGCTGAGCAACGGTCGCACCCTGGCCAAACTGCTGCTGTCCAAGGTTTGCTTGCTGCTGGGCAATGGTAGTGCCCTGGCCAAAAGCTTGCTGCCCGAGTGCTGCTTGCTGCTGTGCTGCGGTAGCACCCTGGCCAAACTGCTGTTGTCCAAGCGCCGCATATTGCTGCGCGGCATTTGCCTGCTGGCCATATTGCTGCTGGCCCAACGCGGCTTGTTGCGATGCCGTTGTAGCGCCTTGATTGAATTGCTGCTGCCCGAGGCCAAGCATTTGATTGGATGCCTGTTGAAGGGCGGCGCGGTTAGCTTGCCCCGCCGACAAACCAAGAGCCTGCTGCTGCCCGGCAGTGTTTAGAGCGTTTGTGTAACCCGTATTCAAAAGGTTGGCGTTGGTTTGCGAATTGGCAAGGTTTTGTTGATACGCCATGTTGGCGGCGGCAATGCCTGCTCGATCACCGCCAAAGGCCCCTGCCTGCGCCGCAGTGCCTTGCAACCCGCTCATCTGTTGAGCATTTTGCTGTTTTTGTCCGGCCAAAGTGGCGCCGTAAACATTATTCAAAAACGGCGACATATATTGGTTGATGGCTGCCGAATTAAGTTGCGTCGGGTCTACTGCCTGACCACCTGCCGTGCTATAGCCTGCGGCTGCTTGCAAATAAGGAGAGGCGTTTGCATTTGCGCCCTGCAAAGAATTGAAAGAAGCTTGCCCAAGTCCGGCACCCGTTTGCAAAGCTTGTTGAATACCGGCAAGAGAAGCGCCAGCAAGTCCAGCGCCAACATTTTGAGCGCCCTGCAAAGTCCCATAAGCATTCTGGTTAAGAGCAGCGCCCTGCTGCTGTGCGTTTTGCAAGTTACCATAAGAAACGTTGGCTAGAGCATTTCCAGTCTGTTGTGCGTTTTGCAAATTGCCGTAAGAAGAAGCAGCAAGATTGGCGCCGGTGTTCTGCGCTCCTTGCAGAGTATTATAGGAATTTTGCCCAAGCTGCGCGCCGGTTTGCAATCCTTGGTTTAAATTTTGATTTGCTGCACCATAATACGGTGCGGCAGCATTTGGAGCGTTGGAAACATTATATGCGGCGGCTTGATTAAGCGGTTGAGCGGCATTTCCTGCGCCCACAATGCTTTCGTAAGAAGCCGCCCCCAATCCGGCTCCAGCAGACTGCCCTTGGGACAAGCTTTGCCCGGCAGCATTGTAATAAGGTTGCGCAACATTTGGCGCGTTTGAAATGTTGTAAGCCGATGCGTTTTGCATTGGTTGCGCGGCGTAGTTTGCGCTCTGAAGCGCGTTTGTAGAAGCGCCCGCGTAATTCGCCCCCGTCTGGGCGGCATTGCCGTAATATCCCCCAGCCGTGTTGTAATATGGCGTTGACGCTTGAACGGCGTTGCCCAGCGCCCCGTAAGAAGCGCCAGCCAAACCCGCGCCCGTTTGGGCGGCATTGTTGTAATAGTTCCCCGCCGCGTCATAATACGGCATTGCGCCCTGCTGCCCCTGCATCAGGTTCTGGCCAGCCGCCGAATACCAAGGTTGCGCAGCACCAGAGTAGGCATTGGCGTTGGCGATGCCTGCCTGCTGGGTTGTGTTTTGTCCCGCAACAAATGCCGCAGGATCAGACGAATATGTCTGGAACGGTGTTTGGGCGACGTTTTGCGCTACTGCGTTGACCGAGTTGTAACGGGCCAAAACCTCCGGGGGGATGGTTGCAGTTGAACTAGACGTAGAAGTTTTGCCGCCACCAGACATGTCGATCTCCTACTCTGCCGCAATCATACGCGAATCTGTTCGCGCGCCATACAAGAAAAAAGCACCCGCTGACTCGCCAAAAATGCGTTGATACATCTTCACTTTACCAGCAGTTCGGTGATTAGACAAAACGCCAATAATTAAAGGAAGACCAAGCGCATCCGATGTCTTTTTAGCAAACTCGCACAACTTTGCTGCGCGGCCGCCTTTAGCATTTCTATAGTCTTGATGAATGAAAATACCGCGCTCCTCAAGAACGTCAGCGTCGCTATACCACATTTTTCCAATTCGCATCAGGATGGCCCCTTCAATAGGGCCGCCCGGCGTTCCGATGATGCCGACAAGGCCGTGGTCACGGCACAAAGCTGGGTAGATTTCTTGCAACATGCGGGAAGGGTTAGCGTCAAGAAACCCATTTTCGTTGGATGCAGCAACGGCAATATCCATAATTTCATGGACGTTCTCGGGGGTGGCAATTGTAATGACAAGGTTTTCGCTCATTTGATTAATCCTTTTTGGGTGGCGCCAGATGCTTCAGCGTATCAATTGTTTTTTTCCGCATTCTCAAAACCCACTCATCAAGAACCCGGTGCCCACGGTCTACATCACCACCGCCCGCCCAGGCAACCTGATGGGGCGCTAAAACATACTCACCACCCGCCGCGACAATCGGCACAGCCTCCTTGTCAAAACCACCCTCTGCCCTGTGCGGCATTTGCGCCCCATAGGGGCCTGCTCCCTGGCCATATGGCATGGCGCCGCCACCATATGGCAGAGCGCCTATTTGCTGCCCATACGGGCCTTTAGAGCCACCGTAGGGCACGCCCCCAAAGATGCGTTTCATTTGCTTGAAACCCGCGTTGGTGTTGCCTTCGCCCATGGCGCTGATGATGTCGGCGGGAATGACGTAGGAGCCCGAAGACACATGCATTGGCAAGTGGTCGGTGCGGCCAGCCACGGCGCTATGAATGGGGCCAGCGTGGACTTTATTAACGCCCGGCATCGACATCCCGCCCATGCCGGTTTGCGTGGTTGTGGTTGTCAGATTGCCGCCTTCTGTTTTGGCCGTCCGCGCCGACTGCTTGAAAGCATCAGACGTAGGCGCCCCCAGGCTGCCGGGTTTGCGCATGTGCTCATGCGAACCGTGGGCAATCCGCTCCTGCTTGGCGTGGATGTTGGCGTAAAGACTGCCGCCGGTGGCTTTTGTCTTCCGGGCAATATCCAACGCCGCCGCAATAGCCTGATTCTGCGGGTGTCCCGCGTGGACCATTTCCGTGATGTTGCCGCTGATCGTCTTCTGGCTATGGCCGTG
>Ga0114962_10003098_pt1 | contig 13589 bp, 11 predicted proteins | sample C_130820_MF_Meta_FD_87017 | JGI IMG/M metagenome (GOLD analysis project Ga0114962, IMG submission 87017) | Freshwater microbial communities from Lake Croche, Canada to study carbon cycling - C_130820_MF_MetaG | ecosystem: Environmental > Aquatic > Freshwater > Lake | place: Lake Croche, Canada... | reverse complement strand
GATCGCTTAATCTATCAATTAGAATTAAGAGCTCCAGGTAACAACCCTGACAACATTAGCTTTGACACATTCTATCAATTCCAAAGAATTGGTGATGATCAAAATGCTAAGTTAGTTATTTCTGGTAAACCTTTGACTGTTTATGGACAACCTTGTGATGTTGCTGCAGATCCTTGGGAGTACGATCGTATGTGGTTCAGAACCTTCATTTTTGCTGGTCCTGCAACTACTGCTGACTTTATTGTAGCTGATCCTTGTAACATGGTTGCTGAACCAGTTGTTACTCAACGTAGTTCTTATGTTGCTGGTACTTCTGCTGAAATTCAACAATTAGAAAAGAACTTCTATAGCTACCAAGCTGGATATTTGAAGCATCTTTACAGAATGGTTGGTTATAACGAAAACTTTGAAAGCTGGGTAACTAGTGGTACAACTTATGATACCTTCTACATCAAGTTTAATACTTATGACAAATCAGACTACCAATGGGGTGATTATATTCATGAAGATAGTACTGTAATTATCGCTGTTCCACAAGCTCAAACAAGTGCAGTTAATGCAATCTTGGCTGCTGCTTTAGGTGCTGCTGAAAATGATAGTGCTCCTATTACTTCTACTACAAGCACTACAACTACTGTATGGCCTAGTACTTCAACAACAACTACTCAGATCCCTTAAGGAATAAGGTAGTTATCATATAACCTATGCCAGAGGGTGAGAGGATTAATTCTCAAATCCTCTGGCATTATTATTTTAAAGAACATGACTTTAGATTTTTTAGTAATTAATACATTTAATACAAAAACATTAGGAATAGCAGATATATCAACATATGATACTAATCCTCCTGTAGTAGGATCTCCTACAATGTCTATTATTATTCCTGGATATACAATACCTGTAGTCATTCCATTTATTCCTTTAGATTTTAATGTATATAATTCTGCTACTTTAGGATTAAGTTCTTATCCAGCAATAACTCCTCTTCCAGATGGAGTTTACTATTTAACATATTCTGTCACACCTGCATATGAGAATTATGTAGAGAAAACTATAATGCGTACAGAAAGAATTCAAGAGAAGTTTGATAATGCATTTATGAGACTTGATATGATGGAATGTGACTTAGCAATTAAAACACAATCAAAGGTAGTATTAAATAGTATTTACTATATGATTCAAGGGTCAATAGCTGCTGCTAATAACTGTGCTGTAGATACAGCTAACAAACTATATATACAAGCAGATAATATGCTAAATAATTTTATTAGAAACAACTGTGGTTGTTCTGGAAATAATTATCAAATCAACTTCGTTTAATATGGCAAACTGTAGTGGATGTGGCATCAAAGTAGGATGTGGATGTCAATTAATTAATGGCTTATGTTCAGCATGTTATCATGCTGCTACAAAAGCAAATCAAAGAATTAAAGATGTTATCACCAAGATTAACAAATTGTATTGAGTGTGCTAGTATAAGTGCACTATTAACTGATATTAATGATAGACTGACAGTACTAGCTAATGATCAGTATAATAATATAGTATACTCGCTAAATAACTATATCCCAGGAGAAGTAATTGGTGATTTATTAAATTATAAACAAATATTAACATATAAACAATGTAATCCTAGTTATTGTGAAGGATTCACAGTACAAATGATTGCAAGTAGAGTTATAGTGTTAATTCATAAATAAAATATAAAATGTCGTATACTAATTGTTATAATGGATGTACTGAAACTGTATCAGATAATTGTGTTAGATACACAGGAGTAGATTATGAAGCATTAGGTGTTGCTACAGGAGATAATTTAATTTCTGTAGAACAAGCTATAATGAATGCTCTCACTCCATTATTATCAGGAGAAGGAGATGCTATTGTATTACCTAGTAGTTGTGCATTAGTTGATGAATATTTACCTGGTCATACACCAAATACCAAAGAGTTATTTACAGCTACAGTATCAGCTATATGTAGTTTACAAGACCAAGTATTTACTATTGATGATGTATTAGCTATTCTTAATGCTGATTACTCAATTGGCTGTCTTCCAGATGTAACCTCCTCTTCAGATACTCATGCTGTTGTACAAGCTATTATAACAAAGCTTTGTGCTGTAGCTACAGATTTGGCTAATTTTAAAATTACTGTAAATAGTAACTATGTAAAGCTTGCTGATTTAAATATGCTAATTGCGGCTTATTTATCTGAACAAGGTGGTTCTACCCAAAACTACTTAAAGATGGTTCCTTACACAGCTGTGGAGTATTATGGACCATTGACAAACTTTGATGGTACAGGTGCTGGACTAGTTAACCTAGGATGGGATAAAATCTATCTATGTAATGGCTCAAATGGTACTCCTGACAAAAGAGGTAGAGTTGGTGTAGGTACTATACTTAATGTTCCTGGTGGACCATTAGATGCTGAAGTAAATCCTATATATACTGGTAATCCAAATTATGCTTTATATTCAACAGATGGTTCAAATACTGTAACATTAGATGTTACACAATTACCTTCTCATACACACATTCCAACCGTAACTAATGGTGCAGCAACTGTAACAGATCCTGGACATATACATTATTTTAACTATCTTAATAAAGGTGGCGGAGATGGTTCAAATGTATTTGGTAGTGAAAATGGTCCATCTAATAAAGCTACATCTAGTGCTACAACAGGTATATCTGTAACTACAAATGTAGGTGTTAGTATTGCTAATACTGGTAGTGGTGTAGGTCATAATAATATTCAACCAGTTCTTGCTGCTTATTATATTATGTATATTCCTTCTTAATATTTAAACTTTTATAAAATGTGTCGTCCTTGTGATCCTTGTTACACTGCTTATTATCATCCTACTGCAGTTGGATGTGACAATACTATGGTTGGATCAAATTATGTATATTATACTGGTCCTAACCTATCAAATTCAGGTATACAAGCTGGAGATTGTTTAACTTTGGCTTTACAAAAAATAGATAATAATTTAAGTGCTGCATCTTTATTAACAGCAATTGCAGCAAATCCAACATTAAAAGCACAGTTTTGTGCAATAGTGAATGACTGTTAAAACCAATAAAAATGACAGTATTAATAACACTAACTACAGCAGGTAACGATACAGGACCTTTTAATTTATATTCAAATGTAGATGGATATACCACTGCTTTTGAAAATGGTTTATCTAGAGCAACATTAGTTTCTGGATATACATCAACACTAGTTCCTACTGATACTGTTGAAGTTCTTGTACAATCTACAGGAATTTGTAATAGAGATTTGTATTTAATAGTAGATGGTGCTCCAATACCACCACCTCCACCTCCTCCAGGAACTCGTTATAATATTCAAATGTGTAGTGGTGAAAATCCTAGTGGAACAATTTATACAATAAATGCAACTGATGATATAACACCTTCAGTTAATCTTGTATATAGAGTATATGCACCAACTTTTAATGCTGATATGGATGGTACAAATTGTTGGAAAGTAATATCTTCAACAACTACTGCTGCACAAACTGATGCTATATTTGGAACTGCATATGGTACTTGTACTATTTGTAACCAAACAATTTACAACAGTTATGTTTATGCAATTGATTTTCAAGATTATCCATATGGATGGGAAACTGCATTAGAGGCATGCGATAATGGAAGTGGAGGAGTATCAATTCAAGTATTTTACACAACTTCAACAATAGGTGATGGAACAGTATTATACTTAGATGCTGGTCTACAAAATGAATTTGGTGCTCAAGGAACTCATGGTTGGTATTATACAAATCAATCTGGTGGAAAAAGATTCCAGTATACAGAAGGTGATTCAGGTTCAATATATAACTATGATCTTTGTACATATACTAATAGAATAGGAGCAGGAGCATATGATTGTGCAGGAGGTGGATTTGTCTATACAGGATATATGCCAACTGATTTCTGTGGGGCATCATCAGGTGATGTAGCAATTACAGCAGCACAAGGAGCAGTTTCAATTAATACAGATTATGGGTTTAATACAGTAATATATCTCTATCAAGAAAGTACAAACAATTGGAGACAATTCTATACAGGAGCATCTATAGCAGCATCTATAACCTTCCTTAATCCTACTTGTACTCCTTGTTAAAATAATCAAAAACCCTGTTTGTTGGTTTACAGGGTATCCCCTGGCCTTTCTAGGCTGGGGGTTTTTGTTTTAGCTCTAATCAAGTTAATTAAACTATATAATCAAATTAGTTAATTAAATTTGGTAAATATCAAAATTTATTCGTACCTTCACACTAATTTTAACTAAATTAAACCTATATGTCTGAAAACCAATCCCTTTTAGAGCAGCTTCAGCAAATGTTACATTGGAAGAAATCAAAAACATATTATGCTGCAAAGCTAGGCATTACAGAGTCTGAAGTTGATGATTTACTGGCAGATTTAAGAGATAAGGAAAAGGCTGAAGATGATGCTGAGATTGGGGTTTACATCAGTGACTTAGAAGATAAGATAGTTAAATTTGAGGAGGATGTACTAAAAGGTACAGGTGAGGTTGTACTTAGTACAAAGGAAGAAATTAAGAGTCTGGATGAGCTTATAGAAAAATGTAAGATAGATACAGACAAATGGGATATAACTAAATATGTACAGAATTTCTGGGGGAATGGAGATAACCCACGTTGGCAGGTTAAAGCTTGGTTAGGCAAGAAGAAGGAAGACCAACTATTTCAAGATAACTTTATAAACTTCTTAGGTTCATATAAGCCTGTAAGTCAATCAGTTATGAGTCCTGCATATGTAGAAGGTAAGCCTGATGCAATGTTGGTTATCAATAAACAGGATTCTCATTTGAATAAATATGATATTGATGGAAACAATGATATCACTGATAGATTAGCTAGGATTATGTATAAGGTGGAGACAATTGTTAATCAAGCAAAACTTGCTAACAATTTGGAAAACATCACTTACATCATTGGTTCAGATGAGTTTAATAGTGAGCATACTAATAATACTACAAAAGGAACCCCTCAAACAAATACTCATGTATATCAGGACTCTTTTGAGTTTATCTGTAATCATGAAGTATTAATGATTACAATGTTATTACAGTATGCAGAACATGTAAATGTTGTGTATATAGCAGGTAACCATGATGAGTTTGTAGGATGGCATATGATTAGTTGGTTAGATGCTTATTTCAGACTTACAGAAAGAGTTCATTTTGATTGCTCTCCTAAGTATAGAAAGTATATAAGCTATGGTAATTCAGCATTAATGTTTAATCATGGAGATGCTATCAAGCCTGCTAAATTAGCAGCATTGTTTCCAATGGAGTTTAGAGAAGGATGGTCTTTTCATAAGAACTTTTATATCTTCACAGGAGACAGACACCATGAAGTAAGTCATGACTTCAATGGTATTAAATTTTACCAAATTCCAGCATTCTCTAATGCTAAGAGTCTTTGGGATGATAAGAACGGTCATACAATGTCTAAAGCTGAGGTGACAGGATTCTTAATAGAACAAGGCTCAGGAATGACAAATATATTCAAACAGTATTTATAATGGCAACATTAAGGAAAATGGTTTCAGATGTGCGTTCAATGCACAAATTATTAACGACAGATAATCTTATCACTGATAGGGTTATTGCATCTGAAGTCAAAAACAACACATTTTTATTGGTTAAACGTGAAACAAATCTCAGAAGACTTTGGGCTACTGATACTGTATTCACTACTATTCCGTGCTTAGAGATGATAGAGGTGCCTATCTCTGAGTGTTGTAATTATGTAGATCCTTGTAATGTAGCTAGAACTAAATATAAACTTCCTCGTATATCTGAAGGCAACTATCAATATCTTATTCAAGGTGTTTGGTCTATTAATGCCCTAGGAGGAAATGGTAAAAGATTTAAAGATATTACAATCAATAGATATTTAAATCTATTGAAACTTCCTATTATAAAGAAAGAACAATATTATTGGATAACTAATGGTTATCTATATATAAATAATCCTTTATTAAAAGCTGTTAGAATAGCAGCATTTTTTGAAGAAGATATTCCTAATGAAATCATGTATCCAGAGTGTGGATGTGGACCAGTTCCTATAGTTCCTAATGAGGATTATTGTATTAATCCATTAGATAAAGAATTTGGATGTCCAGGATATTTAGAAAAGCAAGTGCTAGAATTAACATCTCAAAAGTTATTAAGTACGTATTTTAGAATTAAAACAGATCAAACTTTTGATGGTATTGATGGCCAAGCAGTCAATACAAAACCAACCAACTAATGCGTGTCAAGATAGACTGGAGAAGTGCTAGTAAAGAAAACTACAATAATTTCTGTAAAAAGAATACCACTATAAAAATTACATTTGATGAGTGGAGAAATATTGTATATTCTTACAATGAATTTTTCAAGAACTATATATTAGAAACTGGAGAGAAAGCCAAATTGCCTTTTGGCTTTGGTGAATTTTCAATTAATAAAAAGAAGAGAAGAAAACTAAAAGATGTAGATGGAAAGGAGTATATTAACTTACCTGTAGATTGGCAAAGAACCAAAGAAAAAGGAAAGATAATATATAACTTTAATTATCATACAGAAGGTTATTTCTTTGGATGGCAATGGTTTAAAGAGTCAACTAGATTAAAGAATATAAATCTATGGTATTTTAAACCTTCTCGTACAACGTCAAGATTGCTCTCACACTACATTAAAACCAACGACAAATATCAACATATTTATCGTGAATGGAAAAAATAAATTAAATGTCATACTATTACAAGTACAACTTTGTTTCTCCTGAGCCTGTATATTCTACAGTTAAAGAGGAACTAAAAAGCTATTTTGATACAGGAGCTGTAGATGATTTGCTCTTCCCTACTTACTTAGACAAGTGTCTAAAGAAGTTAGGTAGGGCAACTTATGTTATTGCTGAACAACCTTTGTATATTGAAGACTTTCAAGCTAGACTTCCAGATAACTTTGTTGCTGTAAGGGAGGCTTGGATGTGTACAGAGATTCCTCAATATCCATATCAAACAGCTAATTCATTATATACTCAAGCTGCTTCCCAAACAACTATACAGATTGCTCCATTAACTATTGGAGGAACTCCTTGTGTTAATCCTGTATGTCAGAATCCACAATGTGATGGAACTTGTATGCCTGAGATTATACAAGCTGTATATAAAACTAATCAATCAGTAGCTAGATCATATCAACAAGAATATTTACTTCAACCAGGTAATATATCTGCTAGAGGTAATTGTGATGTAGAATATACTAATGCTTGGCAGTTTACAGAATATGCTCCTCCTCTACATGAATTTACTCCAGGAGCTGCTAGTTATGATTCATTTGATATTAGAGATAATAAATTTGTTACTAATTTCAGAAATGGAATAGTTCATTTGATATTTTATGTTACAGAGTATGATGGTATTGGAAATCAAATGATTCCTGATAATTATCGTATTAGAGAGTTTGTAGAAGCATTTATTAAGTATAAGGTGTTTGAAACATTGTCTAATCAGCTAACTGATGAAACTTTTGCACAGATACAACAGAAGCTACAGAGATATGAACAAATGTCTAATGAAGCTTTTATTATGGCTGATATTGAGATTAAGAAGCAAACTCCTTGGGAGAAGCAAAGAAGAATCAAGAATGACTTGAATAGATTCAACATGTACGAATTACCAAATAGAACTAACCGATATGGCTGGAGAAGAAACAACTAATATTAGGCAGGAAAATAATACTGCACGTAGTGGTATGAACTCGGATATGTCTATTGGACAAATTCCTAAAGGTACTCTTACGTATGCATTAAATGGAGCTGTAGAAAACTTTGACTCAAATTCTGTTAATTATCAGAATGAGCCAGGTAATGAATTATGCCTAAACTTTCCTCAAAGCTTTCATCTTATTGGAGAGCACTTTATCCCAGAAAAAAATAAACATATATTCTTTTTGACTAATCCTGAAACAGGAGCTTCTCAAATTGGATATATGGATAATAATGACTGTGTCTATCACATGTATGTGGAAGGGGCATGTCTTAACTTTAATGTTAATCATCCAATACATAAAGCTGTACACAAGATAACCAATTGTAGTACAGAAGTTTATTGGACAGATGGTCTTAATCCTAGAAGATATATAGACTTAGACAATAAACCATATGTTACAACATTTGTAGATGGTGTTATTTGTGATCCAGTGGTAATTCCAGTTTTAGATTGTAATAAATTAAGTGTTCAACCTAATTTTAGTATTCCAGAATTATCTGTAATAAATATAGTTAATGGTGGAGATTTAACTGCTGGTACATACCAGTTTGCTATTCAATATGCTAATGCTCAAGGAAGTGGCTATACATCATATTATAGTGTAACTAATCCAACACCTATTGCTAATCCTCAGCTTACCACAACTGATTTTAATTATCAAGTAGGTAGGTCTATTGTATTGAATATTAATGATTTAGATATTACAGGATACTTTCAGTATTATAATTTAGCTGTAATTAAAACAATAAATGATATATCTTCTGTACAATTAATAGGTACATATTTTATTGATGGTGTATCAACTCAAATAACTTATACAGGGCAAGATGTAACTGCAATTCCTCTTGCTATCGCTGATATATTTGAGAAGTATCCATATTATGAAATTGCTCAAGATTTAACAGCTGTTAGAGATATATTAGTATGGGATAATCTTACATCTATTAATAGAATTAATTATCAGCAAATAGCTAATAATATAACTCTTCAATGGGAAACATATAAGATTCCCAGCACAGAAAACTATGCAGATCCATTAAATGCCACAAACCTAAGAAGCTATCTTAGAGATGAGGTATATGCATTTGAGATAGTATTTTTACTAAGAAATGGTAAACAAACTGATGGTTTCCATATTCCTGGTAGAGCTAAAACATCAACAGATGTGTTTCCATATATATACACATCAAACCCTGATTTTGTAGGAAATCCAAGTCATGTAGATTATAGTGAATATTGGGAGATATATAATACAGGATCTGTAATTGGAGATACAATAGGTCCTAATATTGGAAATGCAACACCATATAAGTATGGTGATTTTGCATATTGGGAATCTGCAGAAAAATATCCATGTAATACAAAAATATGGGGAGATCTTGCTGATACACCAATTAGACATCATAAGTTTCCTGATGTACTAGTTTCTCCTATATTTGAGACTCCTGATCCAACTTATAATCCTAATGGAACATATGCACCAGTGATGCAGAATGATTCTGTATTTCCAATTGGTGTTAAATTAAATGTACAGCAAGTTGCTCAATTGATAAATTCATCAACTCTTCCACAAGATCAGAAAGATTCTATTGTAGGATTTAAGATTGTTAGAGGAGATAGAGCTACAAATAGATCTATTGTAGCTAAAGGTATATTAAGAAATGTAGGTAAATATGAAAGAGAAGGAACAGAATATTACTATCCTAACTATCCATATAATGATCTTGCTAAAGATCCATTCTTACTTGAACAAAATAATGCATATAATTCTCAGTGTGGTACATTCCAAATATCAGTATCTTCAGCTGGTACAATACAATATACTAACTGTAACTCAGGAGACTTATTAGTTATTAACATGCCTCTTGAAATGACTGAGTTATGTTCACTTACAATACCTTATGTATTAAGTGGAACAGCTACAGTAAAAGATGTTACAGCTACTTCTTATACATTAACTGCATATAAAGATGGATCTCTTATTTCTACAGTTTTTAAATATACAGTTCCTGGAGGAGCAGCTACTAATATAACTGTTTATGTAGGAACTAATCAAATTGTAGATTCGTCATCTGTTCCTGAGCGTGTAAGTGGTTCTACAAAATATGGTATTATTGAAAATAGTGGTACAAATATAAAATGTTATCCAAATGAATTAGAAGGTTTCACTGGAAGTATTATTGATCCTAATGGACCTAAATATAGACAAGTATTTAATTCTCCTGAAACTTCTTTTGGACAGCCTACATTAGGATCTGTTCTTAAATTAGAAAGTGCTATATATGGAGCTGGTAGAGCTCATTTTGTACAAGTTAAAAAGAATGCTACATATAAATTAATTAGTCAACAAGCTCAAATTGAAGCTTTGACATCTAGTTATAATATTGCTAAAACTACAGGTACACTTGATGCAACAGCAATGTTCACAGCTTATCAAGCTTATCTACAAATTTATATTAATGGTATTACTAGAAGAAACTTTGCTTATTCTTTCAACTCTATAGCTCAATATGACTATAGTGCTCCTATACAAAATAACATAGGAAAGAAACAAAGAGAACTTGATATTTATCAATATCTTATTCCTGGTGTACAATCTGTTGGTGATAAGTATAATGTTAATAACTTTCAAAGAGAATCTTCTGTTTATTTAAAAACAAAAGAATCAAAAACTTACTTACCTTTTCCAAATGAGACTCCAAGTTTGATGTCTGGTATAACAAGTTTAATTACTGATACATCAAGATTTACAATATCACAAAAAGATAATTGTGGATCTCCAGAGATGCAAGAAGATATTAATGTAGTTTCTTATTATGGATCTATTAAGAATATAAATATTAGTCAATGGGGTCAAATATATTCTTATAATACAATTGATACAGGATTTCAAAGAATATTTAATACACTTACAGCTGATCAACCTGAGGTGGTATTTGGTGGAGATACATATATAAGTAGATTTGCATTTAAAACTAAGCTTCCTTTCTTTATAGATAATAGAGTTGGAGCTCCTGATGATAGTGATATATTCTATGATGAGATAGGTAATATAGCTTATCCACAATACTGGCATTCTGCTAGGTCTATATTAAGTAACTATCTTGCAGGTACCACTGTTATGAAGAACATTATATCAATTAAAGCTCACAACTTTGATTGTCCTAATGATCAAACAACATTAATAAGTACAACAACCACTACAAGTTCTACAAGTAGTACAACTACTTCTCCTTCAGGAACAACTACAGCTGGTTCTACAAGTGCTTATTATAATGGTAAGTTCTATTTATTTGCTTATGGTATTCCTTCATTCTATGTAGAAAGTTCTATAAATGTAGACTTACGTCAAGCTTATAATAACTTAGAAGGTGATTTCTATCCGCACGTGAGCACAGGTATTCCTGATAACTGGTTACAACAATCTGTTGTTCCTATTCAGTTTGACAATACATATCATTATAATGTAACTTATTCTAGACAAAATAAGGATACGAACTATTTCTCTCATCTACCTATAGATTGGAATGGTAATCAATGTTATACAACATTCCCTTTTAGAGCTATATATTCTGACCCTCAAGAGAGCTACACTGATAATAGAGTTAATAGTTGGTTAAACTATGCTCCTATATCATATTTTGATTTTCCTCAGAACTATGGTGGATTAACAGCATTAGATGGTATTCAGAATAAAGCTGTATTAGCTAGATTTGAAAACAAGTCATTATTATATAATACAATGCTTACTGTTCAAACTAGTAATCCTCAAGCTGCTTATTTAGGTAATGATACATTATTTAAGTCTGCTCCTCCAATTGATTTTGCTGATACAGACCTTGGATATGTAGGATGTCAGAACAAAATGTTATTGAAGATCCCTCAAGGACAGATAACAGTGGATGCTAAAAGGGGACAAATCTTTTTAATTACTGCTAATCAAGCACAGGATTTATCTGCATTTGGTTCTGGAATGAATAGGTTCTTTACAGACCATTTAGCATTTGAGATATTAAGATTCTATCCTACAGCAAATATAGATAATCATTTTAATGGCTTAGGTTTACATGGTGTATACGATAGTAAGTATGATAGAATTATTATATCAAAGCTTGATTATATTCCTCAACCAACAAAGGTAGATGTAATCAAATATGATGAAACATTACAAAAGTTTTATGTAGAACATCTATTAGGTGGTAATATATTAGTAGAATATATAGCTCTTACAAATCGTGAGTATTTCTGTAACAAGTCTTGGACTCTTTCATTCAATATGAATACAAAGAGCTGGATTAGTTTCCACAGTTATATTCCTAATTTCTACATAGCTGAGAATAACTTCTTCTATTCTGGATTAAATGAAGGATGTGATTTAGCTGCTATTGCTGCTGTAGAGATTCCTACACCTAGCACTACAACTACCACAACTACAGTTCTTTATTGTAACTTAATTGGTACAGCAGTTTATCAAGCATAAAATAATATAAATGGTAGTAATTACAAAATTAACAGGAGCTGGAAACAGAACAGGACCGTTCAATATCTATGATAGCTTAGGTCATTCATTAGCTATGGATGTACCTAAACAAGCTCTTATTGATGGATATAGTGTAACTGTTATTGATGGTGTTCCTGCTATTGTATTACAATCTACTGGTAAGTGTCAAACAGTTATAACAATACCTATTGAAGAACTTACAGTGGAAGAGTTAGCGGCTGTTACATATACAGAATTGAATACTGCTTCTATGTGGAGACATTTGACTAATATAAGAATTTACAATAAGTACTATGATAATATAGAGCCTTATATAATTGAGTATCCTTTTTCATATGAGTATCATGATGAGATTTTACAGAATGTAAAAGACTTTACAAGAGCTTATAAATACCTACCTATCCCTGATGGTGTATTTAATGACAATGCTCAGGTACAAACTGATGATCAATGGTTTAATAAAGCTATTGTTTATAACGGACAACAGTCTTCTGGTATATTAGAATTAGTACCTAAGCCTATAAATAACTTAAAGGAATATTTGAAGTATCCTTTATATAACGCTGAGAGTAAGACAATTACGTACACTAAATCAGATAGCTTCTATGGATATAATACTTTCTGGAGTTTAGTTAAGAATAAAGCTTTACCTTTGTTTTTAACTAGTTGTGAGTCATTATCAATAGATAAGATTGTAAACCAAGTAAATATGGATTACGGAAAACGTTCATTTAAGAAAGAACCATTAAGAGCTAAAGGATTGCTTGTTAGACATATTCTTGATAATAGCTCAGAGGCTCATTTAGTATCTCAATTTATTACAACACCTGCTCAAATATCTTACAAATAATGGCAAACTGGTTAGATAAATATGAACAAGGAGGCATTGTCTTAAAACAAAAGGCTAAGGATAACTATGGCAAACAGAGTAATTATAATGATGCAAAAGTATCTACACCTCCAGGATATGTAGGAATGGGATATGATACTAAGGGTAGAAACTATTCTCCTGCATGGGGTGGACAGTTTGAAGATGGTGGAAAGGTTTATAAAAGTAAACCTATGGCACAATCATCTGATATAAAAAGTGCATCTAATACATTTAATGCAGATGATTTTAGTCAATATTCTACAATTATTAATAAGTATCCTAATATGAGTAATGATACATCATACATGTATGCACGCAATACTCCTACAGGAACTGAACAGTTTTTTCATAATACAAATCAAGGAAAGCCAGTTTCTCAATTACAAAGAGGGAATGAATTTATTAATTT
>Ga0114962_10003097_pt1 | contig 13594 bp, 13 predicted proteins | sample C_130820_MF_Meta_FD_87017 | JGI IMG/M metagenome (GOLD analysis project Ga0114962, IMG submission 87017) | Freshwater microbial communities from Lake Croche, Canada to study carbon cycling - C_130820_MF_MetaG | ecosystem: Environmental > Aquatic > Freshwater > Lake | place: Lake Croche, Canada... | reverse complement strand
CGTAAGATTGGCCGAAACGCTTCGACCGCTCCTGTTCATCGACCGCGATTCAACGCGGTTCGCGGCGGGTCATCGCGATGTTCACCACGATCACCGTCCAAAGCGCCCTTGTGAGGGATTTCAGACCATGCCGTCATTGTCCGTCGATCTGGGCATCATCGAAGGGTATTACGGCCGGCCCTGGAACTGGCGGCAGCGCTCGCAGGTGATTGCCGCGCTCGCGCCCCATGGCTATCGCTTTTTTCTGTATGCGCCCAAGGCGGCCGGCCTGTTGCGACGCGGCTGGCGCGATCCGGTGCGCGAGTCCGACCTCGACGATCTGGCGGCATTTGCCGGGCACTGCCGCTCGCTTGGGGTTCGCTTCGGTGTGGGGCTGTCGCCTCACGAGTTTGACGATGCGCCGGACAGCCCCGACTGGGGCCGGCTGGCGGCGCGGCTGCAGTTGCTCGACTCGGCGGTCGGCATCGACGAACTCGCGCTGCTCTTTGACGACATTCGCGGTGACGATCCGACGCTTGCCGCCCGCCAGGCCATGATTGCGGCTTTCGTGGGCGAGCGAACGCGGGCCGGGCGACTCTACGTCTGCCCCTCCTACTACAGCGACGATCCGGTGCTCGATCGGGTGTTCGGCCGTCGCCCGCCAGGCTATCTCGAGCAGCTCGGGCGTCTGCTCGATCCGGCGGTGGCGGTCTTCTGGACCGGCGAGGAAGTCTGTTCGCGCGAATACGGTGCAGCGCATCTGCGTGAACTGGCCCAGAGGCTCGGGCGCAAGCCGGTGCTCTGGGACAACTATCCGGTCAATGATGGCCAGCGCATGTCGCAGTCACTGCACCTGCGGGCCTCGATCGGCCGGCCGGCCGCGAATGCACCGCTGCTGGCCGGCCATGCGATCAACCCCGCGCTGCAGCCGATCCTGGGCTGCATTCCGGCGATCACGCTGGCCGTGCGCTATCGGCTGGGCGACGACCGCTATGCCTACGGCGCGGCGCTGTGGCAGGCGAGCCGCGAGGTGCTGGGCGAGGCGCTGGCCGAACAGGTGGTGGGCGATCTGATTGCCCTGCAGGACACCGGCCTCGATCGCCTGGGCGAGCAGGCGGCGCTGCTGCGGGCGCGTTATGCCGGCATCGACCACGATGGTGCCCGCGAGATCGTGGCCTGGCTCGACGGTGCCTGGCGGATCACCGACGAGATCGTGCGGACGCAGTAGCGGCTGCGGTGAGCCGCTCAGGCCGCGGGCTTGACCCAGGTAAAGAGGCGCATCGGCGGAATATTGAGCAGCTCCCACTCGCGCTTGGGTTCGCCCAGATAAGGGATGGTGCGGTCGGCCACGCGGGGCGTCCATTGATAGGCGACGAAGCGTCCGCCGGGGGCCAGCGAGCTGGCGATCGCGGCGGCAATCCGGTCGCCGACCTCGACCGGCATGGTCGAAAACGGAATGCCCGAGATGATCGCATCGGGGGCGGGCAGGCGGTGTGCGGCGATCAGCTCGGCCAGCCTTTCGGCGCTGGCGCATTCGGATTGCAGGCGCGCATCGATCACGTTGCGGCGCAGATGGTCGTGACACTCGGCATTCATCTCGATGGTGAGCAGCCTGGCCTTGGGCGACATCTGACCCAGCAGGATGCGGGTGCTGCCGCCGGTGCCGGGTCCGAGTTCGACGACGCACTTGGCCTCGCTGACCCGGGCATTTCTGGCTGCCCGCCCGATCAGAAACCGGGAGCTCGGCACAATCGCCGCGGTGGCATTCGGGTCGCGAAGGAAGGCCTTCAGAAACTCAAGTGCATCAGAGAGGCTGTTTGCCGACGAGGTCGGCAGGGATGAGGCCGGGTTGTCGAATTGACGCATTCTGACTCCTGAAAAATGGCTGCAATGATTGGCCATTGCAGACTCAAGACAATTTTTCAGGATGCCAGCCGAAGATGACGGTTTTGCGGTGGTCAGGGCGCCTGAAGCAGCAGGCCACACTCTGTGTCGAGTTCGTCGGCGCTGGCGGCGAGCGGATCGCGCGGCGCCAGCCGGTGGGTGAGGACGAGCCGCGCGAGCGTGGCTCGCTGCGGCAGGCGGGCCTGTCGCGCCTCCCAGCGCAGTCCGGCCATCGTCACCACGTGATACAGACCGGAGGCCGCCTGACGGGCCAGATGCGCATGGTCGTGGGCGGCGGCGTCGGCGGCCAGCGCGAAGGCGCGGTCGATGGTGTGCGCCTGCAGCGCAGCGATCTCGGGGCCGGCCGGCTCGCCATCGGCAAGCAGGGCGTCGACATGGGCACGCAGCGCCGGCAGCGCGTCGTCGCGCCGGATGGCACGCAGGACGTCGAGCGCCACGATGTTGCTGGTGCCCTCCCAGATCGAGCCGAGGTGCGAATCGCGCAGCAGTCGGGCGTCGGACCACTCTTCGATATAGCCGCAGCCGCCTCGCACTTCCATCGCGTCGCCGGTGACACGCCGCGCATCGCGACAGGCCCTGAACTTGATCAGCGGCGTGAGGATGCGGGCGAGTGCGGCGGCACCGGCCTCGCCGGCGTCGGAGCGGGCCAGCGCTTTGGCGGTCTGAAAGACCATGGTGCGGGCCTGCTCGGTCGGCAGCATCATTTTGAGCAGCTGGCGGCGCATCAGGGGCAGCTCGATCAGCGGCTTTCCGAAGGCCACCCGGTGACGGGCCACATGCAGGGCTTCGGTGAGCGCACGGCGCATCAGGCCGGCCGCCCGCACGCCATTGGACAGCCGCGAGTTGTTGACCATGTCGGCCATCTGCTGAAAGCCACGACCGCGCTCGCCGACCAGCCAGGCGGTGGCGCCTTCGAGGCGGATCTCACCGCTGGCCATCGAGCGGGTGCCGAGCTTGTCTTTGAGGCGCAGGATGCGATAGGCATTGGGCGTGCCATCGGGAAGCAGACGCGGCAGCAAAAAGAGCGAGACGCCCTTGAGGCCGGGATGCGTGTCGGCTGACTCGCTGCGGGCCAGCACCATGGCAAAGCCGGCGTCCGGGTTGGAGCAGAACCACTTGTCGCCCTGCAGCGCCCAGCTCGCGTCGGGGCGCTGCTGCGCCAGGGTGGCGGTGCTGGCCACATCTGAGCCCGCGCCCTGCTCGGTCATGAACATGGCGCCCTGGTGCAGGGCATCGAAGTCGAGGGCGGTGAGCAGCGGCAGGCAGCGTTCAATGAGTTCGGGCTCGCCATAGCGGCGCAGCGTGCGGGCGAGCGAGTCGGTCATCGAGACCGGGCAGCACAGGCCGAATTCGGCCTGCACCAGCAGATAGGTCAGGGCATATTTGGCGGCCGCCGGCATGACCTGCGGCCAGCCAAGCACGCCCGGGCGGTGCGACATCGCGGCCAGACCGAGATCGCAATAGGCGATGCGCTCCATCTCGACATAGGCCGGATGCTTGATGACCCGCGACTCGTCGGCACCGCGCCGGTTGCGCACCGACAGGGTCGGCGGGTGTTTGTCGCTGATCGAGGCGAGCTCGTCGAGGGGACCGCCGGCCAGCGCGCCGAGCCGGTCGAAATGCGGCTCGAGATGCGCAAAGAGCGCCGGTGGCAGATAGAGCCCGAAGAGCGCTGCGGCCATCGGATCAGCCCGATAGAGATTGCTGCCGCGGGCATCGGGGATGGCATCGGCGCCGACTGCCGCGGGAGTGGTCGCGTGAGCCGGGCGGTGGGGGCTGCTCAGATCCATCGTGCAGGCCGCCTCAGTCGACGATCGCGCCCGAGGCCTTGACGATCGGGCCCCAGCGGTCACGGTCGGTCTTGATGACCTTGGCGAATTCTTCAGGGGTGCTGGTCCACTGCTCGAAGCCGGCGGCCGACATGCGCTCGCGGATATCGGGTGAGCGGATTGCCTGGATCAGCGCCTCGTTGAGTTTCTGGACGATCGGCCTGGGGATGCCCGCCGGCCCGACGATGCCGAACCACAGGTCGCTGCCGACATCGGAAAAGCCCTTGACACCGGACTCGGCCATCGTCGGGACCTGCGGGTAATAGGGTGAGCGTTTGTCGCTGCTGACCGCGAGCACCCGCACCCGACCGGCGTTGACCGAGGGCATGGCGGTGATCGGAATGTCGAACATGAAGGTGATGTTGCCGGCGATGACATCGGCCAGCGCCGGCGCGCTGCCCCGATAGGGAATGTGCTGCATCGGCGCACCGGTGACCACCTTCAGCGCTTCGCCCGAGAGGTGGTTGGACGAGCCGTTGCCGGCCGACCCAAAGGTGACCTTGCCCGGATTGGCTTTGGCATAGGCCACCAGTTCGGCAACCGTGGTGACCGGAATTTTCGGGTTGACCACCAGCACGTTCACATAGCGCACCGCCAGCGTGAGCGGGGTGAAGTCGCGGGTGGTGTCGTGTGGCAGGCGCGCGCCGTAGAGATGCGGATTGATCGAGTGCGTGCCGGTGGTGGCCAGGCCAATGGTGTAACCGTCGGGCGCCGATTTGGCGATGCGGTCCATGCCGATCGAGGCGCCGGCACCCGGGATGTTCTCGACGACGACCGGCTGACCGAGGATCTCGGAGAGCTTTTGTGCGACTGGCCGGGAAAACGAGTCGGTCGGGCCACCTGGGGGGAAGGGCACGATCCAGCGCATCGGCTTGCTGGGGAAGGTGGCGGCAGTCTGGGCATGGGCCGACTGCGGCAGCAGGCCCGCGCTGAGGGTGCCGAGGGCGCTCAGTCCACTGAGGGCGCCGAGCGCGCCGGCGCTCAGCGACCGGACCACGGTGCGGCGCACCGGTTGGACCATCGGCTGGTGAGCGTCCTGCGTCGGGGCGGGTGTCGTGGGGCTTGCTTCTGGGCGCTTCTCAATCACGAATCTCTCCTGTCGGTTTCCGATTTCCGGTGTCGGGATGGCGGGCGGTCTGGTTATTCGAAGGGCAGCTCATCCCACCACGGGTAAAAGCTCGGCATGTCGGTCGAGACCTTGTTCGGGAACACCGGGGCGCGCTTGTCGAGGAAGGCGGCAACGCCCTCGCGCACATCGGCCGACTGGCCGCGCGACTGGATCGCCCGGCTGTCGATGCGGTGCGCCATCATCGGATCGGCGGCACTGGCCATGCGCCAGAGCATCTGGCGGGTCATGGCGACCGAGACCGGCGCGGTGTTGTCGGCGATCTCGCGGGCGAGCGCACGGGCCGCCGGCAGCAGGTCTTCCGGGGCGTGCAGCGATCGGACCAGCCGCTCGCGATGGGCTTCGGCCGCATCGAAGACCCGACCGGTGAAGCACCACTCGAGCGCCGCCTGCATGCCGACAAGCTTGGTCAAGAACCAGGTCGAGGCCGCCTCGGGGGTGATGCCGCGGCGCGAAAACACGAAGCCGAAGCGTGCGCCGGTTGAGGCCATGCGGATGTCCATCGGCAGCTGCATGGTCATGCCGATGCCGACCGCCGCGCCGTTGATGGCGCCGATCACCGGCTTGAGGCTGCGAAAGATGCGCAGGGTGACCATCCCGCCGCCGTCGCGATAGACATCGCCCACCCGGGTCTCTTCGCGCGCCGATTCGGCGCGATTGGCGTAATCGAAGGTCTTGCCGCCGGCCGACAGGTCGGCACCGGCACAAAAGGCGCGCCCTGCGCCGGTCACGATCACGACGCGAACGGCATCGTCGGCGTCGGTGGCATCGAAGGCCGCGATCATGTCGTCACGCATCTGCGTGGTGAAGGCGTTCATCTTCTCGGGACGATTGAGCGTGATCGTGGCGATGCCGTCGGTCACGTCATAGAGCAGGGTGTCGAAGGTCGGGGCGGGCATGAAAGGGGTCTCCGGATAGGTGGTGGATCGTCGGTCGCGATCGTCGGCGTGGCCGATTATCGCCGGATTGTGCACCGATGGCCGGGTCCATCCGCCATCGCCTCGGACGCCACCGGGATCGGGACGGGCAAGGTGGCGCGATGTAACGGACATGATCTTGCAATGTTTCTGCCACATTCGGTCGCCAGACTCCTGCGGTGCAATCCGCTCCCGCCATCCAGATCCGGTCGCTGTCCAAACGCTTCGGCGACCACCTCGCGCTCGATCGCCTCGACCTTTGCGTTGAACCCGGCGAGATGGTGGCGCTCATCGGCGCTTCCGGTTCCGGCAAATCAACCCTGCTGAGGCATGTCGCCGGCTTCGTCGCCGCCGATCCGGGCAGCGGCCCGCTCACCGTGCTTGGGCGCAGCATCCAGGAAAACGGCCGGCTTGCGCCGGATGTGCGCGAGCAGCGCCGTCGCATCGGCTTCGTGTTTCAGCAGTTCAATCTGGTGAGCCGCCTGTCGGTGCTTACCAATGTGCTCACCGGACAGCTGCCGGCGATGCCTGGCTGGCGCGCGCTGACCGGGCGCTTCACCGATGAGCAGCGCCGCGCCGCACTCGAAGCGCTCGATTCGGTGGGCATCGTCGAGCGCGCCCTGCAGCGCGCGTCGACCCTGTCGGGCGGCCAGCAGCAGCGGGCCGCGCTCGCGCGTGCGCTGGTCCAGGGCGCCGAGATCCTGCTGGCCGATGAGCCGGTGGCGTCGCTCGATCCGGAGTCGTCGCGCCGTGTCATGGAGCTGCTTGCCGGCCTGAACCGCGAGCGCGGCATGACCGTGCTGGTCTCGCTGCATCAGGTCGAACTCGCAATGCGCTATTGCCCGCGCACGGTGGCGCTGCGCGGCGGGCGCATCGTTCACGATGGCCCGTCGGCTGAGCTGACGGTGGCCCAGTTGCGCGAGCTCTACGGATCAGAGGCCGATGAGCTCTTTGCGCCGGCGCCGATCGATTCCGGCCGCGAGCCTCGAGCGCCTGACCTTCTGGCTGGCATCGCATCGCTTGCCTGATGGTCACCGCCCTGAAGCCTTGGCCCGGCAGCATCGCCACTGTCCGACGAGTGCCCGGTCTTGGGTCCAGTCTTGGGTCCGATCTTGGGTCCGATCTTGGGTCCAATACCGTCTCGCATCCGGCATCCATTCAGCGACCACTCTGGCGCGCATTCCGGCGTCTCCTTCGCAAACCTCCCCTTCGCAATCATCCACAGGAGCCTTCCATGTTCAGAACCCTTGTTGCCGGCGCGGTGCTCGGCCTGTCCCTGACTGCCGCTCAGGCGCAGCAGCAGATCAACTTCGGCATCATTGCCACCGACTCGGCCAGCGTGCAGCGCGAACGCTGGGAGCCCTTCTTTCGTGACATGGAAAAGAAGACCGGCCTGAAGGTGAATTCCTTCTATGCGCCCGACTATGCCGGTGTGATCGAAGCGATGCGCTTCGACAAGGTCCAGGTCGCCTGGATGGGCAACAAGGCCGCGATGGAAGCGGTTGATCGCGCCAACGCCGATGTGTTCGCGCAGGTGGTCTATGCCGACGGGACGCTGGGCTATTACTCGCTGCTGATCACGCAGAAAGACAGCCCCTACAAGACCGTCGAGGATGTCTTCAAGAACGGCCAGTCGATCAACTTCGGCATGGGTGACCCGAACTCGACCTCCGGCTTCCTGGTGCCGAGCTATTACCTGTTCGCGCTCAACAAGATCGATCCGCGTACCACCTTCAAGTCGGTTCGCAATGCCAGCCACGGCGCCAACGTGCAGGCGGTGCTCAACAAGCAGCTCGATGTGGCCGCCAACAACACCGAAGAGATCGACAAGCTCAAGGCCGCCAAGCCCGAGCTCTACGAGCAGCTGCGCATCCTGTGGCGCAGCCCGCTGATCCCGAGCGACCCCTTCGTGTGGCGCAAGGACCTCGATCCGGCCGTGAAAAAGAAGATCAAGGACTTCGTGCTGGCTTATGCCCAGAAGGACCCCGAAGAAAAGGCGATCCTGAAGAATATCTACAACTATGGCGGTTTCCGCGATTCGTCGAATACCCAGCTGCTGCCGATCCGTCAGCTCGAGCTCTATAAAGACCGCAGCAAGTTCGAGAATGACGCGGCCATGAATGAGGCCGAGAAGAAGGCCAAGCTGGCCGAGATCGACAAGAAGCTGGCCGAGCTCAATACCCAGCTTTCCCAGGCAACGAAGTAAGCCGACGCGTCAGCCCAGGCCTCAGTCCTCGCAGGTCCTGCGATTGTGTTGACCCCTGCCGCCGAGCAGCTGCTGGCCCGCCACCACGCCGATTCGCGTCGTGGCTGGGCCTGGTATGCAGGCTGGGCGGTGGCACTCGGCATTCTGGCCTGGGCCTGGCGCGGCGCCGAGATCCGCCCGGGTGACCTGATTCGCGACTCGCGCAATATGGCGACCTACGCGAAAGATTTTTTTCCGCCCGATTTTCACGACTGGCGAATCTATGCCCGCGAGATGATCGTGACGGTGCAGATCGCGATCTGGGGCACGCTGCTGGCGATTGTCGTCGCGGTGCCCTGCGCGCTGGCCAGTTCAAGTAATCTCGTGCCGCCCTGGGTCTATCAGCCGATGCGCCGGCTGATGGATGCCTGCCGTGCGATCAACGAGATGGTCTTTGCGATGCTCTTCATCGTCGCGGTCGGCCTTGGGCCCTTTGCCGGGGTGCTCGCGCTCTTCGTGCATACCACCGGCTCGCTCTCCAAGCTGTTCTCTGAGGCGGTCGAGGCGATCGATCCGCGGCCGGTCGAGGGCGTGCGCGGCACCGGCGCGTCGGCTTTGCAGGAGATCGTCTATGGCGTCATCCCGCAGGTGTTGCCGCTGTGGATTTCGTATGCGCTCTATCGCTTCGAATCGAATGTCCGCTCGGCCTCGGTGGTCGGCGTGGTGGGCGCAGGCGGCATCGGCGTGGTCTTCTTCGAGGCGATCCGCGGCTTTCAATATGCGCAGACCTGCGCGCTGCTGATCATCGTGGTGGCGGTGGTTTCGGTCATCGATCTGATCTCGTCCTGGTTGCGCTCGAAGGTGACATGAGCCGCGATCGCCACACAGCCGGCAGCCCGGCGAGGGCGTTACCGCAGGCAGTCCCGGGTGCACTTCCGTGGTCGGTTCATCAACCGGTGGCGGTGCACGTCGGCTGCGGCACGCTTGATGAGCGGCTCGCCGAGCGGGTGGGCGATCGGCGGGCGCTGGTGCTGATCTATCCCGAGGCCATCGGCGGGCCCTTGCAGGCGCGCCTGACGACGCTGCTCGGCGATCGATGCGCCGGTGTGATCGCGGCGCCGGCAGCCAATCCGGATGTCGAGTCGCTCGAGGCGCTGCACACCGCGCTGTGGTCGTCCGATCATGGCGCGAGCTGCCTGGTGGCCGTGGGTGGCGGCTCGACCATCGATACCGCCAAGGGCCTCGCGCTCGGCACGCCAGCCGGCGGATTTTCGGCGCTGCGTGCGCATCTGCGCGAGGGCACGGCGTTCGAGCCCTCGGCGCGACTGGCGCTGATCGCGGTGCCGACCACCGCCGGTACCGGCAGCGAGGTCACGCCCTGGGCGACACTATGGGACCGTTCGTGCGCCAAAGGCGTCAAGCGTTCGCTGCATCGCGCTGACACCTGGCCCGAGGCCGCCTTGGTCGATCCGACGCTGACCCTGTCGTGCCCGGCTGGGCTCACCCTGGCCAGTGGGCTGGATGCGCTGTCGCACGCGCTTGAGGCGATCTGGAACCGCGCTGCCAATCCTTATTCGGATGCGCTCGCGGTGCAGGCCGCGCGCGGTGTTCTGACGACGCTGCCGGCCTTGCTCGATGCGCCGCAATCGCTGCCGCTGCGCGAGGCGATGTCGCGGGCCGCGCTGCTGGCCGGGCTGGCCTTTGCGCAGACCCGCACCGCACTGGCCCATGCCCTGTCGTATGACCTGACCCTGATGCGTGGCACGCCCCATGGTCTGGCCTGTTCGTTTTCGCTGCCCGAGGTCTGGCGACGCGCGCAGGGTCGCAGTGTCGAGCGCGATGCGGTGCTTGCGCAGGTGCTGTCGGGTAGCGTCTCTCATGATCCGGGCGCAGATCCGCGCGATGCGCCGCAGTGGCTTGAGGGCTGGCTTGCGGCGCTGGGCGTATCCACTCGATTTGCCGATTACGGCCTGGACGATCCTGACGCAGCGATCCGCGCCGTGCTCGATTCGCCGCGCGCACGCAACTTCATCGGAGCCGAGCTGTGAGCCTTCACCCCAACGATCTTGCCCGATGGCTGAAGCAGGGCGGTGCCGAGCGCTATGGCGACGAGCCGGCCACACTGCTGTCGCATCTGCTGCAGTCGGCACAGCGCGCGGTGGACGCCGGCTTGCCCGATCCGCTGATCGTGGCCTGTGGCCTGCACGACATCGGCCATGCCTGGCTGGTCTGCCATCAGGGCGCGGTGCTCGAGCGCGACGATCGGCATGAAGACCTCGGCGCCGATCTGCTGGCGCCGCTGCTGCCGCCGTCGGTGGTCGGTCCGGTGCGCCTGCATGTGGCGGCCAAGCGCTACCTGTGCGCGGTCGAGCCGCACTACCAGGATGAGCTGTCGGCCGGCTCGCGACATTCGCTGGCGATGCAGGGCGGGCCGATGGATGCCGCCGAATCGCGCGATTTCGCCGCCCTGCCGTGGGCGGCCGATGCGGTGACGCTTCGGCGCATCGATGACCTCGCCAAATGCGTCGATGCGCCCGAGATGCCGCTGGCTGAGCTGATGCGGCGCATCGAGGCGGTGGCGGCTTTGCGCTGAAGCGGCGCATCGAGGTGATCACGCCTGCGCTGAGGCAGTGGTTCGATTCCATCGCGACTTTGCGCTGAAGGCAGCACCCCGCGCCGGTCGCCGGGCGCTCACCGCCCGGTCTGGCTACACTGCGGGCTTTGATCCAGAACCTTGCAGGGAGTATCAGCGATGAGCATCAACAGACTCGGCATCATCGGCGCCGGCACCATGGGCAACGGCATCGCGCAGGCGTGTGCAGTCAGCGGCATCGAGGTGGTGATGGTCGATATCGCCCAGGCGGCGGTCGACAAGGGCCTGGCCACGGTGGCCGCAAGCCTCGAGCGGCTGGTCAAGAAGGACAAAATGAGCGCCGCCGATCGCGATGCCGCGCTGGCGCTCATTCGCGGCTCGGTCAGCTACGACGACCTCAAGGGTCTGCCGCTGGTGATTGAAGCCGCGACCGAGAACGAGCCGATCAAGGTCAAGATCCTTCAGCAGCTCGACGGGCTGCTGTCGGCCGATGCGATCATCGCCACCAATACCTCGTCGATCTCGATCACCCATTTGGCTGCCGCGACCCAGCGCGCCGACCGTTTCATCGGCCTGCATTTTTTCAACCCGGTCGCGATGATGGCGCTGGTCGAACTGATTCGCGGTCTGCAGACCAGCGACGAGACCCTGGCGGCAATGCAGTCGCTGGTGTCGCGGCTGGGCAAGACGCCGATCACCGTGCGCAATTCGCCGGGTTTCGTGGTCAACCGCATCCTGGTGCCGATGATCAATGAGGCCTTCTTCGTGCTGGCCGAAGGCCTGGCCAGCGCCGAGGACATCGATGCCGGCATGAAGCTTGGCTGCAATCAGCCGATCGGGCCGCTGGCGCTCGCCGACCTGATCGGCCTGGATGTGGTGCTGGCGGTGATGCAGGTCTATGTGAGCGAATTCGCCGACTCGAAGTACCGGCCCTGCCCGCTGCTCAAGGAGATGGTTGCCGCAGGGCGTCTGGGTCGCAAGACCGGCCGTGGCGTCTACACCTACTGATCGGCGATGGACGCCGAGAAAGCCAGGATCAGCCAGGATCGTCTCGGCGTGACGGCGCTTCAAGCCTGGTCAGCACACCTCTTCTTCACCACTCACACAAGGACCCTCACCATCATGTCGTCATCCGCTGCTGCAATGCCTCCGATCGATCGTGCCGCCTTCGAGGCCAGGCTCGTTCGCGAGGGTTATCTCGAATCGGAAGTCAAGGTCGTCGAAGCCGGCAAAGTCATCGGCGAACACAGCCACGACTTTGATGTGCTGGCGCTGGTCCTCGACGGTGAAGCCACGATCGCCTGCGGCCCGGTGCCGCAGACCTTTCGGGCGGGCGATATCGTCGAGGTAGCGGCCGGGGTGGTGCACACCGAGCATTACGGCCCGCAGGGATACACCTTTCTGGTGGGGCGCCGCCGGCGCTGAGCCGGCTCAGTCGGTCGCGACGATCACCTTCCCGAGGTGACTCATCGACTCGGTCGCCTCGTGCGCACTGGCGATGTCATCGAGCGAGAAGGTCTTGTAGAACTGGTGGCGCAGGCTGCCCGCCTCGAGCGCGCGGGTGATCCAGGCGGCGGCCTCGTCATGGGCAGCGCGTGACATCGCATAGACCAGCACGAAGCGTGCGGTGAGGTCTTTCGAGAGCATCGGCCAGAACGGAATCGTGGGGTCCGGCACTGCATCGGAAGCATAGCTTGCGATTGCGCCGCCGGTCTTGAGCGCGGCCACATTGGTGGCGAGGTTGGCACCGAAAGCGACCTCGACCACCCGGTCGACACCGGACTGCGCACCGGTGATCTCGGCAAGGCGTTGCGCGACCGGCTCATTGCGATAGTTGATGACCTCATGGGCGCCGGCCTCGCGGGCGCGGGCGGCCTGCTCGTCGCGGCTGACGGTGGCAATCACGCGGGCCCCTTCGAGGCGGGCGATCTGCACCGCATACCAGCCGACCGAGCCTGCTCCGCCGGTCACCAGTACCGTCTTGCCGGCGACCGGGCCATCGGCCATGACGCAGCGGTGCGCGGTCATCGCCGGAATGCCCATGCAGGCGCCGGCTTCAAACGAGGTGTTCTCGGGCAGCCGCACCGCCTTGTGCTCGGGCACGACCGAGTAGTGCGCAGCCGTTCCCCAGAAGCGGCCAAGCGTAGCCTCGTAGACCCAGACCCGCTCGCCGATGCGCGCGCTCGGCACGCCCGCGCCGACCGCGTCGATGATGCCGGCGCCATCCTGATGCGGAATCACGAAGGGAAAGGGCATCACGACATTGCCGCGGTGGCCGCCGCGCTGCTTGGTGTCCGACGGATTGACCGCAGAGCGGTGGATCCGCACGCGGACTTCGCCTGCGGCCGGTTCGGGTGTCGGGCGTTCGCCCACGGTCAAGACCTCGCGAACCGGGCCCTTGCGCTCATACCAGGCGGCTTTCATGGCGTACTCCTCAAAAGGGGTGTGATCGGGCGCGAGGGTGCGCCCGGCAGATGGAAATCAATGTGAACAGGGATGCAGACCGGCTTGCGCTTGGGTCGAGGCTGCCAGCGCAGATAGGCCCTCGCCGTGTCAGCAGTCGCGGGCTTGCAGTCGTCCTGAGTGCGGTGGTCTTGCCTGCGGTGGAGCCGACCAGCGTCGGCGTGTCAGACCGAGGCGAGTGCGGCCACCGGGTAGAGCTGCCCGAGACCGGTGGTGATGGCTTCGAGCAGTGCCCGACCTCGCGCCAGCGGCGCATCGAGCAGCAGGAGATGGTCGAAGGTGTCGACGCTGACAAGCGTTGCGCGAAGTGGCTCGCGCGGGTTGTCGCAGCGTTGCAGATCGCCGGCGTCGCGCGATTCGAGCTCGACCAGTCGCAGGGCGTCGCGTTCACGTGCGGCGCGCGAGCGGCCGCAGGTCTCGACCACCGACAGCGCGACCGCGGTCGGGCGGCGGCCGCCGAGTGGGTGAGCCTGGCCGCGCGGGCCGGATTCGGTGATGCACAGCTCGCGCAGTTGCGCGGCCAGCAGGTCGACGTCCACCCCGGCCTGCAGGCGCAAGGCGATCCGGTGACTGACTGACGGCGCCAGGGCGGGAGGG
>Ga0114962_10003095_pt1 | contig 13599 bp, 9 predicted proteins | sample C_130820_MF_Meta_FD_87017 | JGI IMG/M metagenome (GOLD analysis project Ga0114962, IMG submission 87017) | Freshwater microbial communities from Lake Croche, Canada to study carbon cycling - C_130820_MF_MetaG | ecosystem: Environmental > Aquatic > Freshwater > Lake | place: Lake Croche, Canada... | reverse complement strand
GTGCTTTAGGTACAAGGAGGTCGCGAGTTCCCTCTAATCCCAGGTCTGCTGCTGGTGCTGCCGCTGGTGCTGCCGCTGCCGCTGGTCCTAGAGTTTCATTTGATCTTTCTGATAGCGATGATAGTGATGGTGATGATGGCTTTCAGTCTGATCGTAAAGTGGAGGGTCCTACTGGTGCTGGTGGTCGTGCTCCTCCTTATGCCTCTGCTCCTTATGGTGCTCCTCCTTCTGCCTCTGCTCCTTATGGTGCTGGTGGTCGTGCTCCTCCTTCTGCCTCTGCTCCTTATGGTGCTCCTCCTTCTGCCTCTGCTCCTTATGGTGCTGGTGGTCGTGCTCCTCCTCCTTCTGCCTCTGCTCCTTATGGTGCTGGTGGTCATGCTCCTCCTTCTGCCTCTGCTCCTTATCGTGCTCCTCCTTCTTCTGCCTCTGCTCCTTATGGTGCTGGTGCTTCTGCTCCTCCTTCTGCAGCCTCAAGTATTGAAGCTATTGTAGCAACAGCAGGAGCAGCAGGAGGGAGACTTGTAAGAGGCGTAGGCAGACTACCTCCTCCAATGCCACCACTAGGCTCCTTCTAGTGACCACCGGTCATTCATTCGGATTTTATTCAGTTGGAATAAGCAGGGATGGCACTTACGCCGGCGGCTATGTGGAATATTATCTTAACTGATGACCATACTCCAGCCAATGTATTAACGATTGTGAATACGTTGATGCCGATTAACTTTTCAGGGCCGCCAGGTAATCCAAGGGGAGTGTGGCTCTTAGCATTTATCAGCTTATTGATTCAGCATATTGATCCCATTTATTTTGAGATTCTCCATATTCTATTGTTTAAAAATGCCTCCAGTGCCGCGATAACGCAGAGACCCTTTGCACATGAAATAGTCGAGTTTGATGAAGTCTGGATTATCCAGTATTTAACTGCAGCGCGACTTCCGGCACTTCCTGGGATTATTCCGATCCAGCCTGCTGATCGCGATCGTCTCATCCGGACCCTTATTGATGAGTATGTGACCCAGTATGTGAGTGCAGCTCCAGCTCCACCTCAAGTATCAAAAGATACCTGGCCATACCTCAACCCACTTCTTAATACCTGCAGGACGCAGGGGCAGCCAGAGTTTATTCAGTATGCATTCATGGTTTCAGCTAATCATATAGGATCAGCATTAGATATTTATAATTTTACTGAAGACGTATATGGCAATGATATTCCTGAAGTTGGTCTATTAATGAATGGTTTAGTGGAATCTATTACTCCTGGTCGATTTCAAGGGTTAAACGTTAGATTAGATTACGCTGGAAGAATTCCAGGGACAGCAAAACCTGCCGGTGGTTTTTACTTAAATCGAACAAGACTGGATGGTTCCGTGCTAGCAGGGACTCCCGCAGATGTAGCTGCTATTCAACAGCTTCAACGATATGCAGGCTTTTCCTTGACCCCCGCCAACTTGGCGCTTGTTCTGCAGCCACCAAATTTGGCTGAGGTGCCTAACCTCACCCCATTTCTGCAGCCCATCCGTGATGCAGTCACCAATATGACTGCCGGATCACCGGTCCCTCTCGCTATACAAGGCGTTCCATATCACTATCTTGAGCTTGTGACACAACAGCCTTCCGGCAAAACTCTGGCGGAGAAGGCTGCCGAAATGGGAAATATAGCTGTTATGGATTACCTCATTACTACAGGAGTCACTATTACATTGCATCCACTCATGCAGATTGCACTGACCGGAGGTCACTACGCACTCGCCCAGGCCCTCTGGAATCATGATCATAACTATCCAGACCCCTGGTTTCCTCCCGGATTTGTGCCGAACGATGCACTGTTAGCACGGGACACCTCTGCCCCCTTTCGTAATACATTTTATTCAAAATATGCAATCTTCAACCCCGGATCCTTATCGGGTGTTGGACGCAGCACGATTGGCAGAGTTGCTGCAGCTGCCCTGGGACTCCCAGCGAGTTCCCGGCCAGCGCTATCACGGGCTGATCAGGAGGCGGTGGCGGATTCCGTGATTCGGACATTGAATGCGATGCCCGATTTTGTGTCCGATAGCGGAGGGAAAACTACACTGAATCTACTGACATTGTCATCAATACGCGATGAGCTGGAGCGCATTACCGATCCGACCGTATGGAATGACAAACAGTTGCTTCCTCTGATTGCCAAGAAGGGAGCCGTGCTAGATGGAACCATACTGCCATCTGCGGATCTGCTTGCAACGGGACTTGCACTTGGAGCGGATCCTAATGTGATTGATGCAGATGGAAATGCGGCTCTGCATTATGTTGCTGGCCTATCAGTGATGCCGGTTACAGTCGCTCGTGCAACAACACCGCGATCGATTCTGATGCTCAAAACGCTACTTGCTTCTCCCGCCATCGATGTCAATATACTGAACCCGGCCGGTAATACCCCTCTGCATTTAATGGTGGAAAAGGGATTACCTTCCTGGGAACATGTTACATTATTGTCCCGTGCCGCCAAGCTGGATTATAATATAGTGAATGGTGCTGGCGAAACACCTCTCATGGTTCTTGTTACGAAGAATCCTTTAGAGCCTCATAAAAAGGTTCTTACTATTCTCTTAAACGGCTCTGATGTGACAATCAAGGATAATAATGGTCACACGGCATTGCGGATCGCAATATATTTTACAATGGATGATGTATATTTGGCAACGGTTGTGCCGGCGCTAGCAAAGGGACTTCCATCGTTTGTTGATGAACGTGCTATCGCTATACCTGGGCACCCTCTCATAGTTGAAGCACTTGATCGTATTACAGCAGCAGCAGCTGCTGCTGCTGTGCCATTGCCCGCTATTCCTGCATGGTTGCCGGATGAATATAAGGATATTCTTACAGACAACACAATACCTCCCTCTATTGTTGCTCCTATACGACAACTGATAGATGATATCTCTTGGTTTCTTACACAAGGGCTTCCTTCTCAGTCAGATGCGATTATGCAAGAACTGGCGAATAGTAACTTTTGGTGGGGTGCTCGGGCTGTAAAGGCCTATCCAATCCCAGTTGTCTCTACGATACCAGTTATTGGAGGATTTCTTAAACTCCCGCTTTTTTATGATGCCAATCAGGCTACCACATTCGACGCTAAGTTTGAGGACAACACGCAGATTTCTCTACGCACACCCTACAAGGCTGCTTACCGTGCCCTTCCGACTACAATCTATAATCCGAATGGAATCCCGACCTTGGCCGCGGGGACCTCTCTTGCAGATCAGACGGCTGCGCAGGCCAACAATGATGCCCTGGTGAAACTTGTGGGTCGCGAGTATATTACCGCTGGAAATCAGAGACTCTTAAAGAAAATGTTGGATGAGCTATATTACGCACAGTATAATCCGCATCTTGGTAATGATCCTCTGACGGTTCTTCTCCATTTGCGCTCCAAGTTGGATTGTCTGCTGAAATATCATGCGATTTCACAGAAAAATAGTAAAGACGCTAGCGTAGCGAAACTGGGGACTACCTTGACCACATTTGTGACGTCTCTTCTATCAGGGCTTGGCATGCGATTTCCTACCTCTGTGCCGATTCCGATTGCCTTTCCGGCGATTACCTTTGTTGGAGTATCCCCCCATGCAGCTGGATTCGTTGTAGCAGGTGTCGTTGCTGGTGGTGGTGGCGTGCCCGTTATGCCAGGCTTGCGCGCCCCGGTGGTGGTTCCTCCGCCACGAGGGGGACTTCGTGTCTTGAGGGGCCTAGGGATCGGGGGCCGTGTTGGTGCTCCACCACCAGGGCCCCTCCAAAACATCTTTACTGGCGACCTCATTGATCCTATGATTGTTGGCTCACCCTATCCAGATGTCATTACACTGGGACCCGATGACACAATGACCTATCTACCTCCCCCGTTGGGCCCTATCACAAATGTTAACGGCGTTGCAGTCTCCAAACTGGATTCTTTTTACAAGTTTCTCGTGCCCTTCGGTCTTACGGCTGTGGTAAGAGGGCGGGGGTATCTTCTGCGACCGGCGGAACTATTCTTGACGCTATTTCACCAAACGGCACCCCAGATTGCCGCACTAATGCGGGATCGCAATCATCCCTTTGTTCGGCTGCTTCGGGATTACTGTATTCCTGCAGGGATTGGGGCTGCCACACACAAGGCGATGCCACTTGTGGTGGCCGAGTTGAATAAACTGCGCGGAAAACTACCTGTGTAATCTATAAGAGACACATATGAGTAATGTGTTGCTCAAGGCTAAATATAGCGCGATTGCAGCCTTAGTGTTTTTTATCGTGGCGAACCCAGAGCTCTATACACTGACCCGACTTCTGACCGGATTTGGTGAATCGTCGCTCTTGATATTGCATACAGTGGTCTTCTTCTTCACTATGTTGGCACTTATGATGGTGCCGCGACTGTAAAGATGACGGACTGACTAGACGGTCCTATGCAACGTATATGAAGGGTGCAAAGGGTGTGAAGGATGTGAAGGATGTGACGGATGTGAAGGAGATACACGATCCAAAAGATCCAAAAGATCCAAAAGATCCAAAAGATCCAAAAGATCCAAAAGATCCAAAAGATCCAAAAGATCCAAAATATGAAAAGGTCGCGATCCCCAAGGCGCTCCGCGAGCAAGTCTGGCTGACTCACATGGGTCGACGCTACGAAGGGAAATGCATTGTCCCCTGGTGTAAAAATAACATGACCATTCACGATTTTCATGTCGGTCATGATATTCCCGAAAGTAAGGGCGGAGCTACAGAGCTCGCCAATCTGCTCCCCATCTGTAGCCGCTGTAATCTCTCCATGGGATCTCAGTATTCTGTTAAAGAATGGGCCAAGTTATCACAGCCGGTAACGGTATGCTGCCGGTGTTTCTAAACCTGTGTCCTTAGTAATGGCATCTGCTGTCGGAGTCGCAGCCATCGTATCCGCCGAATCGATTTTGGCACTGACCCCCATCGCGGTCAAAAAATCGCCGCTCGATCCGATTTCCGCTATCTGGTCGCGTATTCTGAGTTCCGCGATCCTTGCCTATGCACTCACCTCCGATCGTTCCCTCCAACTCAATGAGCTGGGGGGCGCGGCAGTCCTCGGATTCTCGAATCTGTTGCATGTGGCCTCCAGTTATGACGCATTCCGTAATCTACCAGTGGGACAGGCGATGAGCATTTTCTACACCTACCCTCTCTGGAATCTCGTGTTTAGTTCCTTGTTCAGAGGAGAAGTCGTGAAGGTCACAGAGTATGCCTATATGGGAATCGCGGCGACCGGTGCAGTTCTTCTCAATCAGGATCCCGGCAAGACGGCGACCTCTGCGCTAGGGCGGGCGGCCAATACTCCTTGGGGCGTCTGCATGGCGCTCGTGGCGGCCCTCACCGAATCCGGCATGTATACGATGTTGAAGGCACTGGACTGGAAAGATGCTGCCAAAAGTGTGTGGGTGACCAATGGGGGCGCCGCTGCACTCTTGGCCGTCATTATGGGCGGGCAATGGTTGATGACGGGTGGAACTGGCGGGCCGACACTACAGGGATCCGTCTCGGATGCTGTGTGGCTCACGGCCTTTCATTCTATTGCAATGTTTTCGGGTTATTGGCTGCGCTTCTTCGCTATTCCAAGGTTACCAACGGTGCTGTATTCGATTCTGAACTATGCGGGTCTCCTGGCAGCCTACCTCTACGGGCTCGCGTTTCTGGGGGAGACTCCTTCACTACTTTCGCTTCTTGGTGCAGGCCTCATCCTGGCAGCGGGTGTGCTGCTACAGATGGGACCGCTACTCACATAGACTGTCACAGGGTGCCATCGTTTGTGGAGGCTAAACATAGAGTCAAAGGGTAGAGCAGGTGGATGTCCACAAGAACGGGTAGGACCGAAGCGGTAGGGACCGACGCGGGTAGGACCGAAGCGGTAGGGACCGACGCGATAGGGACCGAAATGAAACGATTGGTCGATCTGGTGGATCGCGGCCCGCGCGACAATCTCTTTTTTCCTTCCGATGCGACACAAACGATCTTCCGTCGCACCTGGCCTCCGATGCATCATGCTGTCCCGGATGTTGTCGAAGTAGCCTACAAAGGCAAGGCGCACTGGGGCGGGCGCATTACGATTCCCTTGTCGCGCTATGGCTATGGAGACATGCTACAATGGATCTGTCTCCGCTTGCAGCCGCGCTCCTGGCTCGGCGCGGATCTCGATGCCAAGATTCTGAGCAGTGAATGGACGTATGCTGATCCGGCCAGTGCATGGATGTGGGCCTCCTCTCTTGGCTCCATTGCGATTGCGAACGTCGAGCTCGAAATCGGCGATACGCTTATTGAGACCTGGGGCGGCGAATGGATGGATGTTTGGTCCCGCACCTGGATGGAAGGTGGGCGCGCGGCGACGTGGGATTACGATGTCGTGGGCCAGCGGCGAATCTACACCCTGCGCACCTGTCCCGATTGGATGACGATTAAACCGACAGAGGATGGGTATGTCTATTGTTGGCTGCCTCTGCCCTTTTTGCGGCGGGCCGGCGTTGGCTTTCCTCTTGCCGCACTGGGTGACACGGAAATGCGAATCCACATCACGCTGGCGCCCTTTTCATCCGTTGTCCGAAGAAGAGCAGTTCCGCGCACCTCCTCGGCAGAAGTGCCGCTAGGGTCCATTGTAAAGTTTCTGGATGTGACTGGGGTGACTCCGATTCCCTATGATGTCCGGCTCCCCACGGTGATTCCTCTGTTTGATGATGTTACTGTCCTGGCGGGTGTTGCTCTCCTGGATGAGCCACAGCGGCTCTCCCTCCTGCATGAGCCCCGGGAGATCTTGTATGATCGCGTGCAGAGAATGGTCTTTGATCTGCCGGAGAAGGCAGTGATAAATAACAACACGGTCAGCATGCAACTCGCGCTCCGTGATTTTAATGGACCTCTGCGCGAACTCTGCTGGTTCGTTCGGCGCAAGCGGGTATGGGATTACAACGAATGGACGAACTATGGATCGCTGTTGGAGGATGAGTTGGTGAACTCGCTCCCAGTCGCGGGACCTCAATCGATTGGAATCCCCTACATCCAACAGCCGCTCGTGGCGAATGCAACGTTGCGGGTCGATAATGCCATCTGGCGATCGGAGGCGGAGCAGTTTTGGCGGATTGAATACGGACTGGCTCATCGCGGCGGTGTTCGGGCTGCAGGGGGGATGGTCTATGGATTTGTATTGGGGGATGCTGCGGGGTGGACGGCCAGCGATCAACAGCCGGCGGGGACGGTTAATGCGAGCCGCGCGGCTCTCCGACTGGACCTGGACATCACCGTGCCAACGGGATTCTCCTTTTCGGAGTGTCATACGGACTCGCAGTGGGGGTGGGAGGTGCATGTCTTTGGGATTCACATGAACTGGATGCGATTTGTAAAAGGGGTCGTAGGACCGCTGTTTCGCGATTAACTTGCGATTGACTTGCGATTTACTTGCGATTGACTTGCGATTGTCTTGCATTTGACTTGCAACTAATCTATATATAGTATAGGTAGTATGACAGAACTAGCCTCAGAGAAGCAACCAAGAACAAGAATGCACATTCGTATAGAAAGAGATTTATGAGAAAGGTAAGGAAGGAAGAACAACCGATACCGTTTTAATCTCAGTAAGAAGTAAGAGGTATGTATGATGGTGCAGTGCTAGTTGATAATGCAAATAAAACCATTGCGCAGGTCTATGGAATGCCATTTATCCATGCGATAAAAATACCAGATTCGGGATATGAACAGGCAGAGGAGATCTCATTCGGCGGCCATACACCACTTGCTGCTTATATTGCAACGCTAGGAGAGAATCGCTATGTGGAGGCCCTCAAGCAAGCCGGTATGCTGACCGATAGCTATGATGCTGCATCCGGACTCCGGGCCCATCATATGGATCTCATATGGCAACAGCTACGGCGCATAAAGGGGTCTTCCTGCGTTATTTTTGATTGGGATCGGACCATCACACAGTTTGAGGGGATGTATATTGATCGTGCACTCAAGCGGTCTGGATTGCAAGCAACGGATCCACTCTATCGGGAGCATCAGATCCAATATCTATGCGGTGGCCCTGCGCGGTGTGCAGAGCTGCGCCTGTTTGTTTCTTCCTTGTTGGCAGTGGGGGTCGATGTCTATATTCTTACAAACAACAATATGTGTGGAACACTACAGTTTGAACGCACAGTGAACGCGTTTCATTCCGGTATCCCTGCATCACATCTGCTGTGTGCGCGACCGTATGATGGTGATAAGGGCGTGCGATTATTTGCATCGCGACTATTTTTGAGACGATCTAGCCGACGATCTAGCCGACGATCTAGCCAACGATCTAGAAAATAGTCGGCGCTAATAGGAATGCCCTTTACAGTCGGCGTGTATTTTGAAAATTCAGCTGCGGATCGCCAGTCATTTAAACAATCAACATGCCTCTCATGGCTTGGATCTTGTTTTGAAGAGATGGCGGCCGGCTTTGAGCACTTGAACATTATTGAAATCCCCGACTCGGGCGATTGTAGGATCCTGTCGACGGAGAAAGAACGAACCGAACTACAGAGAGTCTGTGGACTTGACCTCGACCCCGAGAATGAATATATGAGATTTATCAAATATCGTAACAAGGGTATCTGTTGGGATCCTAAATCTGGCATCAGGGAGGATCATATAGATCGAATGAATGCGCATTTTAGATTATATAAGGATGTCCCTGCCACAGACACATATGTAGTATTTGATTGGGATCGAACACTTACTAAAATAGAAGGATTTACACCAACATCGGAACTAGCTATGTGGCGGGGGTTTGTGATGCAGATCGACGATGAGTATTTAACTAAGTTTCGTGAAGATACGCTTCTCGTATTGTTTGGGGGGCCAGAGCGTCTTAGATTCATACGCGGGGTGATTGCTTCCTTAGTAGATCAGCGTCGCACTCTGTTTATTGTAACACGCAATCCTCATTGTGGTGGAGATGCATTTCGCGCACTCGTCCAGAGACTGCATCCATCGTTCCATATTGTATGTGCACGTCGCGATTCAAAGAAGGAGACATTAGAAGCTGCCCCGTTCTTTGCACGGGGACACAACGGACACGCAAAAATGGCGGGTGGGGGGCGGAACCCTGCTACGCGGCATACGAAGTATAAGAAGCGCGGGCTTGGACATAACCGCACAAGAGTTGCAAGGAAGAAACAGAGGAAGATGGCAAGGGGGCGCAGGGCAATGCCCACCTCACCGATAGGCTCGTAAGCGGCTGGTAGAGAGTGGCCGATCCAACGGTGTAGCCCGCCTTCCTGAGCCCATGAACTGTCAGGAGGATCGCCACTAGTCGATCGAGACGCTGCAACTCGGAAGGAGACTCCCCCGCTACAAAAAACCAGGCCGAGTCATCGACTAATAGATCCGCAGTGCCCGTCACCTCTGGTGCAACCTCCACTGTGCAGCGGCTCAGCACATAGGTTGCACTTCCAAGAATCGCACGGATGTTAGCTCTCATATCTGCCAAAAACGGTTGGATTCGCGCGAACTCGCGTGCACCCGGCAGTGCAGCCGGGGCGACCACCCCTGATCGACCCGCCGCCAGAGAGCGACAGAGACCGATCTGATAAATATCCAGCAATGATGCATCGACCGGGCCCCCCTTGGATATATAAGCCCGCCATGACTCGATAAGCGTGCAGCGAAACTCCTGCGGGGGTGTATGGCGAATGGGTGCAAAGCGCAGGTCACTGAGTCGGACGGAGGCAAATCGTAAGTTATACAGCATGGTCCGCATCTTGTGGATGATTTGTATAATCCGGATCAGCTGGGCCTGCTCAAACTGCCGACCCCCTGTGATCGTCTGTATGGCAGCCAGGATCTCTGTATAGTAAATCTGCGGAGGGGCGGATCCTGGTTCTGTTGCTGAGAAAAAATGATCCACTAACTGTTCAAAGAGTGCTCGCTCTTCCTCAAAGATGGCTGCATCCTCTGCTGCGATCTTGACAGTCCAGGTCACTTCTTGGGCTTGACGATCCCAGAGACCGCCGGATTCGGGACGGAGAAGTCCCACCTGTCGCCCCCAGTAGGCCTGGATGAAATCGAAGAACTCACGCACGAGGCCGCGTTCAACCCACCAAGCAGGAGTCACACGCGCCTGGGTGAGAGGGAGATCGGCGATAGATGGGAAGACTGGCAGCGGAGGGAGTAGCGTAAGCGCCTTAATCGTGCGATAATCTTCTCCTGTGAGCGTGGCGATCCAGTCTTCCACTGTGCGGGCCTGGTGTGCACCTTGGAGGTCGGAGAGTTCATAGCGGGTCAGGAGCCGCCATTGAAGGAGGGGACGATGCAGCTCCCGCACAAATCGACTGAGGGATCGCTCATTCCGGCTGTAGGACATCGTAAGAGTCTGGCGGGCACGTGTGACAGCAACATAGAAGAGTCGGCGTTCCTGATCCACAGAGTCTTCGTCCTTGAGTTGGGGGAAGACTTCGTCGTTCATCCGCACGAGAAACACGTGGTCCCATTCAAGTCCCTTGCTGCCGTGAAATGTGCTGAGGTAGATGGTGTGGGGTCTTGGTTCGCCGCCATCCACGAATCGTATTCTTGCATGGAGCTTCAGAAGCGTGGCTTCGAACATGTAGAGAACGCTGTTGAACTTGCTCAGGATTACAACAGAATGTCCTTCCATGGCTCTCTGGATTGCCTTGGCAGCGATCGCGTCGCACTCTTCCGAGATGCGACTATAGAAGAGAACTTCGGGTCGCTGATCCTTCTCTGACTCTGACTCTCTCTCATGGTTTGATGCAGGCGCCGTCATCATCTGTTTGTGGGGAAGGGTCGGAATGCGGCGCATGACGGAGTTGGCAACGGCAATAATGGCCGGGGTGGAGCGATAGTTGATAGAGAGCTGGTAATCAACCACGTCGTTGAACTTCTGATGAAAGTTCAGGATATAGTCGACGGAGGAGCCGCGCCAGGTGTAGATATTCTGTGCATCGTCGCCGACAATGGTGACTGCGGCAGAGGCAGTGGCGTCCTTATGATGCAGTGCCTTGATGAATGCGTGCTGGGTATCGTTGATATCCTGATATTCATCGATAAAGATCCAGCGAATGGTGGCGCGCACCCATGCCCGCCCTTCGGGGGATGTCAAGTAGTCCAGTGCTTTGAGTGGCAGTTCATCGACGTGATAGACTTCCTCCAGAGATCCTGGATTGACCCGGCGGAGGAGTTGTTGCGAAAGTGCGTGGAAGGTTCCACAAAGAAGAGGCGTCGGCCCGAGTAAGGCTTCCAGCCGTTCCTTCATGACAGCGGCAGCATTGTGGGTAAAGGTCAGGAGGATGATATTTTCCGGCTTGGCATCGGTGTGCGTCAAGAGCCAGGCAATCCGGGCGGTCAGAGTCGTAGTTTTCCCGGATCCTGCACTCGCCAAGATGCGTTGATGTTGGGTCGGCGGCGATCGAACAATGGCAGCCTGCGCGCGATTCAATGTTACAGAGCCTTCCGTGAAGGTGAAGGTTTCCATTCGTTGATTTCGGAGACGATATGCTTATGTCGTGGACTTGTGAGGAATCACGCGGAGAAGTAGATGACAGTTCTCAGCGAAATGTTACGAAGTTTATTATACCTGATCTGTTGAGTGGGCAGATTGATCAAGTAGTTGGTAGTTGGACTACATGACACTCGCGATATCTTCCGCAAACTGCGGATCTAGTCCTGAAAGGCCTGTTGTCTTAGCAGGGAGAAGCATCAGCTCCGTCACTTCAGATAGCAGGGTCGGTGTTCGTTTGTTGAGAAGTGCAGCGATTGTAGTCGGGATTGATTTGTAGAGGGTGCTCTTGATTCCTGCTGCCTTGGCTTCTTGTAGCATCCTGAGGAGATCCTCGAAGCTTAGGATCAAGAATCGATAGGAGCCCTTTCGGACTGCAGGAGATTCCTTATAACGGATTACCAGCACCTGGAGGAGGAACTGGATATCAGAAGATGGTTCTAGCAGTTCTTCGATCGCCTCACGAATCGCCGTTTGGCGGATTGATTCGCCTCTTTCTCTGGATCCACCGAATCCTGAGATAGATGCTTTGCTAGGTTGGTAACCGGCTAGCACATGGACTCCGTCAGTAAAGAGGATGCCGGCTGCTCTAAACTCGCTTGGCATGTCTTACTCTAGTCTTTCTAGAATATTTTGCATACCGTTTAGAGTTTCTTCGTCGAGTCGTTGGGATGGGAACTCTCCGCTTTCTTCGTGCACCACCTTCCGCCATGTATTCAGCAGGGATAAAGCGTTCAAGCCAGTTTATTAACATGGGTAATAAGTGTCCCTGCTTCCTTTCCTCTCTAAACACTGCTAGATTCGGTATCTTAGCTAATATTAAATGTGAGTTTTTTCTATAGGTTTCTCTTTTTTCGTAATCAGGCGAGACTATTTCACCACAATGTTGCATAACTAACCGAATCGTGTAAGGCTCGCCAGTTCCCTTCCAGCTATAGTTACGAACTATCCATTCTATCATTTTGTCTGAAGTCATGATGTCATCCCCTGTAAGAGTGTTTAAACCCCTTAGATTATCTTTTCGTTCAAAGTCTCCAGCCTCTGATAACTCCCAGACACCAATCGTCTTTTGCAAAATCTCAACATCAGTTGGTCTAGCGCCTCATAGTTTATAGTTTAGAATTTTTGTTGACCAGCACCTCCTTGACTAGCAGCAGGATTAAACATTCCAACTGCCCCTGAAGGTGGTGGACCGGCTACAGCAACTGTATGACTGTGAAGGGCATTCCCTCCAGAAGCAGCTGCAGCACCTTCCTTGACTAGCTGCAGGATTAACTATTACACCTTTCTGTCTACGAGTCTTACTAAGTGCTGTGGGACCTGTGGGACCTGTGCCAGCACCACCGCTCATATTACTATTGTGGACTATTTTTAATGCGGTAACTGTTTAATCATTGTTTCGCGGACCTCACTAATGGTGTGGGCACTATTCCTGCTTGTCGGGATTATCATTGCAACCATCTTCGCAGTTCATGCATATGACTATTATAGATCGATCCAAGAGTATAACTTTGCCCAGCCCCCGAAGCTCGACAGCGGTCTCCTACAGGAGAAATCACCGGTGGTGTTTGACATCGGCATCCTTCCCTGGCGCCCCGGTCTAGCCCAAGACTCCTGGACCGTGATTACTGAGGAAGGGAGCGTAACTCCTGTTGCAACCTGGTGGTCCTCCCCCCAGAAGCCGGCGATTGCAAATGGAGAGGAGCTGGCAGCCGAAATGGGACTGGCGACCGGGCTGGCAGAACTGAATGAGGCGCGGCCCTGGTGGTGGATCCCAGGTCTTTCTGATGTTACGGTGGACTATTTAGCACCCGGTTCCTTTCAGGGATTCCAATGGGTCTCTGCGGAACGGCAGTGGATTGGCTGCTCGGCAGGAGACCCGGTGACTGTATGGCTTGTGCATTCGCGGTTTCGGCGATTTTTAAAAGAGACAGGTGTGGATCCGTGGTCCATTACAGTGGCCGACAATCCGTGGATCGGACGGGTGCAGTATATTGAGGTGCGAATCAAGCCGGGGTGGTGCCTGGGGATTCCGAGCCACTGGGGGTTTGCTGTTCGACCTGACGCGGTTCGACCTGACGCGGTTCGACCTG
>Ga0114962_10003093_pt1 | contig 13601 bp, 11 predicted proteins | sample C_130820_MF_Meta_FD_87017 | JGI IMG/M metagenome (GOLD analysis project Ga0114962, IMG submission 87017) | Freshwater microbial communities from Lake Croche, Canada to study carbon cycling - C_130820_MF_MetaG | ecosystem: Environmental > Aquatic > Freshwater > Lake | place: Lake Croche, Canada... | reverse complement strand
CCATCACCCGGAAGGGATCGTGGCCGCAAAGGTTGGCGAGCAGCGGATGGAAGAGGTCCCGGTCCCCTTCGCTGAAGTGACCCGAGCCGATCAGGTCGATCGCCTCTCGGGCCATCGGCTCGTTCTCCAGCCAGGGCAGGGGGTGGTAGCCGCTGCGGTTGAGGGTGGCGAGTTGCTCGGCGGTGTGGCCGAAGAGGAAGAAGTTGTCCTCACCCACCCGTTCGCGGATCTCGATATTGGCGCCATCGAGGGTGCCGATTGTGAGGGCGCCATTGAGGGCCATCTTCATGTTGCCGGTGCCGGAGGCTTCCATGCCGGCCGTGGAGATCTGCTCGGAGAGGTCAACGGCTGGGTAGATGCGTTGGCCCAGCTTCACGCTGAAGTTCGGCAGGAAGACCACCCGCAGGCGGCCATCCATGGCCGGATCGATGTTCACGATGCCGGCGATCCCCACGATCAGGCGGATGATCAACTTGGCCATGTGATAGCCAGGTGCTGCCTTGCCGCCAAAGATCACGGTGCGCGCTGGTAGGTCCTCGCCGGCGCGGATGCGCAGGTAGCGCTCCACGATCTGGAGTGCGGCCAGGTGCTGCCGCTTGTATTCGTGAATCCGCTTCACCTGCACGTCGAAGAGGGAGGCGGGGTCCACCAGCACGCCGGTGTCCTGGCGGATGGTGGCGGCCAGGCGCTGTTTGCTCCGCTCCCGCACCTCCTGCCAGCGCGTCAGAAAGGCGCCGTCGTGGGCCAGCGGTTCGAGGCCCTGCAGCTGGTCGAGGTCGCGGCGCCAGGTGGTGCCGATGCTCTCATCGAGCAGGCCGGCCAGGCCGGGGTTGGCCACCGCCAGCCAGCGGCGCGGTGTCACGCCGTTGGTCACGTTGGTGAAGCGGTCGGGCCAGAGGGCGGCGAAGTCGTGGAACACGTTCTCCACCAGCAGCTTGCTGTGCAGCTCGGCCACCCCGTTCACGTGGTGGCTGCCCACCACCGCCAGGTGGGCCATGCGCACCTTGCGCTGGCCCCCTTCCTGGATCAGGGAGAGGCGCTCCAGCAGCTCCGGCTGGCCGGGGAAGCGGATCCGCACCAGGCGCAGGAAGCGGGTGTTGATCTCGTAGATGATCTCGAGCTGGCGCGGCAGCAGTTGGCCGAAGAGCTCCACGCCCCAGGCCTCCAGGGCCTCGGGCAGCAGGGTGTGGTTGGTGTAGCTGATCGCCGCGGTGGTGATGCTCCAGGCGGTGTCCCAATCGACGCCGTGCTGATCGATCAGCAGCCGCATCAGCTCCGCCACGGCGATGGCGGGGTGGGTGTCGTTGAGCTGCACCGCGAACTTGCGGTGGAACTCGGTGGCGGCCATGCCCTGGCCTTTGAGGATGCGGAACATGTCCTGCAGGGAGCAGGACACAAAGAAGATCTGCTGGCTGAGCCGCAGCCTTTTGCCCTGCTCCAACTCGTCGTTGGGATACAGCACCTTGGAGAGGGTTTCCGACTGCACCTTCTGCAGCACGGCCCGGGTGTAGTCGCCGGCGTTGAAGGAGGCGAAATCGAAGGCATCCGGCGCCTGGGCACTCCAAAGCCGCAGGGTGTTGGCGGTGTGCACCCCGCAGCCGAGGATCGGGGTGTCGTGGGCCACGCCGATCACGGTGTGGCCGCCGATCTGCACCGGATAGCTCCATTCCGGCCGGATCACCTCCCAGGGGTTGCCGCGGGCCAGCCAGGGATCGGTGCTCTCCTGCTGGCCCTCCGGGCCGATCTGCTGGCGGAAGATCCCGAATTCGTAGCGGATGCCATAGCCGATCGCCGGCAATTCAAGGGTGGCCATCGATTCCTGGAAGCAGGCCGCCAGCCGGCCGAGGCCGCCGTTGCCCAGGCCGGGCTCCGGCTCCTCGGCGATCAGATCATCCAGGCAGAGCCCGAGGGCCTGGCAGGCCTCCTCCGCTTCGTGCCGGATGCCGAGGTTCACCAGATTGTTTTCCAGATGCGGCCCCAGCAGGTATTCCGCCGAGAGATAGGTGGCGGTGCGCACGTGGGCACGGGTGTAGGTCTCGGCGGTGTCGACCCAGTTCTGCAGGAGGCGATCGCGCACCGCCAGGGCCAGGCAGAGGTAATGGTCGTGGCGGGTGGCCAGGGAGGGCGATTTGGCCTGGGAGGAGAAGAGATGGCGGCGCATCGCTCCCTGCAGGCCCTCAACGTTCGGCATCGGGGCGGCGCTGGCGGCGTTCGGGGCATCCATGGCGGTGCCGGAGCGATTCCGGGAGCTTGCTGAAAACCTTCATCGTCCGGATTGCGGGGCCTTGCTGCACCAACCGCTACAGGCCGGGCCACCTTCACAGCGGCTTCCGGTTCAGCCCGAACGCTCCGCCAGAGTTGGCTATGGGCCACGAGCCGGTCTGAACGGGACCAGCTTCACGCTCCACCCCTTCCCGATCAGACAGCAGGTTCCACCGGCTGAGGAGCAAGAAGCGCCTCTGAAACGCTGGTTTCACCCACCCTGAGCCGGCTCGTTTCACCCCAGGACCTCGGGCACGATGCTCCAGGTGAGTTCGCTCTCCACCTTGGAGGAGCCGGAGAAGGTGCCGTTCACGGCGGCGGTGAGGTTGGGGTTGGAGGAGGTGGCCAGGATGATGTAGCGGTCATCGGTGTGGCCCTTGCCGCTGGGATCGAAGCCCCGCCAGCCGGCCCCCGGCAGGTAGATCTCCGCCCAGGCATGGAGGTCGTAGACCTTCGGCCTGGGTTCCACCAGGTGGTAGCCGCTCACGAAGCGAGCGGGCAGGCCCACGCAGCGGCAGGCCTCGATCATCAGCATCGCCAGGTCGCGGCAGGAGCCCACCCGTTCCTTGAGGGTGCGGCCGGCGGGCCAGGCGGGACCGATGTGCCTCTGGGTGTATTTCACCCGGTCCTGGATGATCTCCAGGAGCTGGTTCAGGAAGCGCAGGGCGCGCTGATCGCTGCCCATCAGGGCCTCCTGGGCCAGATCCACCGCCGCCGGATCGTGCTGACCATTGGGCAGCCAGCCCTCGATGGCCCCCATCAGGTCGCCGTTGAGACGGCCCACTGGATAGGGGAGCTGGGGCTCGTTGCTGGCCAGGCAGGTTTCCAACGGCGGCGCCGGGCTGGTTTCCACCTCGCTGATCGCCTCCACCAGGAAGGCCTCGGTGCTGCCGTTGAAGCGGGCCCGCAGGATCTCATCACCGCTGGCCGCCACCAGGGCATAGAGCTGATCGGGCTCGGGGGTGATGCGGCAGGTGAAGTTGACCAGCCGCTGGAAGCCGTGGCCGCGGGGCTGGAGGCAGAAGCGGTGGTCGCCGAGCAGTACGGGGGCGCTGTAGCGGTAGCTGAGGGTGTGGGTTATGCGGGCACGCATGCCGGCTCGGAGTGGGTGGGTCGTTCGGGGGCTTCCGGGGCGGGCGCGATGAAGTAGCGCTGCTCGATCAGGGTATGGAGCTGGTTGAGGTCCTGCTGGAGCTGGTCGATCGCTTCATGGAGGCCGCTGGCGATCAGCTCCTCGATTCGGGTGAAGCTCCAGCGGGCCAGGGTGAGGCCGCTGAGGCATTCCAGTTCGTCCGGGGCGCCGGGAACGGCGTTGCCACGCACGATCTTCAGGGTCTCGCTGATCCGCTCAAGGCAGTAGCGCACCGAGCGCGGGAACACCGGATTGAGCAGCAGGAAGCCAGCCACCGCCTCCGGGGCGATCGCCCGCTGCTGGGATTGGCGGAACATCTGGTAGGCGCCGGCGGTGCGCAGCAGGGCGATCCACTGGAGTTCATCGAGCACCCCGCCCACCTCTTCGGGGGAGGGCAGCAGCAGGAAGTACTTCACATCCAGGATGCGGGTGGTCTTGTCGGCCCGCTCGAGCAGCCTTCCCAGCCGGCTGAACTGCCAGGAGAGGTCGCGGCTGAGGGTGGCGTCGGTGACGCCATAGAACAGTTGGCAGGCGCGGCGGATTTCGCGCAACTGCTCCTGGGGGGGCTGCTCCCAGAAGCTGGCCTCCTGCAGGGCCCAGTAGGTGCCGTTGATCTGCTCCCACATCTCGGTGGTGAGCACATCGCGGATCTGGCGGGCGTTCTCGCGGGCGAAGGCGATGCAGTTCACCACGCTGCTGGGGTTGCCCTCCTCCCGCACCAGGAAGTTCACCACATCGTCCGGCGTGGCGGCGGGGCAGAGTTCATCAAAGAGTTCGCGATCCCCGCTGGCATCGATCAAGGGCAGCCAGGGTTCGGCGCTGCCGGGCGGGCAGTCGAGGGCCATGGCCTCGCTCACCTCCACGAAGCGGGAGATGTTCTCGGCCCGCTCCACGTAGCGGTTGATCCAGTAGAGGGAATCGGCAACGCGGCTCAGCATGGGGCGGGGCCTCCCGCGGCGGCCGCGGCGGTTTCGATGCCCGTGTCCGCCACGATCCAGGTGTCCTTGCAGCCGCCGCCCTGGGAGGAGTTCACCACCAGCGAGCCGCGCCGCAGGGCCACGCGGGTGAGGCCGCCGGGGGTCACCCAGTCGCCCTGGCCCCGCAGCACATAGGGGCGCAGATCCACATGGCAGGGGTAGAGCTCCCCTTCGCTGAGGGAGGGCACGGTGGAGAGCTCCAGCGTGGGCTGGGCGATGAAGTTGCGGGGATCGGCCGTGATCTTCGCGGCGAAGCTGGCGATCTCCTCGCGGCTGGCATGGGGGCCGATCAGCATCCCGTAGCCGCCGGCTTCCGCCACCGACTTCACCACCAGCTCGTGAAGGTGGTCGAGCACATAGGAGCGGTCCTCAGGGCGGGCGCAGAGGTAGGTGGGCACGTTCGCGATGATCGGCTCCTCGCCCAGGTAGTAGCGGATCATCTCGGGCACATAGGCGTAGATCAGCTTGTCGTCCGCCACGCCGGTGCCGGGGGCGTTGGCGATCGCCACCCGGCCGGCCCGGTAGGCGGCCATCAGACCTCGCACCCCCAGCATCGAATCGCTGCGGAACACGGCCGGATCGAGGAAGTCGTCATCGATGCGGCGGTAGATCACATCCACCGGCGCCAGGCCGGTGGTGCTGCGCATCCACACCCGGTCGCCCTCGCAGACCAGATCACGGCCCTCCACCAGCTCGATGCCCATCTGCTGGGCGAGGTAGCTGTGCTCGAAGTAGGCGCTGTTGAACACGCCGGGAGTGAGCAGCACCACCTTGGGGGTGTCGGTCCAGGGTGCGCGCTCCCGCAGGGTCTGGAGCAGGCGGGAGGCGTAGTTGTCGATCGGCTGCACGGTGCGGCCGGCGAAGAGGCTGGGGAAGATGCGCTTCATCACCCGCCGGTTCTCCAGGAAGTAGGCCACGCCGGAGGGGCAGCGCAGGTTGTCCTCCAACACCCGCCAGGTGCCCTGGCCGTCCCGCACCAGATCCAGGCCGGAGATGTGGCACCAGCGCCCCAATGGCGGCGTGAGGCCCTGCATCTGGGGCCGCCAGCCCTGGGAGCTCTCCACATCCTCCCGGGGCACCACGCCATCGCGGATGATCCGACCAGGCCCATAAACATCGGCCAGAAAGAGATCGATCGCCTGCAGGCGCTGGAACAGGCCCCGCTCCAGCCGGGCCCATTCATCGGCGGCGATCAGGCGGGGCAGGGGATCGAAGGGCAGGATCCGCTCCACCCCCTGGCTGCCGGAATCATTGAGGCGGAAGGTGGCGCCCAGCCGCTTGAGCAGGGCTCCTGCGGCGGCATGGTTGCGGTTGAGCTGGTCGAGGCCCATCAGGCCGAGGGAGGAGAGCAGGGGCTGCAGGGCGGCCCGGGGCGCGTCGGCGCCGCTGAAGTACTCGTCGTAGCCGTGGTTGGGGCGATACGATGTGAACACTCAACCGCTCAAATTCTGGGAGCGATCCTCAGTCGCCCCGGGGCCTTCCCCGGTAACCGTTGTTACGGGAGTGATTCCAGCCAGCTTGGTGCCATGACCCAGTTGCCCGAGCAAGCCTGAAATCCGCGCCAAGCCAGCGTTTGAACACAAAGCCAGGCCTCTGGGCCTCCTTTCGCCCTCCCCCTGGGATTTCTGGTAGATTCCGCCCAGCTTTGTTTTTCCCATGCGTCCTACAACTCTTCTGGCCGCGACCGCACTAGCCGCATGTGCATGCGTGCAGGCAGCTCCGGCCCATGCGGTCCTGGCGTACCAGACGGTGGGACCTGTCTCCTGGTCGATCACGGGTTCCACCCCTTCAACTTCCACTACTCCAACTGCCTTCGCGGGTTTCAATACGGCCTTGGGAACCCTTACAGGTGTTCGTTTGACTGATGGACTTCAGCGGGATATCAGCGGCACGTTTGGTGGATCCGTCCAAATCGGTCAGTTTGACGACACCAGTCGCACATATTTTGCAAAATTGATGTCTTTGGGATTTGCTTTTACCAATTCATCGATCGTCTCTTTTAATGGTAATGCGCCTGTCACGTTGACACCTAATACTTTGAATGCTGTTGGGTTTGTCACCGCTAATGGTTCGGGTGCATTTGCTGGCACTACTAATTCAATTGCTACCAATACCAACGCTCTTAGAACTTATTTTAGTGGTACACCCACAATTAACAGCATCACTGGTGCCTGGGATATCAGTTCAAATCCTACTGGTGGTTTGAATGGTACTAATGCACTTACGCTTACCTCCAGGTCTTTGTATCTGACCTACGAGTACGACGACGGCAAGCTTCCTGCTGGTGCTCCCAGCCCTCTCCCGATCCTCGGTGCTTCGATCGCCTTCCGGTTCTCGCGCAAGCTCCGCCAGCGGATCGCTTCTGCTGCCTGATCGGCTTAAGCCAGATTCCTTCCCAAAACTTGAGTTCAAGGCGTGCCTTAATGGCACGCCTTTTTGTTAGAATGCCTGTTGATCATGAAACGGTTTTCCTGTTGCTTTTCTCTTGCTGATGACTAATCCCCAGCAAACCCCCTCAGACAAGAGTTTTTCGCCAGATCAGTCGTCCCAGGGTTCTGCATCCCGATCCCCGGCTTCTCAGATCGCATTGATGATTGCGAATTCAGCTTGGATTTTATTTGCAATATTTGCGGCAATTGTTTTCTTTGATAGTGTCCCTCCCCGCCTTTTTGATCCCATTTGGCTGATCACCACCGCCACGGCTCTGGTGAGTGCGGCGTCCATCCCTTTGGTGGCAGTGGTGATTGTTCATATTGCGGCTGCCCTTGCTCCGCTGAATCCTTCCATCTACCAAATCCAGCGCCGAATCAGCAGGCTTGCGGCCTGGCTGGCTCTGGTCTATCTGCTTCTGATTCCACTCCTTGGTTTTGCAACCTGGCGTGGCATTGTCAATGTGCGCCAGACGAGTTCACGTCAGGCGGTGGTGATCTCCAGAAATGTTGATCGTCTCTACAAGGCGATCGATTCTGCTGGCACCACCAAGCAGCTGCAGCAAAGCATGGCTCAGCTCAATGGTCCCCAGGTTGCTGACCAGGAGCTGACGGTCCCGCTTGATCAGCTCAAGGCGAGCGCTCGCCGAGTGATTGATCAACTTCGCAAGCGCTATATCGAAGAGTTGCCTAAGCCGCAGTCAGAGGTGTTCAAGCCCATCTATCTCCAGGCGTTGCGTGCGGCCGCTCTCGCTCTGATTTCCTCCATTGGCTTCGCCTCGCTCTCCTGGGATCCTCTCAAGCAGCAGTCCCTGCTTCAATCCCTGTTCAGCCCCAAGAATGAAGCAGCCCTGAGTCCGGCCGGCTTTTCCAAGCGCCTGCGCAAGGCCTTCAGCACCCTGCTTTCCCCCTTCAAGGCTGATCCTTCCAAGGACTCCACCAAACGCTTCTGGGTGCAGCAGCGCGATCGGGAAAAACGGGCCAGTGCGCTGCGGGCCAAGGAGGTGAAGCGCAATGCTGACAAACTTCAAAAGGCTCTTCAGCAGCGCGAACGCAAGAGGCGGCTTGAGGAACGCAAGCGTGAACGCGAACGTCAGAGCAACCGCCGGCGCGGCGGGGGGGATGAGGACGACTGAGGCCGGTTGCGAGGCTTTGCCAGCAGGGTGGGTTCAAAGCAAGAAGTACCGCTGCGCCATCGGCAGCACCTCCGCGGGCTCACAGGTGAGCAGCTCGCCATCGGCGAAGACCTCATAGGTCTGGGGGTCCACCTCCACCTTCGGCAGAGCGGTGTTGTTGCGCATCGATCCCTTGCCGATGGCGCGGGTGTTCACCACCGGCACGCAGGGGCGTTGGAGCCCGAGGGTGCGCGGCAGGTCGGCATCGAGGGCCGCCTGGCTCACGAAGGTGAGGCAGCTTGGGGCCAGGGCGCCGCCGAAGGCGGCGAACATCGGCCGGCCATGCACCGGACCGGGGGTGGGAATCGAGGCATTGGCATCGCCCATCTGGGCCCACACGATCGAGCCGCCCTTGAGCACCAGCTCCGGCTTCACGCCGAAGAAGCCCGGCTTCCAGAGCACCAGATCGGCCAGCTTGCCCACCTCCACCGATCCCACCTGGCTATCGATGCCGTGGGCGATCGCCGGATTGATCGTGACCTTGGCGATGTAGCGCTTGAGGCGCGTGTTGTCGTTGCGGCTGGAATCCTCACCCAGGCATCCGCGCTGCACCTTCATCTTGTGGGCCGTCTGGAAGGTGCGGGTGATCACCTCGCCCACCCGGCCCATCGCCTGGGAATCGCTGGCGATGATGCTGAAGGCCCCGAGGTCGTGGAGGATGTCCTCGGCAGCGATCGTTTCGCGGCGGATGCGCGACTCGGCGAAGGCCACATCTTCGGGAATGCGGGGATCGAGGTGGTGGCACACCATCAGCATGTCGAGGTGCTCCTCGAGCGTGTTGCGCGTGTAGGGGCGGGTGGGGTTGGTGCTGCTCGGCAGCACGCTCGCCTCGCCGCAGATCTTGATGATGTCCGGCGCGTGGCCGCCGCCGGCCCCCTCGGTGTGGAAGGTGTGGATCGTGCGGCCGCCGATGGCGCGGATCGTGTCCTCCACAAAGCCCGCCTCGTTGAGGGTGTCGGTGTGGATGCACACCTGCACATCCAGCCGGTCGGCCACGCTCAGGCAGCAGTCGATCGCCGCCGGGGTGGTGCCCCAGTCTTCGTGGAGCTTCAGGCCGCAGGCGCCGGCGCGGATCTGCTCTTCCAGGGCCTCGGGCGTGCTGGCGTTGCCCTTGCCGTAGAAGCCCAGGTTCACCGGCAGCCCTTCGGCGGCCTGCAGCATGCGGGCCAGGTGGAAGGCCCCGGGGGTGCAGGTGGTGGCATTGGTGCCCGTGGCCGGGCCGGTGCCGCCGCCCAGCAGGGTGGTGACGCCGCTGGCCAGGGCCGTTTCGATCTGCTGGGGGCAGATGAAGTGGATGTGGGTGTCGATCGCGCCGGCGGTCACGATGTGCCCCTCGCCCGCGATCGCCTCGGTGCCGGGGCCCACCACGATCGTCACCCCATCCTGGATGTCGGGGTTGCCGGCCTTGCCGATCGCCACGATGCGGCCATCGCGCAGGCCGATGTCGGCCTTCACGATCCCCCACCAGTCGAGGATCAGGGCGTTGGTGATCACCGTGTCCACGGCGCCGGCGGCCCGGGGGGTCTGGGCCTGGCCCATGCCATCGCGGATCACCTTGCCGCCGCCGAACTTCACCTCATCGCCATAGACGGTGAAATCCTTCTCCACCTCCAGGAGCAGCTCGGTGTCGGCCAGCCGCAGCCGGTCGCCGGTGGTGGGGCCGTAGGTCTGGGCGTAGGCCTGGCGGGAGATGCGGTAGGGCATGGGGCCGGTGGGAGGAAGGAAGGCGGAGTTGCTGGCCGGGGAGAGCGGTGCTGGCCCTGGTTGGTGGCGACCTCCTGCAGGGTCAGGGCTGGAGGGTCGAGCCCTCAGTTCAGCGGGCCGTTGATCAGTCCGTTGAAGCCGAACACCCGCCGCTCGCCCGCGAAGGGCACCAGCTGGACCTCGCGGCAGTCGCCGGGTTCGAAGCGGATTGCCGTGCCGGCCGGGATGTCGAGCCGCAGCCCCCGGGCCGCCTCCCGGTCGAAGTGCAGGGCCCCGTTGGCCTCCTGGAAATGGAAGTGGGAGCCCACCTGCACGGGGCGATCACCCGTGTTGGCCACCGTGAGGGTGGTGACGGGCCTGCCGGCGTTGAGCTCGAGGTCGCCGGGTTCGGGGATCAGTTCACCGGGGATCAGGGGGGACATGGGGGGCGGGGGTCAGCGGATCGGGTCGTGCAGGGTGACGAGCTTGGTGCCATCGGGGAACACCGCCTCGATCTGCACCTCGTGGATCAGCTCCGGCACCCCCTCCATCACCTGATCGCGCCCCAACCAGGTGGAGCCTTCGGCCATCAGTTCGGCCACGCTGCGGCCATCGCGGGCTCCTTCCAGCACCTGGAAGCTCAGCCAGGCCACGGCTTCGGGGTGATTGAGCTTCAGGCCCCGGTTGAGGCGGCGTTCCGCCAGCAGGGCGGCGGTCACGATCAGGAGCTTGTCCTTTTCCTGGGGGGTGAGGTGCATGCCTCGAGGGTGCGGCGGTGCGGAACCGATTTCAGAGGCAGTCTGGCAGCGGCCTCCGGCCGCGCCCGTTCATGGGGAACCGGCGGCGAACGGGGTTTCCTGAAAGGGCCACACCCGCGGCAGTTCCGGCGGCACCAGCCCCTGCGCGGCGCGGATGCGGGCCCACAGCCGGGTGAACCAGCTGCGGGCCTCCGTGGTGGAGGGACCCCGGTAGCGCGCCACCAGCCCCTGCTCAAGCCCGCCGCAGGCCATGGTGCCCTCCAGTCCGATCCGGTCGGCCCGGCAGGCCTCCATCAGCTCGACCAGCTCAGGACCCGCCAGCGCCCGGGGCGCCGCCCAGACCAGCGAGCCGAACACCGGCTCCCCCGCCAGCCCATGGGACGCCATCAGGGCGCCGCCCCCCAGCGCCAGACGATCCACCAGCTCCCAGCGCTCACCGGCGGGATCCTGGCGGCGGATCTCCAGCAGCGAACGCCAGCACCCGGCGCCGAGCTGTTCCCCGGCCGCCGTGCGGCCCAGGCGCACCACCTCCGCCCCCAGCCAGCTGGCTCCGGGGGCCAGGTTCACCCGCGTGCGCTGGTCATAGAGGGCATCGGCGTAGAGCACCAGCTCCTGGGGAAGCCATTCCAGATCGGCCCCCTCCTGCAGCGCGAAGGTGAGCTCCTGCCGGGCCCAGGCGCCTTCGGGGTGCAGCCGCGAGCGGCCGATCGAGCCATACACCTTCTGGGCCGCCACGCTGGTCACCAGCGCCCGGCTGTTCGGCTCCAGGTTGAGCTCCACGCGCAGGCGGTCCCCCCCCACCAGGCCTCCGGCCGTGTGGAGCAGCGGCAGCTCGCAACGGCCATCGCCTCGGCTGAAGCCCCGCTGGATCTTCAGGGGCGAACGGGCGCTGCCCTGGTGGCGGGTGAGGCCATCGCTGCCGCGGCTGAAGCGCAGGTTGGCCTGGCCCAGCCAGGCGGCGGCGTCGGGCCTTGGGGTTGGATCGGGGGTTGTGCCGGCATTCCCATCGGGCCGGCTGCTGCTGCCCGCTCCGGCGCTCCGATCGGTCGCGGCACCGCCGCTTGCTGCGTCACCGTTGATGGGTCGCTCGTGCCGGCCGGCGGGGCCTTTCGCCGCCATGGCGGCGTCAAGGCTGTTCGGGACGATGTTCCGATCTGGTGCGCTGCGTTCCACCACGGCCGCTCCTGGCCGTCACACTCTGGAGGCGCACGCCCCAGGGAGCCAGCCGCCTTGCCTGAATCCGCATCCCGGCCCCTCACCCTCAGCCGGCGCTCCAGCGCACCGCCCCCAGGCGCCCCGCAGCCGCCGCTGCGGCTGCTCCTCTCCGCCGATGAACGCACCCGGCTGCGCGGCCATCGCCGCAGCGCCTGTGGCCGGGATCTGCTGCTGCAGCTGGATCGGGGCGCGCCGCTGGTGCCGGGCGAATGGCTCAGTGGGGCGGCCGGCGAGCCGCCGGTGCGGGTGGAGGCCGCCCCCGAGTCCGTGCTGCTGGTGCGTTCCGCCGACCCCCTCGCCCTGCTGCAGGCGGCTTATCACCTCGGCAACCGCCACGTGGCCCTGGAGGTGCGTTCCGCCGAGCTGCGGCTGCTGGAGGATCCCGTGCTGGCCGATCTGCTGGCGCGGCGCGGCCTCGAGCTGGAGCGTTGCCAGGCGCCCTTTTTGCCGGAGGCCGGGGCCTATGCGGCCGGCGGTGGGCACAGTCAAGTTCCGGATCACAGCCATGGCTGATCCTCCGGCCCAGGCAGCCGCTCCCCCCTCCAACGCATTCCACCCACCGGATGCCTCCGCCGACGCTGGCGAGGCCCGCCTGCGTCTCTTTCAGCTGGTGAGCCCGGCCTTGCCGGTGGGGGCCTTCAGCTATTCCGAAGGGCTCGAATGGCTGGTGCAGAACGGACAGCTGGCCGATGGGGCGGCGGTGCATGCCTGGCTGGAGGCCGAGTATCGCGCTGGGGCCCTCGCCATTGAGGCCGCCAGCCTGCCGTTGCTGCGGGAGGCGCTGTGGCGGGCCTGCGGTGGGGATGCCGAGGCGGCCCTGGAGGCCCGGGGGGCGGTGCAGGAGTGGCAGGGCTGGCTGCTGGCCCAGCGGGAAGCCCCGGAGCTGCGGGCCCAGCAGCGCCAGATGGGCGGCTCCCTCTGCCAGCTCCTTGCCGATCTTGGCTGGTCCCTGCCGGCCGGGGTGGTGCCGCTGGCCTGGCCGGCGGCCTGGGCCTGGGCGGGGGTGTGTCTGGAGATCCCGCCTGTGGCGCTGGTGGAGGCCTACCTCTACGCCTGGACCGCCAGCCAGCTCAGCGCCGCCGTGCGGCTGGTGCCCCTGGGCCCCACCGAGGCCCAGCGGCTGCAGCTCGCCCTGGCCCCCACGCTGGTCTGCCGCGCCCGGGAGCTGGCGGCCAGCGATCCCCGCACGCTCTGGAATGGGGGTGTGGGGGCGGGGCTGGCGCAGCTGGGCCATGGCGAGCTCTATTCGCGCCTGTTCCGGAGCTAGGCCAGAGCTGGCCCACCACCTTGCAGCCTCTCGTGCTCGGGGGGCTCAAGGGCCTCCTCCGGGTCGATGCCAGCGCGGGCTGGCCGATGCCCGGCCGGGGCTTCCTAACCTGCGGCCCAGGCCATCAGCGAGAAGAAGGGGGCGCCATGAGCAAGCTGCGGGTGGGAGTGGCCGGACCGGTGGGATCCGGCAAGACGGCCCTGGTGGAGGCCCTCTGCCGTCGCCTGCGGGATCGCCTCGAGCTGGCCGTGGTCACCAACGACATCTACACCCAGGAGGACGCCCAGTTCCTCACCCGCGCCGGCGCGCTGGAGCCCGAGCGCATCCGCGGCGTGGAAACGGGGGGCTGTCCCCACACGGCCATCCGTGAGGACTGCTCGATCAACCGTGCCGCCGTGGCGGAGCTGGAGGCAGCCTTCCCGGCCCTCGACCTGGTGCTTGTGGAGAGCGGCGGCGACAACCTGGCCGCCAGCTTCAGCCCCGAGCTGGTGGATCTCTGCATCTACGTGATCGATGTGGCCGCCGGCGACAAGATCCCCCGCAAGGGCGGCCCTGGGATCACCCGCTCCGACCTGCTGGTGATCAACAAGATCGACCTGGCTCCGATGGTGGGCGCCTCTCTTGCGGTGATGGAGCACGACACCACCCGCATGCGGGCCGGGCGGCCGTGGTGCTTCACCAACCTCCGTAGCGGCGAGGGGCT
>Ga0114962_10003090_pt1 | contig 13610 bp, 5 predicted proteins | sample C_130820_MF_Meta_FD_87017 | JGI IMG/M metagenome (GOLD analysis project Ga0114962, IMG submission 87017) | Freshwater microbial communities from Lake Croche, Canada to study carbon cycling - C_130820_MF_MetaG | ecosystem: Environmental > Aquatic > Freshwater > Lake | place: Lake Croche, Canada... | reverse complement strand
TTTATAATCGCAGGCGTCATAAGGCATTGGTAATGAAACGTATAGGCTTCGCATGTAAATGGATCGATCATGCAGATCAAGTAAACGGCATCAAAAAAGATGATGATGCTAAACAATACAACACTGGCACAACTACCATTTCTTGGTTAAATAGACAAACAAGAGAAGTAGCGGAGCAGAAGTTATGGGACCTAATGGTAGGCAATATCGAGTCGACTCGAAAGTTGGTAGAGCGTGTCTCCACACTTGATCCTCATCTTAGGATGGTTAGGATTAGCAGTGACATTTTGCCTGCTTATACTCACGCTGACTTTGCTAGTTATTGGCGTAAATCTGACGTGGTATCATACGCCGAAACCGCGTTCAAAAGAGTGGGCGATATTGCTAGGGATAACAATGTTCGGTTGTCTATGCATCCTGGGCAGTTTACTGTCTTGGCAAGTGATAACCCGGGCATTGTCGAACGTTCGATTGCAGAATTTGAGTATCACGCAGACATGGCCCGATATATGGGCTACGGCAAATCCTTCCAAGACTTTAAGATCAATGTACACATATCAGGCAAACAAGGACCCGAAGGTATACGTAGAGCATACGGACAATTAACGCCCGAAGCACGTAACTGTATTACTATCGAAAACGAAGAAAATTCATGGGGATTAGATGACTGCCTTACTATTAGCGATATCGTTCCTATTGTGCTTGACGTACACCATCATTGGATACGTGACGCCGAGTATATCAGCCCGGACGATAATCGTGTTAAGCGTGTCGTGGACAGTTGGCGCGGTATGCGCCCTACTATGCATTATTCAGTATCTCGTGAAGATTATCTCGTAGATCACGATAATTCAATCGCACCTATCCATTCTCAACTACTGTCTGAAGGTTACAAAAAGCAAAAGCTCAGAGCACACTCAGACTTTTACTGGAATACAGCAACGAATGAATGGGCTTTGAGCTTTTTAAACACACATGATATCATGTGTGAAAGCAAGGGTAAAAACTTAGCTAGCTTTGCGTTGTACAAGCAAGCTAAAGAACTTACTTTGCTTTAGGAGCACGTGTCTTTTTAACAGCCGGTGCTTTCTTAGCCGCAGGTACTTTCTTAGCGGCTGGCGCAGGCACTTCTACAACCGCAGGTGTTTCCACCTTATACGGTGCTTCTGCTTCTACTGCTTTAGGTTTAATACCAAATAGTTTTTTAATGTGATGTAACATAGTTAATCTCCTCGTGAACTATTTATAAACTAAATATCATTATGTACAACTTTATTAAGCATATTACCCTAAATGAAGGCAAAACTCCCAAAACGTTAAACCAAGCTATCCTTCCCTATAAGAAAGATGACTTAGAACCTGCGTTATCTGAAGATGCTATAAAGTATCACTATGGAAAACTATATAAGGGCTATGTTGATCGGTTTAACAACGGCGAGGGCGATGCTGACTTTAATGAAGCGGGTGCGTTTTTGCACCATATATTGTTTACCCAATATCAGGCTCCTGTTGCATCAAATGCTCCTACAAATATTGCCGAGAATTTTATCAACAAATATTTTAAAAGTTTCGATAATTTTAAAGATGCTTTTGAAAAAGAAGCAATGAAAATACAGGGCAGTGGATGGGTTTACTTGTCCAGTAACGGTACTATCAAAACTATCAAGAATCACGATATCAAAATGGATATTGTACTCCTAGTTGACTGGTGGGAACATGCATGGGCATTGGATTACCAAGCTGACAAGAAGCGTTACTTAACTAATCAGTGGACTATTATCAATTGGAATATTGTCGGTTCTAGAGTTGGTCTAGCGTTTTAAGACTGCTTACAGGCATATCCCAAACATGTCTAGCTTCAACTCCCTTACGTTGAGCAAACTTCTTAGCATCACACTTTCCACATACATGATATACTGAGTTAGTCAGGCGGTTCGGATCCATATCGCCTTTATCCCTAGTAAATACTCCCTGGCAACAATCACATCTAACTACAACTACAGTTTTTTTACGACTGTATGTATGTGTTCGGCCACGGCTGCTAGTACGCACAAAGTGGTTTTCTCTAAATTCGGTTCCGATTATCATATATGTATTTACATTAAGGTTATAAAAACTTTCGATAAATATTACATTAAGGGACACTATGATCACAATTTCAGACTCAGCAAAAACAAAAATTAAGGATTTACTCCTTGAAGAAAACAATCCTAATCTAGCCCTACGTACTTTTGTACAGGGCGGTGGTTGTAGCGGTTTTAGCTATGGCTTTACGTTTGACGATATAGTAAATGAGGACGATTTTGAAATCCCCCTAGACGAGTTTAAAGTACTCGTAGACAGCATGAGTATGACTTATCTGCAAGGTGCAGAAATAGATTATAAAGAAGAAATAATGGGTAGTCAATTTAGCATAAAGAATCCGAACGCAACTTCAACTTGCGGCTGCGGTTCTAGCTTTGGAGTTTAATAAATGTCAAAACAAATAATCGATGTAGGTACGCAAGGTAATGACGGGACTGGCGACAGTATCCGAACAAGTTTCCAGAAAGTAAATGATAACTTTACAGAACTGTATGCCGCGTTTGGCGCAGGTGGAAGTCTTAAATTCACCAGTTTAGGAGACGCACCTTCTACATATACAGCAAACCAAATTATTATGGCCAGCACAACTGGTGCAGGGCTAACGGCTAGAACCCTAGTTGAAGGTGCTAATATACGAATTACGAAAACTGACAATGCAACCCTTACGATTAGTTCGCCAGTTGCTGGATTGGTTACAGATGCATATCCGAGTTTAATAAATCATATAAATGCTAACTTGTTTACCATTGGTAGATTACGTGATCCAAGCGCCGCCGCGGTTTTAGATTTTAATGATAAGTTTTCAGCCACTCCGAGTCCCGGAGGCGGCACTGTTGCATATACTACCACTATCGGCCAGATGCCAGTTACTGTTAGTTATGCAGACTCACACTACTTAAAAATACTCAACGGTAAAGTTGTTGATCCTCTAAAAGTTCGTAATCAACCGTTGATTCCGGAAATTTCCGATATTGATAGTCCGCTTAATCCAAACAGCACAAGTTACGACTTAACATTAAAAAGTAACTATCTAGCAACTGAAGCAATACAACGTAAAGATGCCGTATATCGCGGAGGTGATACTATGACCGGGGCATTGACCCTTAGTGATCATCCAAGCCCGTTAAATGGGCAAGGTATAGTTAACAGTGCTTCAGATCTACAAGCTGCCACTAAATTTTATGTAGATAATAGTTCTTACACCAGTGCTAACAATTTATTTGTAAGCACGAAAGGTGATGATCTACAGCTTAATTCTCCTGTGGGAAGTGAAGGGCGAAGTTGGGCATATGCCTATAAGTCTGTCGGCGCTACCGCTTTACGAGCAGAAACATTAATTAATCTAGCACAGTCTGAGCCAGGTCCTTACAGACAACGAATCGTATACACACAAGGGCCCAATCAGTATGAATCAATAACAGGTACACCACAATTAGTAGGCGGTAATGCCGGAGATACCGGCTATACTGATGCAGTTTCATTATTAAGATCTAATAAAGAATTTATACAAGCTGAAACTATTGCATATATTAACAAAAAATATGTTAATACATTTACTATAGATACTCCTACATATACTTCAATCTTTAATAGTCTTATTGACGCTGTTAGTTATGATTTAGTAGTAGGCAGTACATGGAATCCAACATCTCAAATATCAGCACTATTCAATGGTACTAAAGCTACTGTAATTGCCGATCAGGTATCACAATTAAAAGCTGGCATAAACTATGCTAGAGATCAAGTATTAGGGTATGCATACACTGACACTAAACTAAACACGTATGTAGGTCAAATTATCGATGCATTATGTTACGATATGACTGCAGGTGGTAATTTTCAAAGTATTGTAGCCGGATTGGCTTATAAGAATGTCTCAACTGGATTGTCTACTGCTGAAACTGCATCATTATTTGATCCAACTACACTAACTGTTACGTCGGCTGCTGGTAATGGATTTACTACTACATTACAATTTGCCTCTCAGGTTGTTACCCCATATACTGTTAAAAGTTATATTATAGTTAAGGGAATGTCTCCTAGTAATATGAATGGAATCTTTAAGGTTACTAGTGCTAATCAAACCTCTGTTAGCTATGACTGCGGTGCCAATGCAGTAGCAAACGCAGTCGGTACTGTTTGCCTTAGTAACGTAATTAATAATATGTTATCGCTAGATGCTGTCAGCGGAACTGCTGGCGTAGCTGCCGGCGCTGTAACATCGTTAACAGCTAATGCAAATGTAATTAGACAAGTAATACTAACCGGTAATGTTCCTACGCTAAATCTTCCTGGAACTGGAACTACTAGTGTTAGCAAATTAAATGCCAAAACGCTACTATTAAACAACGTAGCATTTATACAAGCTGAAATTACAGGTTACTTACAATCAAACTTTCCACAAGTGACTTTTGATAATAGTCTTTCTAAGAGAGATGTAAAGTATATTGTGTGGAGTTTAGCATATGATTTAACTTACGGTGGAAACAGCCAAAGTATCTATAGTGGATTACAATATTGGTTAAATGGCGTCAAGCAAATTAAAACTTCTGAAGTATCTGCTTGTTCTAATGCAATCTTATACATTAACACCTTGGCTCAAGCCATTATTACAAACACTGCACCAACAACTCGATATCAACAAAGTTTAAATCAATATACTAACGAAACTTACACAATGACTTCTGGTGAAGCTACTATTGTTAGTGCATCTATTTTAGATAATGTTACTTCAATAAAGAATATTGTAATTGCTGGTTCAGTTCCAAGTCCGTCTATAACTTATCCGACATTAACCGGTATATCTGCTGACTTACTAACAGCAAGAACTAGCATCACCAATAATAAAACTGTAAGCACTATCAGTAGCGGACCTGACTACGGTAACTTCCAAGCTAAGGCGATTACGTTTGTTAATAATACATATCCTTCTATCAGTAATTCAGGAGTTATTACATCAATAACAACATTGTTTAAAGCAGCCACTGATATTTTAGATGTTGGATTTTTAAACGGAGCAGATGTAAACTATAGCGGATCGCTGCAGGGTACGAATACTGACCACGCAATCGCTGCCGTTAAAGCTAACTTAAACTTTATTGCAGATGAAGCATATGCATATGCTATGCTTAATAACGCATTATTCGTACCACACGGTGATACGACACAAGGGAAAAATGTTTTAAACTTTAAAAAGAATATTAAACTTGGAATTCAAGCGGCACTATATGATTGTGCTTACGGTGGAAATTCTGGAGCATTATTCTGGGGTAAAACTTTCTGGAATGGCATAGTTTCATTGTTAACTGGCAATAGTGGTGCTGAAAAAACTATCACCGGAGATGCTCTTACTAGAGCTGCCGCTGCCGCTGTTAGCTGTATGTCAAATACTCCATTTACTAAAACAACTACTGGTCCTAATCCAAATACACAAGTGCAAGTTGATACCGGAACTACTGACGGTTTAACTGGTGGCTCTGGTGCTGATACTAGGTTTAACACATCTATCAATGTATTAAAAGATATAATATTAAACAACACTGGTACTGTTTATACATATCCAGTGTTAACTTCTTATACATCTGCGAAACAGGATGCTCGCACTATTGTTTCTGAAAATAAAGCAGCCATTACTCAAACTACCAATGCATATTTGTCAAGCACATTTATTGGTGGATTTAGTTATAACGAAGTTTTATGTTCACGTGACCTGGGTTTGATTATTGACGGCATGATTATCGATTTACAAACAGGCGATCATGCTAATAATAATCCTGCAACATATCAAGGTGTTACTGCTGGTAAATCATATTATAGAAATTCTAGTTCATTAAAAGCGATTTCATCATCACAACGGTCGCCGACAATTGATGGTATATTGTTTGCTAAGAATCTCGGCATACAAGTATTAAATCAACTTAAAGGTATACCGTCATATCAAACAGCCAAAACTCAAACTTATGGTTTGTACTCTCCGAGTGCGGCGGCTATTACTGATTTCAGTAATGACATGGATATTGTTATTGATATTATGACCAACGGTCTTGGTGTAGCTCCTACACCAAGTCTAGGTACTGGAACATATTCTATTACAGTTAGTAATGGCGGTAACGGGTTTGTTGATCAAGGTGCGCCTAATGACGTACATATTATTCCAGGAAAAGTATTATTAGGTAATACTTCAGGAGCATTAGGAATTATTGTCAAGTATACTTCAAATACAGGATCAGGACTTGATACAATCATTTATAGAATGTCTAGACCTGGATCATTTATAGGAAATGAAACTGTAGACTTTGCTGAAACTGTTAAAGATTTAAACATTACAATTAATGTTGAAAGTGGAATTTACTACGAAGATTATCCGATTAGACTAGCAGAGGGTGTTACTGTTAAAGGTGATGACTTCCGTAGAGTGTTAATTCGTCCTTTAGATCGTGTAAGTCAAAGTCCGTGGCGTGGAATATTCTTCTACCGTGATAGTATTATTGACGGTATGCAAATTGGTCCTATCAACTTTACCGGAACTGATCATGCAACCGAATTAGCAACAAACATAAAAATTAGTGCCTCTACTGGTAACATTACTGTAACACTAACTAACGGTCAAGCGCCGCAATCGTGGATTAACTTAGTTCTAACTACTGGTACTAGCGAATCTGGAAATCCAGGTAAAGCCATTATTAATTCTATCAGTGGTAATATTTTATATTGTACAGTAATATATCCATTTGCGGTAGGAGTAGTTGGTGACGTAGGCGTTACTGCTGGCAATTGGCACTTGTATGAAACATTAAACTACGGTAGACATTATCTAACTGATCCAACACAAGTTGAATCAGTTTCTAACCCGCCAAAGAACAACAAAGAAATGGATGTCTTCTTAGTTAATGATGCTAACCGATTGAAACTAATTAGCTTGCAAGGCCACGGCGGATTTGTTATGGTACTTGACCCAGAAGGCCAGATTAAAACTAAATCACCGTATGCACAAGAATGTGGTAGTTTTAGTGGAAGTAAAAATGCGAAACGATTTGCAGGTGGGCAGTTTGTTGACGGATTCACTGGACGACTTTTTGGTAATGTAACTGCTGTAGCAAATGCCGGACTTACACTTACTGTCGTGGGATCACCAAACAGTGGCTTGGATATTCGAGCACCACAAGTTCCATGCTCTTTCTATATACAAGGTCAGCGTTTCCAAGTTAATGATGTAATCAGTTTCAATAGTGCGCAGTCTACAGTTGTTATAACATTAGATATATCAACACCATTTAATACAGCAACCGCATATGACAGTGCTATATTTGCTAATAACTTAGATGCTATCTTAGATGCAGTATCATATGATGTTGCTTTAGGATCAAACTATCAAAGTGTTAGATCAGGATTAACTTATCTTACTCCCCAATATTCAATCTTTGGACTAGGTCAAGCATTAATTACACAAGGATTAACCAAGTCCGGTATATTATTAAATGCGTTAACAGGCGCCTCAGGTTTAGACGCTACTGGGAAAACTAGAGTTACTAGTGGCTTCACTATTATAAACAATATCATTAACAACGGTGTTGGCGCGGTTCCTACTATTACATATCCAGCAGTAGTTAGTGCTATCACTACACAGGCAATGGTATATGCAAAAAATATTTTGCAAGATGCAAGTATTAAGGATTTCATCAAGCAAGAGATTACTGGATTTATTTCAGATTCATATGCTGTAAGAAATATTACAGGATATAGTGCTATTAAATCTCAGAGAGATATTGGTTATGTTATTGATGCTCTAACATATGATGTATTATATGGTGGTAACAGTCAAACATACGATATTGCTAAGTGTTTCTGGAATACCGCTACAGGTCTTTCATATTTAAATACTACAGGAAGCCCTACAGAAAAAGCAGTGTGTCTTGCTGCCTTCGGCCGACTACGAGATATACTTCCTAATATCGTTCAAGGACTTGCAATTACCGGTGGATTGAATTCAGGTAAGGCAACCGGTAATAGTGTTGTACAAAAACTTGCACCAGCGTTTGGTGGTACTAATCCAAATTATTATGTCGGCGGAAGTGCAGAAGGTACTAGATTAACTACCTTAGTAAATCTGTTAATTAGTATTGTTACAACATTACCAGCTGACTCATCCGGACGTACGGTTCCAACAATATCAAGTGTATCAACAACTAGCGCATTAGTTACTGACTTTAATAATATTGTCTCTGCAAAAACAGCCAACAAGGCTGCTACGATTGTTTATATAAATGCAGGATCTGGTTTAAAGATTAATCTTGAAATGGCTGGTAATAGATCAATGTTAGCCAACGACTTTACGCAGATTAACGATTTAGGTTATGGTATTTTTGCAACCAACGGTGGTTTAACAGAACAGGTATCAACATTCACATACTATAACCACACTGGTTATTGGGCATTGAACGGTGGACAGGTTCGAAGTGTTGCAGGTAGTAACTCGCACGGTACTTACGGGTTACGTGCTACGGGCTATGACCTTACTGAAATTCCAGATGCAACCTCAATGGTTGAAGACATGGTTCAAACAGCAGTGATTTATAAATCTGGAATTTATAGTACTGCAATGACTCCGACTACAAGTGTACAAGCGTTAGTAGTATACATTCTCGGTTGGCAGTATAAACCATTTAGTAATTCAGAATTAGAAATTGATCATACAGCCGCTGGTGGATTGATTAGTCGATACCTAGTAACAGGTGCCCAACATACACCAGTTACAATCAACGGTGTTAACGTTATTCAATTAAATCTTAGTACGGGCGGCGGTAGTGGAACTAGTGGAACAGGTTTGCTATTTCCATTGTATGATGGACAGCTTGTAACTATTAGAGCATTACAGAGTGTTAAGTTTAGCGGCGTAGCTAACGTTAAGCCGACAAGACCTAGTACATCGTTACAGTACATTGATAACTTAGTTGATGTTTATAGAATTCTTAGTTATAGTGTAACTGAAGCAACTGGTGAAATACTTGATCCTGGTGTCGCTGTTTTAAAAACAGATAGCTCATTTGCATATTATAAATTAGTCACAGACCCTGGTTACAGCACACAGTTAGATCCAGATGACGCTACAAAGACCCAAGGTAGCAAATTTGGTGATAACAAGATTTCAGTGATAAGAATTAGCCAAGCTAATATTATTTCTCAACTCAATAAGGGTACTTACATTACAGGTTGGTATGGAAGAACACATCGAGTAAAATCATATGTAGATGCTACATTTGATGGCGGTGGTAATCAACTTACTAATAGTTATATAATCATTGATCCAAATTCAATTTATAATAATTCCAACGACGGCTCAAGCATTCCAGCAATGACTTGGATAAATTCAACTGCTGGTGTTGGCACTAGACGTTACATAACTTATGCAATTCCATTCGGAACTACTCCAGTAATAGATGGCTCATTTGTTGTTGCTAATAATGTTACAACATCATACAACGGTACATATCAAGTTACTGCTGTAGGTAACCAATCAATAATTACTGTCACTACTACAACCAATATCGTAGTTGGGCAGACTGTTACTGGTCACAATGGCACAATCGGCACACCAATACCTGGCGCAATAATACCGACCAATTGTATAGTACAAAGTGTTGATACATCAAACCAATTTACAGTATCTCCGGCAATTTGGTTCCCAGTCGGCGGCACTAATACTATTGTAACTACAACTTTAAAAAGTTTAGTCAGTATGACAATCACAGGTGGTTCAGGCTACACTGTTGCACCGACTATTACCTTAACTGGGGGTGGTAGTGGCGCTATACAGGCTATTGTCACTGTTACTATTAGAGATGGCATAATCGATACCTATACTATCGTTAGTCCAGGTTCTGGATATACAAGTCTTCCAACCGTTAATATTACCAGGGGTGTTGGTGATACGACCGGTGCTGGTGGGGCGCTGGCACCAACCATAACTCCATCACTGTCTGGCGGTGGAGTTCCTACTAGTGTCGTTAGTACTAATACAGTAACCGTATTATATCCGACTGATCCCGGAGTTACTGGCACAGCTACTAATGCATCAAATAACAGTACTGGAGACGGTACAATTACTGTAGTTAGTGGCGCTAATTTAGTTGTCGGACAACCGATTACATTCAGCGGAACTAATGCGTTTGGAGGAGTTTTATTTAATACTCAATACTATATTGTATACGTAGTCGGTGTTAAGATTAAAATTAGTACAACATTAGGCGGCAGTCCTATTACATTTGCAAACGATGCATCTGGTAGTATGTCGTATAGTGCTACATCATTCACATTTGGTAGCCCAGTTATTACTGCTACAGCAAGCCAAACACCTACTAGAACATTCTCTAGTGGTGTAGGTAGTGCTGGAACTGTTGCAATAACAATACCAACCCAAGGTAGTGCTCCAGTGGCAAATAGTTATTATAGAATAACTGGCAACACCAATCCGTTGTACAACGGTACTTGGAAAGTGGCAGCTACCGGTTCTACTACAACTAGCATTGTTTTAAATTATCCTGCCGATCCAGGTACTTGGAGTAGTTCAACTGCAACATACCTTAGTAAAGAAGTTACATCAGCAACTTCAGGACAGTTGGGTATTGCTAAGGCATTTCCAAGTGATGTTAGTGTAACATTACGATTAGGTTATCCAGCTGCCGCTAGTGGACAAATTACCACTAAAATTAGTACATGCCGTGCAACTGGACACGATTTCTTAGATATCGGTACTGGTGGTTACACAACCACTAACTACCCAAGTCTGATTTATGGACCACCTGCGATTGCTATTAAGGATAGTAACCAAGTTGTAGAAGAGACAGTGGGTCGTGTGTTCTATGTAACTACTGACCAAAACGGTATTTTCCGAGTTGGTAAGTTCTTTACAGTTGATCAAGGTACAGGTACTGTTACATTTGCCGCAAGTATTGCGTTGAGTAACTTGGATGGTTTAGGATTTAAACGTGGTGTTACAGTTAGTGAATTCTCAACTGACGCGACTATGAATCAAAATGCTTCAGATATTGTACCGGTACAATCAGCTGTTCGAGGGTATATTGATAGTCGATTAGGTCTAAGTCATAGCGGTAGTGTACTATCTTCAAACAACACAATCGGTCCAGGATATGTATCACGTGACGGTAAGTTGTCGATGACGGCTGCTCTTAACTTAGCTGGTAACAAAATCATCAACGTAGGAAATCCAGCAAATACTGGTGATGCTACAAATAGAGTTTATGTTGATACACAAAACTTTATGAATGGTCAATATGACGTAACTATAACATCACCGAGTGCCGGCGATTTAATTGTATATGATACAACTGTCGGAAGTGTAACAAATACGTTGTCTGATGGTACTATTACACTAAGTGATACTAATAGGATTGCAGTTGGCAATATTATTGTACTTACGGGAACTTTTCCAGGCAGCGGATTAACTGCTGGCACATATTATGTCTTAAGTGTTAGTGGTAATAATATTACCGCTAGTACATCAATTAACGGACAGCCGTTGACACTAACTGATGCGGGTACTGGCAGCACAATGACTTACATCTGTTCAAGATGGAGAAATAGTGCAAGCCCGCAAGGATCAAGATCCCTTGCAACTGGAGCACTTACAACTAGTGCAAGTGGTGATGGAACTTATGCTACTCTAAGATTTGCTACAGCACAGGCGACAGCACCATACTCAGTGGGTCAGAGAATTATTGTGTCCGGTGTTGCTCCGTTGGGCTACAACGGTGCGTACAATGTATATGCTTGTACTACAACTAGTGTAACCTATGCATCTACTACAACTGGTAATTTAACTCAAGCAGGAACCATCTACGGAAATCAATTACATCTAAGATATAACTACATAGAAGATACATTAACTACTTCATTACACAGTGATACTATTGTTAATTCAATGATCAGCAGTACTGCTGGAATTGTTCAAAGCAAATTAACTATGCAGGCGGCGGTGGCTTCTACTAGTACGGCGGCGGTCACTCTTGATCAAACTAGACTAGGTTTAAGCGAATTTAACAGTAATGTGTTTAGTGCAACTAATGGATTTATAGATCTTAAAGATGCCACAAACGCAACTACTGGTGTAGTGTATAGTAAATTACAATGGGTAGCTTCTAAAAGATTACTAGGAAACTTTAGTGGATCATTAGCGGCTGCTACAGAAGTCACTGCTAGTACTGTAGTTACAGAAGGTGATGGTATCAAGAACGCTTCGTTTGCTAGCGCAGGCGCAATGACCACTGACAGTGGTAGTAACGGTACTAATAATACGTACAAGATTACTCCTATTAGTGCAATTAATGCTGTTAGTAGTCTTGTACTAAGTGGGGCCGATAAGAGTATTGACGTTGGTAGTTTGAAAATTCTTACAGCAACAGCATTGCAACAAGTTGTAGTTGGTGCTAATACTACTATCGGAATTACAACACCTGGTGGTTATACGTTCCTTAACGCATACGGTACTGGTTCAGGTGATACTGTTGCAAGAACAACAGGCGTATTCGATACGTCTGGTGGTAAATTAAGAATATCTAATGTTTATGGATCTGATGACTCTACTAGTACTGTTGTTAATTTGACAGGAAAATATACATTTAGCTCGGGTAGTTCAATTGACATGACAGCTAGTAATTCAACTTTAAAAACATTAACCTTGTCAACTGGTGATGCGGTAGTTGAAGGAACAATTTTAGGTTACTGGAAACTAAGTGGCGCAAGTAAAATGCAAGCCACATATGCCGACTTAGCAGAATACTACGAAGGTGATAAGGAATATGAACCGGGTACTGTTCTAATATTTGGTGGTGAAAAAGAAGTTACCATATCTACTGAAATGAATGATACACGTTCAGCAGGTGTTGTAACAACCAATCCAGCATACACAATGAACGCAGATCAAACCGGTATTAAAGTTTGTATTGCACTAGCAGGTCGTGTTCCATGTAAGGTAGTAGGTCGTGTTAAGAAGGGCGATATGCTAACTACAAGTGCTACTCCAGGATGTGCTGTTCGGGTAACAACGCCAACACTAGGTGCTATAATAGGTAAAGCATTAGAAGATAAAGACTACGGTGAAGCCGGAGTCATACAAGTTGCAGTAGGGAGAGTGTAATGACACGTCAAATAGTAAACATTGGTCAGAGTTCAAATGATAAAAGCGGAGATCCGTTACGTACAGCATTTAATAAAATTAATAATAATTTTACAGAATTGTACAGCGGACTACCTGCACTAAGTATTGGAGCGACTCTCCCGGTTGGACCTGTTGCCGGACAGCAATGGTGGAATAGTGTAGATGGAAATAGTTACATCTATTACAGCGGAGCATGGGTTCCAAGTACTAGTACAGTTGCACTACAAACCAATAACGTTCGCAGTGTAGTTGGAAATACTATTATTGTTAACTTTGCAACAGATGGAACTGTGACAACTGCTATGACTAGTAACGTTACTATTAGTTTTGTCAACTATTCAGCAGGAGAAAT
>Ga0114962_10003089_pt1 | contig 13613 bp, 16 predicted proteins | sample C_130820_MF_Meta_FD_87017 | JGI IMG/M metagenome (GOLD analysis project Ga0114962, IMG submission 87017) | Freshwater microbial communities from Lake Croche, Canada to study carbon cycling - C_130820_MF_MetaG | ecosystem: Environmental > Aquatic > Freshwater > Lake | place: Lake Croche, Canada... | reverse complement strand
TTAATTACCATTGAAAGAAAAGAAGAGTCCAAACCAAAAAAATTAACCCCTAAAGTTGGTTAATTCAGTTATTTTTCGTATATTACAAAGGTAGGAGTTTAAACACTTCTACCTTTTTTTATTTATTAAATATTTATAGACATGATATACAACGAAAAAATACAAATGTTATTGGAATCCTTAGATGGTAAATTGAGGATTTTACAAAATGGAATTACTGGTGCACAACATATGTCACCATCTGAAGCTCACACTACATTAGAAGATGCAAGAAAGATAGCAGAAAGAATTTCAGAATTAACAAGAATAAATAGATAAATGAATTGGCTTAAATATTTAGTCGGATTTTCTGCACTAATTATAGCCGGTTGTGCAGCATTTTTCTCCGTCACCGGATTAGGTGTCCTATTTAGTGGTGCGGCAACATCGGTTATGGTAATGGCCGGGTCATTAGAGTTTGCTAAATTAGTAGCAGCTACCTATCTAAAGCAAAAGTGGGAAGAAATTAAGGGATTTAATAAGTGGTATTTGGTATCTGCAGTGGCATTATTGATGATTATCACATCAGCGGGTATATTTGGATATCTTTCCAACGCATTTCAACAACAAAATTTAAAATTACAGCAAGTAGATAGAGAAATCGCAGTATATTCTACTAAAATTACTACCAACGATGCTCAAATTACTCAATTAAACACTCAATTAGGACAATTATCCTCAACACAAAACACAATTTTAGATAAAGGTAAGGTAAATTCTCGTCTTTTACGCTCAATTGATAGTAAAGATAGACAAGTAGCAACAATTAACAAAAAAATTGGTAGTTTGCAAGACGAAAATGCTAAAAATAATGAAGAAATTAACAAAATTAAAATTTCTAACTTAGATTTAGAGAAAGAAGTGGGTGGATTTAGGTTTGTAGCTGAAGCATTTGGTATGGAATTAAAAAATGTAGTAAAATTCTTCATATTTTTGATTGTAATAGTGTTTGACCCATTGGCAGTTGCGTTAATTATTGCATTTAACGGATTAATTGAAACTAAAAAACAAAAACAAGAAAGACTTTTAGGTGAAATGATGGAATATGACCAAAAATTGGGTTTATATGATAATTTGGATGATTTAATAGAAGAAAATTACAAAGATTATAAAGTTTATGGGGATGATATTGTTAACGAAAGCAAAGAAAATGAGACTGACGCAAAAAATGAAGAAAAATTTACTGACTCTGTTAATGATGTGGGAAATATTACATCTAATACTGAATTAAATGATAAAATATCATTAAAATGGGAAGATTTTATGCATCCTGATTTTCCATGGCAAAAAAGAAATTTATGGATAAACAACTCTAAAGCAGTCAATTATTGGTTAAAATCAAAGGGTGGAACTGTTAGAGAATTGGCCAGAATGCGGAATGAAGAAGAAAATACAAAAACTTATTAAATATTTGGTAGTTTAGAATAATTTTCGTATATTACAAATATGAAAAAATACGCATTATTTATAGGAAGATGGCAAACGTGGCATAAAGGTCATGAGTGGTTAATCAATCAACAATTAGAGAAAGGAAAAAATTGTTGGGTAGCAATTAGAGATGTTCAACAAGATGAGAACAATCCAAAGACAGCACAAGAAGTTTTAAAAGAATTACAAAAAGAACCATTTTTTACAAACAATTGGGATAAGATTATGTTATCAATTATTCCAGATATTGAAAGTGTAAATTATGGTAGAGGTGTGGGTTATGATGTAATTTACCACGAACCACCAAAAGAAATTGAAAAAATTAGTGGAACTGCAATCAGAAAGAAATATATTGACTCAAATGGTGATGAAGTAATTTATACAATGGATAAATAATGTTAGTAGAAAGAAAGAGACATATTGCAAAAACCATATCATATCGTATTATAAGTACCTTAGTTGGTTTTTTATTAATGTGGTTGATAAGTGGTTCAATTAAAATTGGAGCAGCATTTGGAGTAGCAGAATTGATTTACAAACCCATTCAATATTATATTCACGAAAGAGTTTGGTATAAATGGATTAAATACGGATTAAAAAAATAAAATATGAAATTAATAATTGATAAAGGTTCAAACGGACTAATAACAAAAGAGTTTACGGAGTATCTTAAAACTCCTGTACTAAAATCAGAAATAACACAACAAGAGGCCGCTGAATTAAGAAAACAATTGGAAGAAGGATTAAAAAAATATCCAGGTGTTGGTATTTCTGCAAATCAATTAGGAATTAAAAAAAGAGCTTGTTTAATTAAATTTGGAGAAGGGGATAATGCAACTGAAGTATTTTTATTAAATCCAATTATTAAAGAAAAGTCTAAAGATGGATTTCTTTTTTTTGAAGGATGTCTTTCTATACCATCTACACTTAGAACTCCAATTAAAACAATTAGAGCATGTAAAGTGGTAGTTGATACGGATAATTTAGGAGAATTGACATTCGTAACTAACCCAGAGGGTGATGAAGCAAATAAGTCAATTTCTAAAGAAACAATGATGACCGTTGTCGTTCAGCATGAAATAGACCACTTAGATGGTATTACAATTAAAGATAGAGTTTACAATACACAAATTGTAAAAAAAGTAAATTTTGGTAGAAATGAAAAAATTGTAATGAAATCTCCTGCTGGTGAAATGCAAGAAGTTAAATTTAAGCATGCAAACAAATTATTTTTAAAAGGATATGAAATAGTATAATATGATAACAATAGTAATATTAAGTTTAATAGTTTTAACATTAGGATTTGTAACTATTAATTTATTGAAGAAATTAGAAAAATATGAAGACTTTGTTGGTAGTGAGTTGTTAAAAAACGAAGCTTTATTGAATGCATTGAGAGAAATAGACAATCGTGAAATGTTTGAAAAAGATGATGAAGTAGGTTCTGTATTTTATCAAATTAAAGATACAATCGAAAAATATAAAAATTTTAATTAAAAATGGCAATCAGAAAAAAAAGAGGCCCTAATAGACAATATTTTCCAAAAGATACCGAAGATGCAATAATTGAGTATAATTTAACTAATGACCAATATATTAAAGATAAACTATATAGAGAAAGAATAGCATCTGCATTTGAAAAGCTTGCAGAGATAGTTTATAATAAATGGAAATTTACTTACTTTGATGATGACCCAAAAGATGTAATGGCAGAGGTTGTTGCATTTATGATTGAAAAAATACATATGTATAAAAGTGGTAAAGGTAAAGCATTTAGTTATTTTACAATTGTTGCAAGAAACTATCTTATTTTAAATAATAACGCAAACTACAAAAGATATAAAGATACTGATATAATCTCAGGATTACCTGAATCATTTGATACTGAAAATAATTTTAGAGAGGAGGAAAGAAATGACGAACATAGAACATTTAATGTTAGAATGTTAGAATATTGGGATATGCATTTAGAAAACTATTTTCCAAAGAGAAGAGACTTACAAATAGCAGATTCGGTATTAGAATTATTTAGAAGAGCAGAACATATAGAAAACTTTAATAAAAAATCTCTTTATTTACTTATTAGAGAAATGACGGGTCACCCTACTCATTATATTACAAAAGTTGTCAATAAAATGAAAGATAGACAAATGGAGTTATATAATGAATTTGACAAATATGGTGATATAAAAATTTAAAATATGATACAATTAGGATTATCAGCATTTTACCATGATTCGGCAGCTGCCTTGGTTATAGATGGTAAAGTTATATGTGCAATTGAAGAAGAAAAACTATCGGGTGAAAAGCATGATAGTTCTTTTCCGTTTAAAGCAATTCAATGGTGTTTAGAATATACAAAGATAACAATAGATGAAGTTGATATGGTTTGTTGGTATGAAAACCCAAAAGATAAATTTGAAAGAGTTAAAAAAACAATTGGCAAATGGGGTGGTTTACGATATCCAATGAAATGGAGAAAGTTTATTAAAAGATGGAATGAGACAGAAGGTAACTTAAAAAGAATCCTAAAATCAATTGGATATGATGGAGAAATTTTATATTCATTACACCATCATTCACATTTAGCACTATCTTATTACACATCACCATTTGATAAAGCAATAGGATTGTCAATTGATGGAGTTGGTGAATCACATACTATATATGCGGCAATGTGTGATGATGATGGGTTCTATAAAATCCAAACATTACACTTTCCACATTCATTAGGATTGATTTACTCAGCATTTACTGCTTATTTAGGATTCAAACCAAACGAAGGTGAGTATAAGGTAATGGGACTTGCTCCATATGGTGATAATCAAAAATATAATAATACATTTGATAAGATTGTAACGATTGGTGGTGAAATTGATATTGTAAAGATGGATATGTCTTACTTTACATGGCATACATCGGATAACGATATGTTTAATGATAAGCTAATTGATTTAATTGGATTTCCACCTAGATTTAAAGACGAACCAATAGAACAACATCATAAAGACTTAGCCGCTTCATTACAAAGATGGTATGAAAGTGCATTATACTTTGTTATCAATAGAATTACTAATATATGGGATTGTGAGAATTTAGTTTTGGGTGGCGGATGTGCTTATAATGGAACTGCCAATGGTAAGATAAAAACATATACATCAATTAAGAATGTTTGGATTCCATTTGCACCATCAGATAGTGGTTCTGCAATTGGAGCATGTTTATATCATTATCATCAAACATTCGGCAATCCAAAAGTGAAAGGTGGGGATAATAAGTCTCCGTATTTAGGTGAAGAGTGGAGTAGTCCTGAATTACTTAAAATTATATTGCAAAACAATAGAAGTAAAGTTATAATGCATGATACAAATCAGACATTATGTAAAGAGGTTGCAAAACTAATTGAAGAAGGTAATATAGTAGGCTGGTTTCAAGGTAGAACTGAATTTGGTGCAAGAGCATTGGGTAATCGTTCTATATTAGGTAATCCACACTTATCAGATATTAGAGATAGAATTAATAAGGTTGTCAAAAAGAGAGAGATGTTTAGACCATTTGCTCCATCGGTTACAATTGAAGATTATCAAAAGTATTTTCTATCAGAAGAGGATGTTCCCTATATGAATCAGGTTGTCAAAGTTAAAAAGGATGTAAACATTCCATCAGTAACGCATATTGACAATTCTGCAAGGATACAGACACTTAAAAGAGAAGATAACCCACTTTATTATGACTTATTAAAGGAGTTCGAAAAACTAACAGGAACACCGATTCTATTGAATACATCGTTTAACCTAAAAGACCACACAATGACAAATGACCCAGAAAAAGCAATTTGGACATTTCATAATTGTGATATGGATTATTTAGTATTGGGTAAATTCTTAATTAGTAAGTAATGATATTATATGGATATGGTTGTAGCTGGACGGCCGGCGAAGGAAGTGATGTAAGTGTAGAAGCAACATTAAAAAATCAGGATTTAATACTTTTTAGAAATAAACATTCTTGGGTAAATATTCTTGCAAATAAATTAAAATTACAATCAAAAAATAATGGAATTAGTGGAAATGCTAATAACAAAATATTTAATCAAATTGTTACAGATGTACAAGATGAGAGAATCAAAAAAGATGATTTTATTATTATAATGTGGAGTTCATCTTTAAGAGATTATGTTCCATTTTTACCAAAAGGAGAATGGGTAAGTTGGTCTGTAAATCACTTACTACAAACGCCAGAAAAATTTATAGAATCATATAAAAGTTCAAATACAAAATATACAGAATTTTTAATAAATTATAAAGATTTTTTTATTGTAAATTTATACAATGAAGAATACTATAATATTGTAAATCAAAATTATATTATTTTTATTCAAAAATTATTAACTCACTATGGAATAAAATATGTTATGTGTGACGCATTTGAACCAATGATTAGAAATGATAATTACAAAAATTTAATAGATACAAGCAAATATTGGAATTTTGGAAATAAAACATTTAGAGATTTTTTAAATGATACAAACCGATTAGATATATGGGAATATACGGATACTAATTTTAAAACCAGAGCTACTCAACACCCGAACAAAGATGGTTATAATCTAATAAGTGAAGAACTTTATAATTATATAGTAGGAAACAACATAATTTAATATGGCAACAGAATTTCAATTATTTGATGGTAAAAATTTATCATCATTATTTAAAGATATATACGAAAATCAATTAAACAAAAAGAAAAACATTTCTGAATTGATTGAATCACTTCGTAAGTTAATTAAAAATGTAGGAGAAGCAACTGTGATTGCACCTATTATAAAAGATTTAATTGAGGTATCCGTTAAAAACGATGACCACTTAATTAAACTTGCAACTATTGCACAAAGATTAGCGGCCGCAGAAGCAAAGGGTATTGGTGAAGATGGTTGGTTAAGTGAAAACGAAAAAGCACAATTACTATCGGATATGGAAGATACCATCAATGCGGTTGAAGAAAAATCAAAAGAAAGAATGGGTGATTTAGAAATTGAAATAGAAGAGATTAAAACTAAATTATAATGATAAATGGATTTTTAGCTACTGTAAAAAAAGTTTATACTAATTTTGATAAACCTATAAATGAAAACGATTTTGTTTCTATCACAGATAATGAAAACTATGTAGGTAAAAATGATAATAGATTTTTAGGAGCCATTGAATTTAATAAAGAAAGTTTTATTAATAAACAAAATTTTGCGTTTCCATTTGATAAAAATAATATTACATACCCAATAGTAGGTGAAACTATTATTATTATTGAGATTGCAAATTCAAGCTATTGGTTACCATACTCGGTTTCACAAATACCAAATTATAGGGAAGATGTTAAACTATCGGAAATTACTAAAGAAAAAAATATTTTAAGTGCAGACTCTTCGGATAAAAATAAAAATTATTCGGAAGTGAAAAGTACACATACTACTGGCCAAACAAAATCACAACCAACTTCAAATAAATCTCAGTATAAAAAAAATGAAAATATTAAATTCTTAAAACCAAGAGAAGGGGATACTATAATAACAGGTAGAGCCGGAAATACTATAAGATTTTCAGAATTTTTTCTAACAGAAGATGAGACAACCGATGAAAATGGTAATCCAAAGGGAGGAACTTCATCACCATCAATATTCATTCGTAATAAACAAAATCCAACATTAGATAATGAGAAAATTGGAACATTGGTTGAAGAAAGTATTGATTTAGATGGAACATCGGTTTATATTACTTCTGGAAAAGTTAAAATTCCATTTAAAGAAACTATTAAAAAACAAAAAATAGCGTTCACCGGATACCCAAATTCAAAAGATTTAAAAGGTGACCAATTTTTTATAAATTCGGATAGAATTGTATTATCGGCAAAAGCTAGTGAATTTATTATATTTGGAAAAGGAAATACGGGTATAATAACCGATGGTAAATTTAGTGTGGATGCAGAAAAAGATATTTACTTACATACCAATTCAAATGTAGTATTACATTCTAATAAAAATTTAATATTAAACTCCGATGCAAGTGGAATAGTATATTTGGGCAAAGCCGGCAAACCAGGAAAAGCGGGAGCAGATGTACAGCAAATGGTATTAGGTGGTGAATTGATTGAAATATTAGGAGAAATATTGGACGCAATAACAAAACAAGTATATGCAACGGGAGTAGGGCCCACCGCAGTAGGGCCTGTAAATGCCGCAGTATTTAAAGCAATAAAAGGAAAACTTGCAATAATACAATCTGCTAGAAATTATTTAAGTAAATCATAACAAATGTGGGCATTATTTAAAGTAAATGTATTGCTCAAAATTGCTTCAGGTGAATTTGGCAAAGATATGGATTCATTTGCAGAATTTTATGCGGATGAATATGATAAATGTATTAAAAGAGGTGGAGATATGCTTTATGGTGTATCTGTCATAAATGGTAATACAATTGCATTTGCAGATGCATTAAAAAGAGCATTAAAAAAAGGACAAGAAAGTGGAGGAGATAATTTTAATATATTAGAAGAGTTATATCCATGTTTTGATGCATATTGGAAAGGTGCAGAAATGTCACCAATACCAAATCCATTGTTAAAACCATTATTATGGCAATCAACACCACCCGCACCAGGAACAATTCAAAACATTGGCCCGAACCCAATACCATTAGCAATATCAGCAGCTATACATAAAGCAGAGGTGGAAGCATTAAAGGCGCTAGAAGATGAAATTAAATCTCAAACGATAGATATCCCACCTATTGGAATTATCAATGTATATGATACTGTTCAAAAAATAATAAAAAAAGAAATAGTGTCTCCTGATATTAAAAACCATCCAGTTATTAAAACTGCAAGAGAAATTGTAATAAAATTAAAAGAAGCTAAAAAGAAAAAACCATCAATTGGAGCTCAAATAAAAAAAGCATTTAAATTTCCGTTTCCTAAATTACCAAGTAGAAAAAAAATAATTGAGGAAGCCAAAAATAAACTAATAGAAGAAGCAACTAAACAAATTGAACAACAACTTATTATACCAATAGAAGATGTAATAATTTTTCCAATTGAAAGTCAAATAAATGCTGCAATTGAATTGGTAAAAAATACAATACCAAAACCAATTCCAACAAAAGCACAAATAAAAAAATACATAAAAGATACAATTAATGGTTTAAAACCGGATATAGATTTATCATTATATATTACTATACCAACTTTACCAACCAAACCGGAATTAAAAAAAATGATAAAGGATATGATGCCAACCAAACCGGAATTAGAAGCAATGGCGTATGATTTAATTAAAGGATTGATACCGGATATACCATATATTTATTTAACTTTACCAAGTATTATTTGGAGTACAAAAACAAATGTAATGATTGACCCATTCGTTTCAATGGCACAATTACATTTATTAAACACAGGAGGAAATATGTCTGTGATGTCACAATACCCACCACCAGCACCACCTGCTCCTGCGATTTTACAATGGAATAGTTATAACATCCAAACCGGCCCAATGGTTCCTGATTTACCATCTACGGTAGAATTACCTGTGATTCCTGCAATTCCACCAATTCCACAATTACCAACACTTCCTGAACTACCCATATTACCCACATTAGGAATATCAATACCAACAATACCTACTTTTGGAAATATAAAAATACCATTAGTTGGATAAATTATTAAAACAAATATTTATTACTAAAACATAACAGAACAATTATTTATGAAATCAGAAATTTTATTAACTTTAATCAAAGAAGTTGTTAAAAACGAAGTTAAACAACAAGTTAAAGAAGAATTAACTAGACTTATCAAATCTGGTGTAGTTACATTAAACTCACAAAAGAAAACAACAATGTCATTAAAAGAAATGACTGAGGTTCCTGAGTATGCAATACCAATTAAAAAAATAACACAGGGCTCAACACAACCACAAAAAGTATTTACAAATAACCCAATGTTGAATGAAGTACTAAACCAAACTCAACCATTTACTGCACAACAAAGAGCAGAGGGTGGTATGCCAGGTGCCGGTGGGAGTGTATTAGATATGATACAACCAAATATGCAAATGGATGAAGATTGGAATACGATGGATTTTAGAGAATCAGTAATCCCACAAAATATTCCACAGCAATTGGAAACAAATAGTGACCCGTTGGCAAATGCTACCGTAAAAGCATTGACAAGAGATTATAGTGAGTTAACTAAATTATTTGCTAAACAAGAACAACAAAAAAAAGGTAGATAATGGCAATAGAGTTAGGTAAATTTAATGTAACCGATTTAACTGAAAATGCTTACAAAGTACTTGGAATTGGAATTAATAGAACTTCCGATTCTAATGGTATTTTTGCAGTAAATTATACAACTCTAACTCAAGCAAAAGATAATTTAAAAAATTTAATTTTAACTAAAAAAGGTGAAAGATTAATGAATCCAAATTTTGGATGTGATATTTGGGGATTATTATTTGAACAAATAAATGAAGAAACGATTAGTACTAAAATAGAATCATCTATATTAGATGCAGTTGGAACTTGGTTACCATATTTGAATATTGAACAAATTATATTTGATTATAATGAAGCAGACATAGATACTAATAAAATTAGTGTTGATGTTAAATTTTCTTTAAAGTCGAATACAACATTAACTGAATTATTAAGTGTAACTATAAATAACTAAAACTAAATGGCCATTAAATCTACAAATAAAAATTGGGGTGATACTAAAAATATAAATTATGTAGGAAAGGATTTTGATACTTTAAAACAAAATCTAATTGATTATACTAAAACATATTTCCCAAATACATATGCCGATTTTAATGAAGCATCACCAGGAATGGTATTCATTGAGCAAGCAGCTGCCATTGGAGACATGCTTGCGTTCTATCAAGATACTCAATTAAAAGAATCAATGTTGGCAAATGCTACGGAAAGAAAAAATGTAGTAGCATTAGCACAATCAATGGGATACAAACCAAAAGTAACAACGCCGGCAGTTACAACTCTTACTATTTATCAATTAGTACCTTCTATTGGTAGTGGTTCTAATAATATACCAGATGCATCTTACTATTTTAGAATAAAAGATGGTATGGAAGTGACATCTACATCAAATTCAAATGTAGTATTTAGAACCGTTGATGTAGTAGACTTTTCAAACCCAACAGACAGAGAAATTGATGTATTCAATAGATATGAAAATACAGGAGAGCCGAATCAATATTTAATTACTAAAAAGGTAAAAGCAATATCGGCTAAAGAAATAACAACTACAAAATCAATTGGTACATCAACTGATTATCCTACTATAACATTGAATGATTCAAATATAATAGAAATAACATCTTTAAAAGATACTAATAATAACAAATACTATGAAGTTCCATATTTAGCTCAGGAAACTATATTTGTAGAAACACCAAACACACAAGTTAATAGTGATTTATATGTATCTCAAAGTTCGGTTCCATATATTTTGGAAGTACAAACAGTACCTAGACGATTTTCCTCTAAAGTAAATTCAGATAATACTATTGATATTCAATTTGGCCCTGGGAGTGCAAATAGTGGTAATCAAACTTTAATACCAAATACAAAAAATGTTGGAATGGGTATGGCAAATTCAATTCAAAGATTAAATCAAGGAATTGACCCTTCTAATTTTTTAAAAACAAATACATTTGGAATATCACCAATTGTAAATGAATCATTGACAATTAAATATTTAGTGGGTGGTGGAATTGAATCAAACATAAATGTAAAAGATTTAACAACAATATCTAAAGTAGAATTTAATGAAGATTTGTTATCAATAGATTCGGCACAATTAAATAACTACCAACAATATAAAAACACTATTGCAGTAGAAAATTTGGAAGCTGCAACGGGTGGTAGAGGCAGTGAATCAATAGAGGAAATTAGACAAAACGCATTAGGTGTATTTGGTTCTCAAAATAGAGCAGTAACAAAACAAGATTATATTGTAAGAGCATTATCTATGCCAGAAAAATATGGCAGTGTTGCAAAAGTATATGTTTCACAGGACGGAGAAATTGATAACAATTCACCTTCATCTATTCTTGCAAATCCAAAAAATGTTACTGAATTTACAAATTTAGTTATGAGTTTGCAGGGTATGAACCAATCTGCAGTTCAAAAGGAATTAATTAAATATCTTACACAAAAGAAAACTAATATATCGGAAGTAAATAATCCATTTGCAATTAATATGTACATTTTAGGATATGATGTCAACAAAAATTTAACAAATATAAACGACGCAGTTAAACAAAACTTAAAGACATATATAAGTGAATATAGAATGATTACAGATGGTATAAATTTAATGAATGGATTTATTGTAAACATCGGAGTTGATTTTGAAATTATAGTTTATTCTAATTTTAATAAAAGAGAAGTAGTCACAGATTGTTTAACTATTTTACAAAACTATTTTAATATAGATAATTGGACATTTAATAAACCAATTAATATTTCTGAAATTGAATTGATTTTGGCAAATGTAGAAGGAGTTATGAGTGTACCATCGGTAAAGATTTCAAATTTATGTGGTGGAGATGGTAATTATTCAACAAACAGATATAACATAGAACAGGCAACACAAGGAAAGATAGTTTATCCTTCTTTAGACCCTTGCGTATTCGAAGTTAAATATCCTAACAAAGACATAAAAGGGAGGGCACTATAATGCATAAATTTTACACATCATCATACGATGCAAGTATTTACTTACAACAACCTGAACAAAATGCAGGCAGAGACCAAATATTAGAAGTAGGTAAACTTTATTATGGTTCTACTATGGATATAGCTAGAACTTTAATTAAATTTGACATAACATCTATTTCATCTTCAATTTCTAATGGAGACATTAGTGGAAGTTGGAAAGCTTTTATTAATCTTAAAGCAGCAAACTCTTCGGAAATTCCTTTGGAGTATACTATTTACGCAAATGCCGTTTCCCAAAGTTGGACAATGGGAACCGGAACTAAATTTGATAATATATCTTCGGATGGTGTAAGTTGGTATTATAAAAATGGAACAGATAAATGGATGAATTATACAATAATACCAGATTCATATGTAAGTGGTTCTGATACGGGTTCTATATTAAATGGTGGAGGAGGTACATGGTATACCGCATCGATGGCTTCACAATCGTTTAGTAATGAAACAGATGATGTTAGAATGGATGTTACAAATATCTTAAATTTATGGATTACTGGTTCAAATCGACCAAATAATAATGGTTTTATATTGCACCACCACACGTCGGCTTCAATTGATTCTAACGATTATGGTATTCTTAAATTCTTTTCAAAAGAAACAGGAACAATATATCAACCTAAATTAGAATTAGTTTGGAATGATTATATATTTTCATCCAGTTTATCAATGGTAACAGGTTCAGCTGAAGATGGATACAAAGTAGTATTGACTAATTTAAAAAATGAATATCAAAAAGATTCTAAAATAAAAATTAGATTAAAGGGTAGAGATATGTATCCAACAAAATCGTTTACTACGACTTCATTTGCATATGACCAAAATAAATATATTCCAACAACATCGTATTACCAATTGGAAGACTATATTACTGGTGAAATCATATTTCCTTTTGGTGATTATACAAAAATAAGTTGTGATAATACATCAAATTATTTCGTAATGGATTTAAATTCATTGCCTGTAAATAGAGCTTACAAAATTAAAATTAAAATAATTGAAAATGGTATATCAACTTTAATAGACGATAAATTAACATTTCAAATAATAGATTAATAATGGCACTAACCGCTTTAGAATCAATTGCTAAAAAACTACAACAGCAAAGACAAACCGACTTAAATACTATTTTAAGTACATCGGGGTCATCTGCTATTACAAAAAACGAATATAACATAACGGTTGTAGACGATTCAAATATTGCATCTTCTTTATTATTTAAATCATTAAATAAAACAAAATTAGATAATGAGGAATTATTAAAAGCAATTGATGTTAATGTAAAAGAATTATTACCAAATATACCATCTTTAAATTTAGATTTAGTTCCAAGACCATTATATAATACAGAACTTT
>Ga0114962_10003088_pt1 | contig 13616 bp, 14 predicted proteins | sample C_130820_MF_Meta_FD_87017 | JGI IMG/M metagenome (GOLD analysis project Ga0114962, IMG submission 87017) | Freshwater microbial communities from Lake Croche, Canada to study carbon cycling - C_130820_MF_MetaG | ecosystem: Environmental > Aquatic > Freshwater > Lake | place: Lake Croche, Canada... | reverse complement strand
TGCCGTAGTAGTTGGTGTATTTGTAGGCGTTGTAGTTACTGCAGGTGTACTTGTTTGAGTTTGAGTTGCAGTATTAGTTGGTGTATTTGTTGCCGTAGTAGTTGGTGTTGGAGTAGGTGTTGGAGTAGGTCCGATTTGTAGTGTTATGATATCATTTGGTAATGTAAAAACATATGTACCAACAGTAACACCTAAACTTAAATAAGTTCCGCTTGGTGGGTTATATTCTGTTGAACCACTTATTCCACTATTAGACACATAACCCGATGGTACATATAAAATCCCATTTGTACCATCAAAACCAAAAGTATTTGAACCAGCACCCGCTGAGTTACCTAAAGTAAGAGTACCGCTACCAAATGAAGTAACTCCTGATAAACCTGTGTATACATCAACAGGATATGAGCTGTTACCATCGGCAATAATTAATCTGGCTGTTGATGGGTCAATTGCATCAGGAAATGCATCAGAAGTTGGACCCGATAATCCTGTCAGATTTACAGTACCGCTACCCGATACCACAACGTTACTGCCAACTTCAAGTATAGTTATATATAAAGACATTTAATTTTTCTTAATAAATATACGATTAATGTGAATTATTTGAATATTCTTGAATTGTTCTTTCAACGGACAATTCTTTATCAGTTTCTTTATTTGCGGTATCAAACAATTTTTCAATATGACCCGACCTTCTTAAAAATTTAAAGACAAGATTTTCATAAGATAATTCACCATCTGATTCCAATCCTGACTTCCTATAATCCTTTAATTTTTCTTTAATTTTTTCCAAATCTTTACCCTCGTCAATTGCGGTATCAATCTTTTCTGTCCAACATTCAATCTTTTTTGTTAAGACTTCTTTATCGACATTATTTTTGAATTTTTTTGGTTCAGATATCCATTCATTATTCATAACGGAATATACTCCCGAACTATAATGAGATTCTTCAACGTCTTGAGCATATAGTTCAACATCATATCCAAATATTCGAATATCATGTTTATCGTTAAACACTTGTTTTTTTAAATTGAATAGTTCCTTATATAGTTCCGATTGATTTTCGTATTGTTGTAAATCAACAATTACGTGTAAATCAAAATCTGAAAACTCGGACCAATTGTAATTGGCCAATGAACCTGTAAGATGAATATCCTCAACAAAAACCTCATCACCCAAATAATCAATAAACTTTTCTGCGATGAGCATAAGAGCCTTTCTGACCTTTGGTATCATAACCGCATTGTCAGGATTTTTTGGATTTTCCCAAACTTTCGGATTTAAAGTATCTTTAACCGAAAAACTATTAAGGATTTTTTGAAAATTGTTCATCCTTAATAAATAGTCCGTTAATTAAACTTTTTTATATGAATATTGTTTTGCGATGTCGGTAGTGAAAAATTTACCTTGAGATTCTGCCAATCTGAACTTTGTATAGACTTGGTGAGGTACGTTGTTGTACTTGTATTTGGCTCCGTTATTGAATTCTACGACTAAGTCTTTTGATTCTGTGTCGTATTCACTTGATTTAATATTTGAAGATTTAATTTCGTTTTTAATCTTCGTCCCATCGATTACTTCTTTAATTATTCCCATGTTCTTTAAGTGGTGTTAGTTCGTTTATCTTTTTTAGTAATGGTGTTAGATAAGCGGTTAACTCATCAAAACTCATATCAAAACCATAAGATTTTACATCACTAAGTAAAGAGTCTCTAGCATCACCAAATTTGTGAAATAATCTCATCATATTTGGAGTATATTTTGGTGGTTTTTCTAGTTGTGGTTCACTAAACCCCAACTCTTGGAAATGTTGTCTCAATTCAAGATACGTGTCAAGTATTTCTCTTAACGTAAGTGAGTCTTCCAAGAACTTTTCATATGGTCTCATGATTATAAATATAAAACCCCCACCATTTGGTGAGGGTTATTATGTTAAGACTTTAATTTTTTTAATTGGTCTCTAATCTCGATGGACTTCTCAAAGTTTTGCTCTTTGATTGATTCCTTTAACTCTAGTTCAAGTTTTTCAATTTGTTCTTGATTAGTTCCCAAGTTTTTTATTTGGTCTCTTAACTTGACAGCTTGTTCAAAATCTTCCATCTCAATCGCTCTTTCAAGTTTAATCTTAAGAAATTCTTCTTTACCCATTTCTTTTGAATTATCATTATCAAAATCTGATAAATCGAATACCTTTACATAACGGGTGTATTTGTAATTCCCATCAGGAGATTCAAAAGTATTGGTTGTCCAATCTTGTTTATTGAAATCTTCCATCATTTTTTCATAACGAGCCATCAGGTCGTCAAAGTTAAAATTGTTTCTTCTGTTTCCAAACATAGTTTTTTTTGTTTTATTTAAATTTATTAATTATCTTTGTACTTGTCAAGTATCATACCGATGATAAATATAGGGTATAATTTTAAATAGAACATGACATAATGTCAGGTTAAAAAAATTATCATGACAATTTGTCAAAATATTTGGTTATGTATGAAATTTGACGTTAATTTGTAAAACAATTAAAAACATATGAACGACTTAATGGACGACGACGACAAAATGATGAACAAAAAATCTAAATCATCTGCAGAATCTAACACACCTGTGTTAGATAATTTCAGTAGAGATTTAATGAAACTAGCGGAAGCTGGTAAACTTGACCCCGTTATTGGTCGTGACAGAGAAATCTTAAGGATTGCTCAAATTCTTTCTCGTAGAAAGAAAAATAACCCGATTATTCTCGGAGAACCTGGTTGTGGTAAAACCGCACTTGTTGAAGGATTGGCAATTAAAATTGTAAACGGTGATTGTCCTCGTAACTTGGTAGATAAACGTATCGTTAATCTTGACCTTACATCAGTTGTTGCTGGCACAAAGTATCGTGGACAATTTGAGGAACGAATGAAGGTGATTATCGAAGAACTTCAAGCAAACCCAAACATCATCGTATTCATCGATGAAATTCACACATTGGTTGGTTCAGGAAACTCTTCAGGTTCAATGGACGGTTCAAACATCTTTAAACCCGCATTGGCACGTGGGGAAGTTCAATGTATCGGAGCGACTACATTAGATGAGTTCCGTAAAAACATTGAAAAAGATGGAGCATTGGAACGTCGTTTCCAAAAAGTAATTGTTGAGCCATCATCAGTTGAAGAAACAATTCAAATCCTTAAGAATGTTCGTGACAAATACGAAGATTTCCACAAGGTGAATTACAGCGATGAGGTAATCGAGATTTGTGTTAAGTTGGCAGACCGTTATATTACGGACCGTGAGTTCCCTGATAAAGCGTTTGACATCTTGGATGAGGTTGGAGCAAGAATGCAGACCGAGTTAAAAACACCTGAAGTAATTGAGGATTTGAAGAAAAAAGCTACAGAGATTAAACTTCAAAAAATGGAGGTAGTTAAAAAACAAAACTACGAAGAAGCTGCAGAACTTCGTGACAAAGAGAAAAAGTTGTTGATGAAGTTGGACCAAGAAAAAATTAAGTTTGAAGAAAAGTTGTCCAAAGAAAAACAACTCATCTTATTGGAACATGTTTATGATGTTGTATCAAACATGACAAAAATCCCTGTAAGCAAAATGAGTGTGGATGACACCAAATCTTTGTTGGACTTGGACAAAACTTTGATTGACAAAGTTATCGGTCAAAACAATGCGGTAATTAAGATTGCAAAGGCAATCAAGAGAAATCGTTTGGGTATCAAAGACCCTAATCGTCCAATCGGTTCATTTGTGTTTTTAGGTTCAACAGGTGTTGGTAAGACATACTTGGCGAAACAACTGGCAAAAGAAATGTTCGGCTCCGAAGATGCTCTCATTCGTGTCGACATGTCTGAATACCAAGAGAAACACACAGTATCTAAATTGATTGGAGCACCTCCAGGATACGTAGGTTATGAAGAAGGTGGATTGTTAACTGAGAAAGTTAAAAACAAACCTTACTCTGTAATCTTATTTGATGAGATTGAGAAAGCTCACAAAGATGTATTCACCATCCTACTTCAAGTTTTGGATGATGGTCACGTAACCGACAGTTTGGGTCGTAAGATTAACTTCAAGAATACCTTGATTATCTTGACATCAAACTTGGGAGTTAAGAAACTACAAGACTTTGGAACAGGTATTGGTTTCTCAAGTAATTCATATAGTAATGAAGAAGCTAAGAAACAAATGTTGATGAAGGAAATGAAAAACTTCTTCTCACCTGAGTTCATTAATCGTATTGATGACACTATTGTATTCAACTCGTTGGGTCAAGAAGACATCAAGAAGATTACAGACATTGAATTGAAGAAGTTGATGTCTCGTCTTGTAGACATGAAGTACAAAATCACTTATGACGAATCTTTGGTAGAATACTTGGCAAAGATTGGGTACGATGAATTGTACGGAGCTCGTCCATTAAAAAGAGCTATTCAGGATAAGGTCGAAGACCTATTGTCCGAAGAAGTTCTAACGGGTAAGATGATTGAGGGTAAGACCTATCTCATCAAAGTGGTGGATGAAAACGTGGTGGTCCAAAAGAAAGGACGTTAATTAAGAAAGGGGGGATTTATTCCCCCTTTTTTTATATTTATATTTGATGAAAGATTTAATCAGGAGAATTATCATTGAAACTGTCACAGATAAAAAAATAATTTGTGATAAATGTGGATGGTCATGGGATATTGTCGATGGCGGCGATGACTTATATATCTGTCATAAATGCGGTCATGATAATGAACCCAAATCACAATCAAATCTGAATAAATTATTAGAAAAATTTAAAACAAAATTTCCTGACGATTTAAAAGATAAGGTTAATCAGATTGAAAAATTTATTGTGAATTATATTCAAGACCATAACTTTACAGTTAAGTTTCTTAATTCCTGTTCAACAGGTTTTAATGGTGTAAGAACCAAAGACCAAATTATTATTTGTTCTCCAAATTCAATGACAACTCTTGGTGATTTTATTTACACCGTATTCCACGAAATAAGACATGAAGAACAAATGGACAAAAATGGAATGGGATTAGACAATCCTTTAACAGATTATGATTTAGAAGATTTTGAAAAAATTGCAAAACAATATTGGGATTTAGAAATGGACGCTGACAGATTTGGGAAAGAGATGATTGCCAAACTTATAATCAAACTTGGATTACCTATTGATGTTGCAAAAGAAAATTTAGGTTTATCAGGATATATTGAAAATTATCCGTTAACATCCAAGATGGTTTTATTCCAATTAAAAATGATTATAGATAGTATTAAACAAATAAAAAAATCAGGTGGCGAATATACCGATATTCAAGACCACCCGATGATTAAAAGACATTTAGATAAGTTAGAAAACTTTATTTAAAAAACCCACTTGGATTTCCAACCATGTTCAACCATTTCTTTATAGTGTAATTTATGACCAAGTTTATCAATCATTTTTTTACCCATCTCGATACCGTTAATTACGTCTTCAACAACGACGTATTCATGGCTTGTGTGGTATTGGTAGTATCCAATTGAGAAGTTAATACAAGAGAAGTCAAACTTACCTCTTAGAGCATATACGTCAGTGTAGGGGTGAACCATGTATCTCATTCTGTTTCCCATTCCTTCAGTTAATACCTCATCACAAGCATCAAAGAATTCAGTTTCTCTGTCAAATAAAACTTGACCAAAACATTTTTCTGTAATCATCCAGTTCTCAGGTGCATCAAATTGAATTCCGTATCCAACATTTTCAAAGAAAGTTGGGTCTGCCTTCATGGAACCGTGACATCCTGTTTCTTCAGATACAAAGAATGCTGCCTTAACATAAGGTAGTTCTTTTAACAATGTCAAACATGCAAACACACCACATTTGTCATCACCACCAATACCTGTTGGTGCTCCATCATTATCATACGCCTTGTACGACAATTTAATTTCTTTTTGGGCGTTTGGTAACATCTCCTCACGAACATTAATGTCATTAAGTCCATGAACTGTATCCGTATGTGAAATCACACATGGGAAATAAAAATCTTCAGGAAGTTCTTTGGATTCTTGTTTTGTTGCGTAGACGTTATTATTTTGGTCTACGTAGTGTTCGATATTATTTTCGGTTAACCATTTAACCAAAAACGCAACCATTTTGTCTTCGTGATACGTTGCTGTAGGTACGCTCAAAACGGCTTTAAGTAATTCTAAATTTTGTTCCATAGAGCAAATATAGAAAATTATTTACACTTCACCAAATTTAAATAACTCTGGTTGATATAATAAATAATTAAATTGCTCTTCATTAAATTTACGGGTAATAACTCCTGTGGGTAGTAGTAATTCAACAACAATTTGCATGTTGTCTTTATCAAAATTTTTAAGTTTAAATCTTATTGATTTATCTTTTGGTAATTCAAACCATTTATTCATTTCATATCTAGATAATATTTTTTTTCTAAATTCCAAAAACTCCCCAACATTTACATCCTCTTCTAATTTTTCGATAATTAAATCTAATTGTCTCTCAACTTCTCTATTAAATGAATCATTATCAAAATTATCACTATCTTGATATTCATATTGGTTTTCCGCCCAACCACCTAAACCACTTCCTGAAGATTCTTCAATAAGTTGTTTTATCAATGACATTGCATCAATTTTATTAATCCCAAATTTTGCAGCAAACATTAAAAGATTTGCTGGTGTTGTATAAATTTCGTCAAATTTTCGTTTAAAATTAAACCCAATTTTTTCTACAACTTCGTCAAGTTCTTTATTTATACTTTCTCTTGCGGTAATTAACATCTCCCTATTTTTCTCCACAAAATAATCGCTAAGAATATAATCAGTTTCGTTTTCAAATAAATCTAATAATACTGTAGATAATTCTTGTCTATATGCGTCATCATTTAACGCAAATTCTTTCGATGGTAATATAACTTCTGAAATTTGTTTTAATTTTTCAACATTTTCATCAGTTAACTCACCATAAATAATATATCCTTCTTTAAAATCCTCTTCAACTGTATAAGAATCAATAAATTCATAATCACTGTAATGACTATTCATTACATTTAAAAACCAAACATCATCCTCATGTAAATCCAACATTTTAAAGAAATTTTCATCGTTGTTAAAATCAAATATTATTTTACTTTGACCCAATGGGTCTGCAGGAATAACTTCAAGAATTGACGAATCAGATTCTTCAAGGTCTTTAACACTTGCCTTACCTCTAGTAAATTCACGTAATTTTTTCATGAATTCACCTATACCAAGTAATTCATCAATTAAATCATTTTGATTTGGAAATGCTTCCCTTAAATCTTCTAATGGTATATTTCGGTCTTGAGAATTATATACTTCGGTTTGTCTTTCATTTTCGTTTCGATATAATGCAAGTTTATCGTTAGTTTTTTTATTTAAAAAATAATATAAGTTTCCGTCTCTAAAATACTTTTCAAAGTAACCAGGGTTTCCCGTTTGTGTTGTACACCATTTTGTATTAGCTCCATAATAACATGATGCTGCATGTGATTTAGGTCTAACAACTAAAACCTCAGAATCTTCATAAATCTTATCAGCTTGAGTTTTGATTTCTCTTTCAATCTCCCTTTGAGTTTTTCTTGCGTCAATCGTATTCATCAACTTTTTGATGAATTGTGGGTTTTCATATTGATTGATGTCTTTTGGAGACTTGGCGATACCTTCAATATTTGGAACAATATATTCATTGTTCATGTCTTCTCTAAATGCTGTTTCAGCTTTCCAAATATCGTCCTCCTTGATTCTATTTACGTTAGCGTGGAACCAGGGGATGATTGTCCCAAATAAATCTTGTAGAGCTTCTCCCTGTTGTACATTTAGACCACCATTAGGTCCTGCCAACTCAGGAATGATTTTTTCTAATTTTTTGGCAATGTATTCTACGTATTTATATTTCGTAGGGTCAACACTTAATATCCTGTCTATAAATGGACCATCATACTGAAACTTTTGTTTCAATCTCTTTGCAACGTCTTCGGTTTTACCTTCAATTATTATCACAGGGAATTTTTTTACTATAAATACCAGTTTTGTTTGGAATATTCATATTTATACTTACCTTTGTATAACAAATCACGGGTGGCTCCCTTAATAGTTAAGGCTGACCTTAAGCATCCGACGAAAGTCTATACAGGGGGCGAAAGTGATTTTAATGTTCTTTGAAAATATGGGGGTACACTGGTATCGATTGACATAGTTGGGGATACGTGGCACGCAGTGAGAAGTTTCCTATCACTTAAATCTACGGAAGCAAAAGTTAAACGGCAACGTTTTAAACAAAATGGCAGCTATCGGATTAGTCCGTGAAGATGCTACGGTTACAGCCTGATATATCAGGAAGTACCAATCGGGTCGGGAGGACACTAACCCAGGAACAGAAGTCCTTGTAAGATGTGGTTTCTATCTTAAAAGGAACAAACAGGGTGTGGGGCATCCTTAAGTCCTACCACCGTGGCTGAACGGTGTGAGAATTCAGATATTTCGGAAGGTATTAAAAACCTTGACCTAAGCGTGTAGTCATTTATTGTCAAGATGGGCAAGACGGCGGTTCGAATCCGCCTACCTCCACTTTTAAAACCTCATCTTTTGGTGAGGTTTTTTTATTACCATATATTTATCGTTATGAGATTAGCCCCAATTCTTATTGCCGAAGGTCGTAAAGAAGATTTACGTAAAAAATATACAGAGAAATTTAAAGAGTATCCTGAAAATTTGGATTTTATATTAGGTATCGCTGATTTGGCTGATACCAATTTCAAATATGCCGATTTTGTATTAAAAAATACACACCCAAACGCATCTCCTGAAGAAATAGAACATATAATTGACCTTGTAAAAGATTTTGACAGATTTCAGCAATCGTTAGAAATTAAAGACATTAACAAGTATAATCTTCATCAGTTATCAAATGCGTTAGACAAACACAAAGATACTTCAAAAAGCCAACAAAATAAGTTTGATTCTTCAGGTGTAAAAAAAATATATGAGGACTCCAATATTTTAATTGTTAAACCTTTAACTTATGAAGCGTCATGTAAATACGGTTCAGGAACCAAATGGTGTACAACCATGGCAAATACACCAACCTATTTTGACCAATACACATCAGGTAACGACCAAGCTTTATATTATGTAATTTTGAAAAAATTTGATAGGAGTAATAAGTTCTATAAAATAGCCATTCACAAAAAAATTGGTGAAGAGACATGGTACGATTCAACCGATGAAAGAATGACCGAACGAGAAAAAGACGTATTCAATCTTGGAGCTCCAAAAGTTATTGAAACAATTAGAAATGATTGGAATGAAGAATTAGAAAAAAACCAATTAAAAATTTTTCAAAAAATGTTTGATTGGGAAAATTATTCATTTTTTAATGTCAGTAAAGAACTTAGAACAAAGAAATATATTGGTTTAGAATATAATAAGGCTGAGATAGTTGACCCCGAAGATTCTCAAGCAATAATTTCATTAAAGATATCAATAGATGAAGATAATATTGATAGTTATAATATTTTAATTTCATATGGTATTGATTTTAGCACTTATTCAAAAGTAGTTGATTTTGATGTTGCATTTTCAGCCAATGAAGAATTCACCGATGATTATGGAATTGAGTTGGAAGACGGATTTAGACAATATTCATATAATTTTGATTATTTTGTAAATCCACAAAATACAAACCAAGACGTGTTTCACAAATTTTGTGGTGATATAAGTAAAATGGTAATTGGACGTTTAAAAAATAGTTCCGAATTTATGGCTAAAATACATGATGGAAAAACCGTGTGGTCTCCAAATAGAAGTAGTTATGGTTACACATTTAAGAGACAAGATTCTGGATTGATTAAACAACTTGTTGATTTTTTAGAATCAGGAAAAGAAGGAACAAAATTAGATTTCTTGGTTGATATAAAATCATTACAGAAAAAAGAAATTAATGGTAAACCATTCTATTCACACACAAATAGAAATGATTGGCAAATACCATCGGCGTTTAGAGGTCAATTAAGTGGGTTCTTTAATTCAGCCAAACTTGCAGGAATATTAGGTTATAACAAAAAAGGTAATCAATTCTATTTGAAAAAAGGTCCAAACTTTGACAAGTTTAAAGAAGGACAACTTTCAGCCCTTTAAGGTTTTTTAGATAACTTCCTCAAGTATAAGTAAAAACCAAAGAATACTGCCGCAACACAATACAAGATAAAGTTGGCTTTCCATAAACTCCCTGTCCACAACATTAGAGAATATTGAACGGCATCGAATCCAAAAGGATTGAAGAATAATGCCAACATTAAAAAGAGTTGAGAAAGATTGTCCTGAAACGTTCTTTTCCAAGTTTTTATTTTTACCCTCATCGTCCATAGATATATATTAAAATTTTATGCAATTAAAGCTTTGTATTCTTTATATAAATATACTATCTTTGCTTTATGAAAGTAATATTTTTGGACCATGATGGAGTAATCTGTTTATCTTCAGAGTGGGGTAATCGTTTTAAGAAACAAGAAAAATGGGGAGGTCGTAAATTATCTATGACAACATTAGAGATGCCCGTTGAATATCGTTTTGATAATTTTAATCAAAAAGCAGTTAAAACCCTTAACGAAATCTTGGAAGAAACAGGTGCTGAAATTGTTGTATCGTCTGATTGGAAGAGATGGGCAAATGTTGAAGAAATGGGAGAATATTACGAATCAAAAAGTATCATCAAAAAACCAATCGCATTAACAACTAATTTGGGTCAATGTAATTGGTATAATGGTATGACATGGATTTGGTCTCCACGATGGGATTTAGAAATGACCCGTGTTATCGAGATTAAACAATTCTTACATGACCATCCTGAAGTAACTCATTGGGTTGCGGTTGATGACCTTGATATGGGTAAGAATGGCGAGGATTGGAAAGATTGGGGATTAGACAACTTTGTTTTAACACCATCATCTAACGAGGGTATCAAACAATCAGGAATCAAAGATAAAATACTTAAGTTTTTAAATGATTAATTATGAAAAAAATGTTTAGAACAAAATCAAGTGAGATTGCTGGAGTATGCAGTGGACTCTCCAATTATTTTAATATTGATGAGGCAATTTTAAGAATTATATTCATTGTTTTAGTTTTCACCCCATTTCCAATAGTATCAACATACTTATTAATGTGGATGTTAATACCAAAAGAAAATGATGAAGACAATTATACAAAAATTGATTAATTTTTTTAAATCTTTTTGTAAAAAGAAAAAAAATAATATTGAAATTAAATCTGAAGAATCTGTTAAACCAAAAGTTAAAAGACTGGTTTACACTAAAAGAACCGACTAATCGTCGGTTTTTTTTATTACTAATGTATTTATAGGTATGAGTGTACAAAAAAAATTAATTGAAGATATTTTATCAAGTTACGATACTATATTACAACATAAGAATTTTATTAAGGAAGAATTAAATTTAGTTAAATTAGGTACTACTGGTTACAGTAATGCAAAATATGATACTGATGGAACTCAAAATGATTTTGTTAATAAACCTTTATTGGATGATATTCAAAATGCCGCAAAATCAGCAGGAATTGTTGCAACAATAACTACTGCAAAAACAGGACACAACGAAAAAACAACAACAGGTAATATCAGTAGACATATGAATGGTACAGGTGTTGATGTGTCAATTTTAAATGGTATTGGAGCAGGTGGTGCAAATGGACCAACAAATGGTAATGCCGATTTTAGAGAGCTTGGAACTAAATTAAAAAATGCTTTGGTTTCAATGGGATATAAATGGAATAGTGAATCTGGAAATTCTAAAGCGGTTTTATGGCAAACAAATACAGGTGGAAATCACTTCAATCATTTACACATTTCAAATAATAGTGGAGAATCTTCAGGTCTACCTGCATCAGGAGATACATCAACAACAACATCAGGAGATACATCAACAACAACATCACCAACAAGTACAGGTGGTGGAGGAGCTGCAGAATTTGCCAAATCTATAGGTAGTAAAATCTTAGGTGTTATGGGTATTAAAGAATCGTTTGAACCATCATCATTTGGTCAAAACACCCAAGTTAAAAATGGTAAAGTATTAATACCTAAAGGACGTAACTCAAAAATTAAAAGTCCTATATCAGGAAGGATTGTCGATATTATGTCCAATAAATTATGTATCAATCAAATAGTGATTGAATTTAATACTCGTGAAATGTCAGGTTATTTAGAGTATTGTGGAATAACTAAACCATCTGTTAATTTGGGAGATAGAGTTAGTCATGGTGATTTATTAGGTACCACAAATTCAAATGTTACAGTTACATTATATTCCGAAAAAAAACAAAAACGTCCTATTGATAGTGAAAAAAATGATAAGTCCGACGACAAAAAAGGAATTACAACACTATTCAATGTAAAATCAAAAGATAAAGAAGTTAAAGGAGACGAGAAAAAAGATAAAAAAGTAGAAAAAGAATCTCCCGTCAAAACAGGAAATGAATATTCCAAAATTTTAGTTAAAGGATATAATGACATGAAAAAATCATTTTATCCATCACAAAAAAAAGTGGATGAGAATATTGAAAGAATTAAAGGATTATTAAAATAAAAAAAACCCACTGAAAAGTGGGTTTTTTGTTTGTAGTCAAAAACCAATTACTTTTTTTCTGACACCTTCTCAACACTTGCAGTGTCTGCGCAACACTTGGTTGAATCTAATGTTGATGAGTCACACATAGTTGAATCTACAACTACGGTTGAATCTGAGTTAGTTTTGGTTGTTTCGTTTCCACAAGAGGCTAAAGCTACGATTGTGAATAATGTAAGAATTGTGTTTTTCATAATGTTTTTCATGTTCAATGAATAATAAATATAAGTTAGAAACCGTGATTCGTCAATTATTTAAATATTTATTTTTTTGCGGAAGGTGAGGGGCTCGAACCCTCGCGCCGATTACTCGACCTATCAGTTTAGCAAACTGACCCCTTCACCAACTTGGGTAACCTTCCGATAATTCAAATATACAAATAAAAATGTAAAACTATTTTAAAATGATTTACCAGCACAATAAGGAACCAAATACGAATCTTTTCTTTGACAAACTCCATTAGAACAAGTATCCCAATATAATTTACCATCTGGAGAATACACTAATAGTCTTGCTGCTTGTTCGTGAACAGAACCAATACCCGCAACTGTAATTTTTAAATAACCAGGTTTTCCTGCCGAATCCTTAACTATTTTATTGGCAGTAGCACCATCCAATATAAATGTGTTATATCTATAATTATTTAACCCATATAATTTAAAATCTTTTTCAACGGTTTTTCCTTGCATTGTAGGTGGAAGACAAACTCCTTCACCGTTAGGGTTTCTGTCGGTTTTTTTAAGTCCTGTCGATGATTGTCCTTGAACTCTAGTATCACTTTGAATTTCCTGAGCATCTTTATGTTCTGGATGGTTATTAATGTTTGCATGGTCTTTTCCATCTTTTCTTTTTAACGGAATTCCATTTGCGGATACAGTAAATTTACCTCTACTACAACAATGTACATTACTAACACCCGCACCGTCAACCGATTTTTCAACAACATCGTCATAATT
>Ga0114962_10003085_pt1 | contig 13628 bp, 10 predicted proteins | sample C_130820_MF_Meta_FD_87017 | JGI IMG/M metagenome (GOLD analysis project Ga0114962, IMG submission 87017) | Freshwater microbial communities from Lake Croche, Canada to study carbon cycling - C_130820_MF_MetaG | ecosystem: Environmental > Aquatic > Freshwater > Lake | place: Lake Croche, Canada... | reverse complement strand
CAGCAAACAGTGCTGTAAAAGCCATAACAATTGCCGATTCATTATTGGAAGACAAAGAGCAATTAGAAGATTATTTGATATTAGTAATGAACAAAGCCTTTGTAAAAGCGGCTGCAGTACATCAGGGAGAATTGGATGCTGTTACCAAAGTAGATATGCCTATGATTCCGGGAATGGAAGATCTGTTTAAGTAAGAAAGGGTTAGGTGCTTAAGAATTAGGTTTTTCGGCATACTATCCGGAAACTATCCCTTGCTTTTTATTTAAAATTGAATCAAAAAAAAATCCCTTACCAACTAATTAGTAAGGGATTCCAATTCAAATATAAAAAAGCTATTCCTTAATTATTTTAATAGTTTTTGTTGCAGTCGCCGTTGAAATTTGTGCAAAATATACCCCTGAAGCAAGAGAACTAGCATCAATATGTGCTGTACTAGTATTTGGCATTTGAGAAAGTAAAGTCCTACCTGATATACTTATGATTTGAATCCTTTTAATGGTTTCATTTGAAGCACTAATATCCCAAAAGTTTTGAGTTGGATTAGGATACGCATTCCATTTTTTGGCACTAAAACCTTGAGTTGCTAAAACACTAGAGATGGAATAGGCCGCGGTACTTACATTAAAATTAATAGCATAATTTCCAGCAGTGGGAACCATAATCCCACTGGCATCAATTACAGCAGTCCCTGAAGGGAAAGCAGTTCCTCCCCAATTGTAAGGTAAAGTCCAAGAATGATCCCCTCTAAATTTTAAAGCACCTGTTGTCAAGGCTGCTGTAATGCTATAATTAGTTCCATCGGTAGAGCTCATATCGGTATCCGAATCCCACTTCAGAGGTGTTGCATCCCCGAAAATACTAACAACTTTAAATTTTATACTATAAGCCAGCGTTGATTTATTAAAAACAATATCATAAGTACCAGCAGTGGGTATTACTACTCCACTAGCGTCAACAACAGCGGTTCCAGAAGGAAAATTTGTTCCTCCCCAATTGTAAGGCAATGTCCATGAATGGTCGCCTCTAAATTTCAAAGCACCTGTTCCTAAAGTCGCTCTAAGTGTGTATATATTTCCGTCAACAGTATACATATCGGTATCGCTCCAAACTATTGGAGAGGCATCACCAATGATACTAATTGTTTGAAAAGTTAGTTGTTGCAATTCGAAAGTATAAGTTGCATCATTCGTGTTGAAAGTCACATTATAAATTCCTGCAACTGCTGTTATAGCTGCACCATCTAGTGTTCCAGTTCCTGTTGGAAAAGATGTCCCCCCCCAATTTGCGAGAGGATTCCATTCGTTATTGGCTCTGAACTTTACAGCAGCACTAGATAAGCCTAAATTAGTAATCGTCCAATGTATTCCCTGATCTGTGGTAGTCATTTGATGGGAATCAACCTCTCCAGAAGCACCTGTTGGCCAGCCACCAGCCCCAGCACCAACTATTGCCATAGAAGTAATTGCAGCATTGGCAAATGTAATTGTCATCAGACAAATAACGAATAATAGTAATTTTTTGTTCATGGTTTTTGTTTTTAAATTGTTTGTAAAAGCATTATGGTTAGTGTTAATAAATATGATTTTTAGATTTATAAAAAATTAGAAACTTATTTTGAGTAGCGAATCTCAGGGAGCAGATTATTGAAAAGAAGGAATAAATTCCATTAACAATTATGAATCTCGCTACTCAAAAAGAATTTTTTTTCAATTAATCTCTTATGGATCACTTAATTTTTCAATACCAGATATTGATAGGGCGCTAAACTAATTTCCTTAGTTAGAGGACTAGCTGCACTAGTATAAGCATCTTTCCAGTTTATCGCTATCAGCGATGCCGGTACTATATAGTTGACCGTTTTATTGGTCAGATTGGAAAAAACCAAGACCTGATCCGTTTCTGTTTCCATGGTAAACGCACAAACAGCATCACTACTATAGCCTTTATAGGTTCCTTTTTTGATCGCGTTAGAGCTATTTCTAAAGGCAATTATTTTCTTATATTCAGCAAGAACATCTGCATCGCCTTTAGTCCAATCTATTGGGGTGTGGGTGAAAAATGGGATTCGACTCGCATACCCAATTTCCTGACCGTTATAAATCATTGGTATTGATTTCATATAAGCGGCTATTAAGAAAGTAGCAACAGAACCTTTTTTACCTCCAAACAATTCTATTGGACTACCATCTGAAATCGCAACATCATGATTAGTGGTATACCTAACTATACGTTGTGAATTCTTATAATTATTGGCATATTCGGCAGCATTAGCATCTTGTAAACTCGTTGCAGGCATGCTATCACTGAAGATTTTCTTCATCGCTCCAAAAAATCCAAAGCCGAAAGTATAATCAAAACCTGCTTCAAAATGAGTCACCTTAGTACCTTCAGCCAACATTAGTAATTTTTGATTTTTAATCGTTCGTAGTTTCGCAATGGCTTCCGTCCAAAAATTCTGAGGAACGAAATCGGCATAATCACATCTGAAACCGTCTATGTTTGCCGTATAAACCCAATAGGACATGGCATCAATCATAGCCTTACGCATCTCAGTATTGGTATAATCCAATTGAGCAACATCGTTATAATTAGTTCCTGGTGGAATAATAATATTCCCATTTGCATCTTGTTGATACCATTCAGGGTGCGCAGTGATCCATTCATTATCCCAGGAAGTATGATTAGCAACCCAATCCAAAAGCACGGCAATATTCATTTTATGAGCTTCTGCTACTAAAACCCGTAAATCTTCCAGACTCCCATATTCAGTGCTGACCGACTTATAGTCTTTAACCGAATAGGGGGAACCTAAACCACCAGCTGATCGAACGATTCCGTTGGGTGTAATCGGCATCAAATAAATCACATTTACCCCTAGTTGCTGGATGTCTGCTAGCCGATCTTGAACGCCTTTTATAGTTCCTGAAGGACTAAAAGCTCTGATATTGACTTGATAAATTACCGCATCTTCTTTGGCTGGCATTTTATCAAACGGGCTCCCGTATTGTTGGTAAACTGAATCTGATAGGGGTTTACTATCTGCGCTATTGCAGGATACTAAAGCCGTAGTAAAGAGTAAGAATGCGATACAATTGATATATAATTTCATGATTTTTTATGTGTTAATGATTTGCTTATTCTAGAAAGGCTTTCTTTATTTTGATAATTCATCTTTAAAAACGTTCTTTTAGATATAGGAATGTGGGGGTGTTAAAACAAACTTCCGTTTTCTAATCCTAGTCTATCGATCACATTTATATTTTAGTCACGGTATAGGTTCCTGTTGCTGGAAAATTAGCTATTGCTATTGTACTTATAGCAGTATCATTAACAGCAAAAACGACTTCATAATTGCCTGCTTCTGCTAGGTCATAAGCACCTGGATTGTCAAGGTACATGATACCGTCAGTGCTATTTTTTGAACCATAATTGATTGTCCAAGCATCGTTAAGCCTAAATTTCAAAGCTCCCGCAGTCAAAGTTCCTCGGTATTTCCAGACATTTAACACATAATCATAGCTCATTGCGGTGCTATTATTCCAACCTCCTGCAGTAGCGGTGCCAATAATTCCCCAAGAATAGGCCGTTGTAGTATAGGTTAAGGTATTCAAATTTACGTTGATTTTATAGGACCCATAAGCTGGAACAGTAGGATTGCTAGTGCTTCCTTCCACAAGATTACCCCCATTACCACCGTAAAACTTAGTTCCTGTGCGATCCGTGATCAGTTTGAAATCTCGGCTTTGCGTGCTAGGAAAGCTGAGAAATCCCTGATAGATTCCGGCTGCGATAGCCGGCAGACTAGCAGCGGTACTATTATCCCAAGCTTGATAGGCGCCGGTTACGTAAATTTGTGGGTATATGATCTGACTTACATAGGGTGTTATTTTCAATTCTATAGCTTCAGAGTAGGTTTTATGGTCTAAATTGGCTTCTACACGAACCACTATACTACCTTGCTCACCAGCTGCTAAACCTAAGTTTAGAGCCATATCATTCAGAGTATTTCCCAAAAGAGATTTACTTAAAACGTCCTCACCCACTTCAACTCGAAGCGAATTGACCCATGCATTAGCACCAAAGGTATCCGCTAGTACATCAAATTCTAAGGCATAAGTCACTGGAGCAGCGATAGGATATTTCACTTCAGGCCAGGATAAATTCATCACATTGGCACTTAAATTTTGTGAATTAACAAGCACACTAGTAGAGCTAGCTTGAAATCCGGATGGAAATTGAACTACTGCCAATGAGGTCAGTAGCGCTTCTTTTTCGCAGGAGGTACTTAGAAAAAGCAAAGTACCGAATAGGAATAATTGATTATAATATTTTTTCATCTTTATATTTTATTAGTATCCTGTATTTTGAATAAGCCCTTTATTTGCATCCAAAGCTGCAGTAGGTATAGGAAATAATTTCTTAATAGACATGGATTCACCTCTAAATTCATTTGCTTGTAAAAAGGTATCAAAACGAATCATATCTTGTCTTCTGTGCCCTTCCCAGTTTAATTCGAAGCCTCTTTCGTTATAAATATCCGTCAGATTTGGATTAGCTGTTAAAACTCCTAAACCAGCACGTAACCGAACTGCATCAATAAAAGGTTTTGCTGCCGCTGCATTTGAAAGGCGTACATTGCATTCGGCCTTCATCAATAAGATATCGGCATAGCGGTAAATAGGAAAATCATTAGATGCGCCACCTCCGTCCATAGGAGTTACAGGATAAAATTTCACATTTCGAACTCCTGCCATTGGTGCAGCACCCGGATTATCTAAAGAGGCTACATCAACCGTATAATTCAGACCCCCACCTTGATCTCCATATAAAAATTGTTTTTTTCTGATATCTGAATTGGAGAATTTAAGGAAGAAGTTTTTGGGTACAATTGTACCGTTCCAACCGCTGAAACCAAACAAGGTTTTAGCCTGAGATCCATACAAACTTCTAACCGAAAAAATATTTCGAGAAACAACATTTACAGTTGTAAATTGAGCCAAAATCGTTTCATCATCGGGAAGTACATCACCAAATAGCTCAAAGTATTTATCCCCTAAAGGACTGGAAGCACTGGTACCACTTGGGTGAAGAGAATAACCACCCTGACTAACTTTGTCACAGGCCGCTAAACATTCTTGCCATTTTGGTGTTCCAGTATATACACCGGCATTCAGATAAACCTTGGCTAATAAGGTATAACCTGCCCAACGGTTAAAACGTCCGTAGTAATTTCCTCCTTTTGTGCTAGCCAACAAATCGACATTTTCTGTTAATTCCTTCACTATAAAAGCATATATATCGGTACGACTGGCTTGGGGGATTTCAGCTACGGGGATAGTATTATCGGTATAAAAGGGAACCCCTCCAAAATCATCCATCAGCAAATAATAGAAAAAAGCTCTCAATACTTTAGCTTCAGCTATTTTGGAAGCTTCGGCATGGGAATCTTCCAATTGCTTCACGGCTAAGTTGGCATTGAAGATCGATTTATACAACCATCTCCAAGTATTGTTAATAAAGGAATCCGTTGGCAACCATTCGTGTTTATACAAACGGGCAAAATCCAATTCCCAATCTCCTGTGGTTCGATGAGGAATAACCTGTTCATCGGCGCTAAAACAGTTTAAATCATACCAACCTCTATCGGCTCCAGCATATCCTACTCCATCCCAGTTTCCTCCTACTTGTGCATAAACACTTGCAAGGGCTACATCTGCGCCAGTTGCGGAGGCGTAAAAATCATTGGCCGTATATTTATCGTATACATTTTCTTCAATATTGGTACATCCTACTAATAAAAAGAAAGTCAGACTTCCAATTATAATTCTATTTTTGATTTTCATTTTCTTTTTACTATTTAAATTTCACATTCAAACTTACTGCAAAGCTTCGAGTACGTGGATAAATACCATTATCACCACCAAAACCATTGCCTCCGCTCAAATTAAGCTCCGGATCAATACCCGAATAAGCAGTAAACAATAGGAGGTTATTTCCGGTAAGTGAAATTCGCAAGGAATCAATATATTTAACGCTTGTCAATCCAAGTGTATAACCCACAGTTAGATTTTCTAATCTTAAAAAAGATCCGTCTTCAAGCCATAGATCAGAACCATATTTGGACGTGAATAATCCCAAAGGAACCGCACTTTCTAAGACATTGGCCTTACCAATATTTTCCAAATAGGATAAATTAGATCTCAAACCATTATAAATCATATTTCCTCCAGATCCTTTAAACAAGATCGAGACATCAAAATTTTTATATTCAAAGCTTGGATTAAAAGCATAGGTATAGGTGGGCAAAGCGGAGCCTTTGTACATTCGATCGGGACTTGTATTACCTTGATCTATTATTCCATTACCATCAACATCTAAAACCGTTTCTGAATTCTCATTGTCTTTTCCGGTATGATGTAGGATATTAAAGGTACCAATTGGTTTACCGGCAATCAGGAAGGAACTCGGTCCCCACCAAACATTATTAGTATTTAATGGCACTCCGTTGATACTTCCGCTCATATTTAAGACTTTGTTTCGCAAAAAGGATACGTTTCCAGCGAGTGTTAATCGCATGTTTTTGGTTTTTATCAAATCATAACCCAAACTAAGTTCTACGCCTTCGTTTAATAAACTACCAACATTGGCCTTAATACTATTGAATGGAAAAGGAGGCTGAGGAACGGTATAATCAAATAAAAGATTATCAGTGGTGGCGGTATAAACATCTACAGATGCTCGAAGACGATTCTTTAAAATCGCAAAATCCAATCCAATATTCGATTGTTTTTTTGTTTCCCATCGCAAATCGGCATTGGCATTTTGAATAATATTAAAATTTGTGATTTGCTGGCCTCCAAAATAAGTGATACCGGAACCGCCCACTAAAGAAATCGAATTTTGAGGTCCCAAACCTTGTTGATTTCCTGTGATTCCGTATCCTGCTCTTAATTTCAATTCACTAAAAATACCTTGGCGAGCCATAAAAGGCTCTTTGTCTATTTGCCAGGCTAGTGCCGCTGATGGAAAATCACCCCATTTGTTATTGGCTCCAAAAACAGAGGATCCATCTCTACGGAAACTGGCGGTAAATAGGTAGCGGCTCATAAAGGAATAATTCACTCTTCCTAAAAAAGAAACTAGGGTGCGATCATTTTTATAGGATTGAAGGTCACCCGGCTGCACCTTCGATAAATCACCCAATTGTAGCGCATTATAAGTAGCAATATCGTTGATAAACCCTCTAGCTTGAACAAAACTGCCCTCATAAGTTTGATTTTGCCATTCGTACAAAGCCAAAGCATTAATACTGTGGACTCCAAAAACTTTCTTGAAACTTAGACTGGCATTCATCAGTTTCTCATTCTGTTTGTTATTGCTAATATTTGCATACCCTTTTTGATCCATTGCATAGGCATTGGTAGATTCGGCCGGAAGATAGTAGCCATTGTTGGAATTGGTTTTTCTCCAACTTCCAAACCAGCCAGCAGAAAATCCTGCAAATAGATCCAGATCGGCTTTAATGCTAGCAAACAAATTGTCATATTGACCTTTATTAGTTACTGTTTGAGCCGCTGCATAAGGATTTAGATATTGAAATACGTTGGGATCGGTATAATAAGTACCGTTAGTATTATAAACTGGATCTGTGGGCCGCATCACATAGGCATTGGAAATTAAATTAGAAGTAAAAGCGGCTCTTCCGATACTTCCGATACTATTAGTTGCATTGGTAACACCACTATTCAAATTGAAATTCAAACGCAATTTATTATCCAAAGCTGTTTGTGAGGCCTGAATTCGACCAATGTATTTTTGGTTGTTTGTATTTATAACAACACCATCTTGTAAAATTGCACTTATTGAAGCACGGTAACTAAATTGATCTGCTCCACCTCCAAAAGACAAGGTATGCGTTTGAGTCAAACCACTTTTAGTCAGAATATTATACCAATCGGTATTGGATCCATGATTGGCCGAAGCGGGAACTCCTACCAATTGGGCTTGCTGCCACCATTGATCGGCATTCAACATATTTAATTTTTTGGGAATGATGTCATAGGAACTCGAGCTATTGTATTCTATTGACGTTTTACCGGCTTTGTTTTTCTTAGTACTTATAATAATTACTCCAGGCGCACCTCTTGAGCCATATATAGCTGTAGCAGAAGCATCTTTTAAAATGTCAATACTCGCAATTTCTGAAGGGGGGATTTGATTCAATAAATCCATATTCCCCTGAACGCCATCAACAACAACCAAGGGGTCATTCCCACCAATTAAAGAGGTAATCCCACGAATACGGATGCTGGGTGATGTCCCTGGTTCACTACCTGTTTGAGTGATATTTACACCTGCAGCCTTTCCTGAAATTAATTGCAAGGGGTTTACAAGAGCGCCCTGATTCATATCTTTTTCAGAAATTGATGAAACCGCTCCAGTTATATCTTTTCGGGCCATTGATCCATAACCAATAACAACCACTTCTTTCAAATCGGCGATATCTGGAAATAACTGAATTTGCCCGTTATCCGTATTGGCTGATACGCGTTTCTGCTTATAACCTACATAAGATATGAGCAAAAAAGAATCGCTATTTTGGACACTAATTTCAAAAAAACCATCAGAATCGGTTACAACAGCATTCTTAGTTTTTTCTTCTATCACACTGGCTCCGGGTAATGGCATCCCATTTTCATCGGTAACCTTGCCCCGAATCGTTTTCTTGACAAAGAAATTGCGATCGGTTTTAGCAATTAGGGGTCTCTTTAAAATAATTTGTAGATCCCGAACAATAAAATCAGTATTTGTTCCTTTAAAAATTTGATCTAGCACTAGATCTATAGTTTGGTCTTTGACCCGAATAGAAAGAACCCGTTCTAAATCGATATCGTCAATTTTGTAAATAAAACGGAAATCGGTTTTCTGTTCAATCGTTTCTATTATTTTTTCAACTGTACTGTTGTTTAATTCCAAACTCACTTTAGTTTGAGCATAGGAATTGGCACGAATATTAAACAGGGTAACCAAAAGTAGAAGTGTCGTTAGTTTCAATTTTAGGTTGTTTTGGAAAAATGATAATTCGACCTCATTTTTCTTTGGTTTTTTTTTCATAATTTTGTAATAGGTTGTATTTGAATTGTTAGGTGCAATCGGATTTTAAATCGGGAAGAGTTCGTAGCTCTTTCCGGTTTTTTTATTGGATTTTAATATTCAGGCTTCATTATTTAGTTTGTTTTTTTGCGGTTATTTAATATGGACTTCGTTATTAACAATGGTATAATTTAGCGCATGGATTTCGTTAAAATAACTCAAAACCTTATCAATAGAAACATCCGCAAAACGCGCATTAAATTTCTCGTTGGCAAATTTGTTATTTTGATTTTGGATTTTGATATTATAATGGCGCTCTAATTTGACACTGATCTCTTTAAAACTCAAATTTCTAAAAACAAGTCCGCCTTGAATCCAGCTCGTGTAGGAATCCGTAAGTACGGCTTTAGTATCGATTTGACTGTCTTTCTTGTTAAAACTACCTTTGAAACCCGGTTTTAAAATCGTACTTTTCTCGGCAACGAAAACTGATTTAGAGGTATACATACCTACCGAACCTTCTATCAAAACAACCTCTGTTTTAGCATCTTCCGAGTAATTAGATACATTGAAATGCGTTCCTAAAACCCTGATATTTAAATCGTTTGCTTGAACTATAAAGGGATGTTTTTTATCTTTACTTACTTCAAAAAAAGCTTCGCCTTCTAGGTATACCTGCCTGTTTCCACTGCCCATAAATTTCACGGGAAATTTTAAACTACTTCCTGAATTTAAATGGACGATAGTTCCGTCTGACAGCTGCAATTCGAATCGTTTTCCAAAAGGAATATGAAGTGTATTATAAACTAATTTATCCAGATCATTCTTGGTATCGTAGGCAATTATATTTCCATTTTGTTTTCCAACAATATCCCCTTTAGCATTGCGAACTTCTGTCTTATCGCCTTCTGTTAGAATCTGAACAGCGCCCTCCCCTACTTGCAAAGTGATTGCATTGGGGTCTATTTGCAATTCTTTATTTGGAATCAGATTGGTGTTTTGATAGTTCAAACCAATAGTAAGTAAAAGAAGAAGAGAGGCCGCAACAGCAATATAACGCAAATACGGAGTCTTTTTAGCTCCTAAGACTTTAATATTAGTATCATTAGCACGTTTAAGTATACTATCAAAAATTTGATCTGCTTTTTCAGGACTCATTTCAGGCAATTCAGCTAACAAGATTTCAATATCTTCAGGACCTGGAAACTCATTCGTCAATTTATTCGCTCTGAAATAAGCAAGTACTATTTGGGTTTCTTCGTTTGTACACTCGTTTACTATAAATTTTTGGAGTATGATTTTTATTTGTGTAGGCTCATTCATTTCAAAAAATATTAAGTTCTTTATATAATACAGTTGAAAAGGACATGAGTACTAGTGGGTTTTTATATTTTTTTTAAATTTAAGCGTATTAAACCAAAATAGCCAGCAATACTAGCTACAATCAACTGTATATCATTGTTTTAAAAATATAAATAAAAAAATAAAAAAAATGCCCAATAGGGCATTTAATAACTAATTATTTCAGAATTTTATAAAAGGGCTAGAAAATTTCATCGTAATTTTTAAAAAACAGTCTTAGGGATTCTAAGGCTTTACTCATGTGATTTTTGACGGTATGAATGGACAAACCTAGTTCGGTACTAATTTCCTCATAGGTTTTTCCGTGCTTTCGTGACATTTTAAAAATAAGTTTGCGTTTGGGTGACAACTGACTTATCGCTTGTTTGCGTATTTGTTTACAATCGGCTTCCCTTAATCTATAATCCCCTTCTTCATGTGATTTCGGACTTTTATAAAAGAGTTCCTCTCTGAGAAGGCTATCATTAGCTGCTTTGTTTAGAAAATTGAAGGCCTGATTTCGGGCAATTGTAAACAAGAATGATTTGAAATTTTGTTCGATGTTAATGGTCTCGCGCAACATCCAAACTTTCAAAAAAACCTCCTGTACACTTTCCTCGGCTAGTACTTTTGATTTTAGAATACTCAAACTATAACCATAAATAGCGGGGGAATAAAGATCATAAATCTTACGAAATGCTTTCTCATTATGATTTCTAAGTTCATTGAGGAGTAAATTCTCGTTAATACTATTGGTTTGTGACATAATTTATTTATTCTTTAATTTAAATAATATTAAATTATGATAATCTCAATTTATAGAGAACTATTTAGGATTGTCAAATATATAAAAAAAACATTCTGTTGATTTTAATTTGAAGAAAATATTTACTTTTAAATAGCCACCTCCGAAACTGCGTCATAAAACCACTCATATCAAAACCTAAAGCCAGTGCAAAATGCAATAAAATACAAATAACCGTTCATTTCTTAGTCTTACACAAAAAAATAATGAAAGTCATAACAGAAAAAAAAGACTAGATTTACTTTCTAAATAAAAAAACCAAGATGAAAAAAACCAACTTCTTCGCTCTAGCATTTGTTCTATTCATAGCTCCGATTACGAACTTTGCTCAACAAACCAAAAAGGAAACAACAGTACATTATGGTCACAACCCCAAGGCAGGAAAGTATCTTGCAACTAGGGGAATCCAAATGTATTATGAAAGCTATGGGCAGGGAGAGCCTCTTTTGTTAATTCATGGAAATGGGGGATCGATTAAGGATTTCAAATACCAAATTGGTTTTTTCGCTAAACATTATAAGGTGATTTTGGCTGACAGCCGAGCCCAAGGGAAGACCATTGATACTGCTGCTACTTTAAAATATGAAACCATGGCCGATGATTTTAATGCCCTTTTAGATTCTTTGAAAGTAAAATCGGCTTATGTAATTGGCTGGAGTGATGGTGGAATTGACGGATTACTATTAGCGATTCGGCACCCTGAAAAAGTCAAAAAACTGGCTATCACGGGAGCGAATCTGATTCCGGATGATTCTGTTTTAGATCCAGCGGGAATCGCCTTTATTGCTGATTCGAAGAAAGAGTTAATGGCTGCTAAGCAAGATGCTGCAACACGAAACACTCTGAAATTAATAAACATGATGGCCCTTGAACCTCATATTAGCCATAGCGATTTACAAAAAATAAGCTGTCCGGTTTTTGTTATTGGCGGTGATGCTGATGTAATCAAACCCTCTCATACGGTAGAAATTTTTGAGAATATAGCGCAAGCCCATCTTTGGATTGTTCCTTTTTCAGGACATGCCACTTTGCAGCGTTATAAAGAAGAATTCAATGCTAAAGTTTTGGATTTTTTCCAGAGGCCTTTTAAAAAGGCTGCTTGGAATGATTGGGACAACTAAACTTGATCTGTAAATAATTCCGAAACTATTGAGAAATTCTAGTTTTTGCCTACAATCCAAGAGCTGTGATAAAAAAAGAGGCTATTCGATAATCACTTTTCGAATAGCCACTTTTTTATTTACACCTATCATAAATTATTAAAATGTAACAAACTTGTTCTGTTATTGATATTAATATTCGTATCTTCGTATCGTGATACTCAAAATAGAGTTCTATGAAATATTCAGAATTAGAACGAAAACTCAAAAAAGATGGCTGCTACCAAGATGGAGAAATGAGTGGGCATCCCGTATGGTACAGCCCTAAAACAGGAAAGTATTTTAGGACGAGTCATCATAAAAGTCAGGAAGTAGCAAAGGGAACCTTAAATAGTATTAAAAAAGATTCAGGAGTTAATTTATAAGCCCTGATAAAAACAATAAATTATGCAAACAGTAAAAGCATTTATAGAAAGAGGAAATGACGGAATATATAGTGTTTATGTTGATTTAGAAAACAAAACCTTAAATTATGGAATTCACGGTAACGGAAGTACTGCAAAAGAAGCAATTGATGATTTTAAAGCAAGTTATAAGGAGATGAAAGAATTTTATCTTGAAAAAGGAAAAGAATTTGTAGAGGCAAAATTTAAATATGTATATGATACAGCCTCCTTTTTAGCATACTATGGCAACATTTTATCTTTAGCAGGAATGGAGCGTTTAACAGGTGTAAATCAAGGTCAATTATCGCATTATGTCACCGGAAAGCGAAAACCATCAAAACAAACTGTTGAAAAAATAGAAAAAAAATTACGTGAATTTGGTAAAGAGCTAAATCAGGTAGAATTCATTTGATTATCCCAAATTTTATAAAATCAAAATTTTAAAGCCCCCCAAAAGGAGGGCTTTCTCTTTCTATTTTGATTTACAATCATCCCAATCGCGCTAAGGTTTCCATCACATAGGTATGCATTACTTCGCGATAATCGAGGTGGGTTACGATTCGGAGTTTCCCATGTCCCATGGAGCTCATAGAAATTCCTTTTTGTTTCAAAGCTTCCATTAAAAGAGCTTCATCGACATTTGGCTGGACCGAAAAAATCAGAATATTTGTTTCTACGGGTTCTACTTTGGCCACCCAGGATAATTTTTCGAGAACGGCTGCTAATTCTTTAGCGCGTCGGTGGTCTTCTGATAATCGTTCTATATTATGATCGAGAGCATAAATTCCGGCTGCTGCCAAATAGCCAACCTGTCGCATTCCGCCACCCAACATTTTCCGGATT
>Ga0114962_10003082_pt1 | contig 13638 bp, 10 predicted proteins | sample C_130820_MF_Meta_FD_87017 | JGI IMG/M metagenome (GOLD analysis project Ga0114962, IMG submission 87017) | Freshwater microbial communities from Lake Croche, Canada to study carbon cycling - C_130820_MF_MetaG | ecosystem: Environmental > Aquatic > Freshwater > Lake | place: Lake Croche, Canada... | reverse complement strand
TCCAGAATTTCAATATGAGTTCCAAATACGGCGGATTGTTTTGTCAAATCTGTGTAAACATCAAGCATGCCACCATAATAATGCCCCAAAATTCCTAAGCGATTATGTCGCATCGCGACGGATACTTTTGATGCCTCAATCCATGTTTCAATTTCCTGCCAAGCCTCCTCATCCTGAAGGTAGCCCGTTACAAAATCATAGCTATGACCGGAACGGTTAAACACGCTTGCAATTTCAGGGACGGAACAAGCTTGGCAATTTTCAAGCCACAAACCTGTCATCTTACCTCTGTCGCCTAATTGATTGAATTTATCATAATCAAGCACGGCAACCGGCTGGAGATTAAGAATAATTATTGGAACCTTTAACTTCTGCGCTATGGGCAATACGGTGGATGATAGTGCGTAGGTTGAAACATATAAAAAAACAATTTCAACATCATTTACTTTCAAAAATTCTGCCGCCTCTCGGGCTTTGGTTGGATTGTCTACCATACCCGCATCCACGACTTCAACACCTAATTTGCCTATTTTATCATGGATAAAACTTTGATAGCGTAGTAAATTGTCCAGTAAACCATCAAACTGATCCCAGTATGTATCTAATCCAATCCCAAATAATCCTACTTTCGTTTTCATTTTAATGAATTATTGCAGCTTTCTAATCCCTCTGAAATTTTAATTTTAACCCTCCTAAAAATAGTTTGATTGACAGGGCAAATAATATTACCTATCGAAATAAATTTTTCGACATAATTCAAAAGAAAGCATAAGGGAATAAATAAGAATATTGATTATAAACTCTTTAAAAACGCAATGCTCAAAGGTATATTTTCTAATTCCTTATCACTTTCATCTTCAATAAAGCAATGTTCAACCCCGCCTTTTTTACCTAATTTGATAATCTGCTTCCAGTTTCCTTGACCAGCGCCCACTGCGACATCATTTTCAGCAGGAGTTCCTCCTGTCAAATCACCTTTGACTCCCTTGCGAAGATCTTTTACATGCATCAATTTGAAACGGCCTGGATATTTGCGAAGCAACTTTACTGGCATATCCGCACCGCCGCCATGCATCGTCCACAAAACATCCATTTCAAATGAAACATGTTGAGGATCTGTGTTTTTTATGATGTAATCCAACAAAGTTCCATCTTCAAAAGGATGGAATTCGTAGCCATGGTCATGATAACAAAGTGTGATTCCATTCTCTTTTAACACCTTTCCCGAATTATTAAAAACCTCAATTGCTTTCTGTGCATCAGCTAAAGAAAACTCCCCTTTTTTATGCGGGATCCATGCGCACATAACAAATTTTGAGCCTAAAATTTTTGCTCTTTGAACGACCGCCATGGGATCTTTGGCTAATTCATTAAAATCAGCTCCGGTCGATGGAATGCTGATGCCCCTGGCATCACATAATTTCTTATACTCTTCCAAAGCCATTCCTTTAGCGCCACCACCCTCTATTTCTGTAAAGCCTAATTCTTTAATTAGGTCCAGTGTTTTTTCAACACCTTTCACAGGGAAATGTTTTCTAAACGTATATGTTTGAACGCCTATTGGATAGGTGTAAAGTTTTTGAGCTTGCATACTACCTAAACTCAATAAAATCCCCAAAAGGGTAAGCAAAATGTTGTTCTTTTTCATATGGCTTTTTTCATTAATTTATCATTTGTTTATCAAATCAAAAATGCAATAATTTCTTTTAAAATTACTTTTTTCTAAAAGAAATTTTAAAAAATAAATGGAATCCCGGTCCCCCTTTTTAAAAAAATTTAATTTAAACCCCATTTCGGCATAATGCTATTTTGAACTGATTTTATAGATCATGAAACTGATTTAAAAAATATTTTTTATCTTCCCCCATGAGACTAATCGCTGGGCTACTTTTAATTGGCATTTTCGGTTTTTACACCGCACCTGAATTTACGGATTGGCGCGGATATAATGGTGGAGATAACAGGAATCACTTTTCTCCACTGACTCAAATAAATGTTAGCAATGTCAAAAATTTAAAACTCGCTTGGTCCTATACCTCGGGTGGCGCTGACACCGTCAACCAAACTACACAAATACAATGTAATCCCGTCGTCATTCAAGGGATTTTATATGGAGTTTCAGCAGGGTCACAGGCATTTGCTTTAGACGCTAACAGTGGCAGAGAAATTTGGAAAACGGATATTCGAGAAAAAACGCCTACTATGTTGAGCCGAGGAGTGGCTTATTACTCCTCAAAAAATCATTCCTCAAAAATATTTTTTGGTTATGGTTCATTCCTATTTGCCCTAGATGCTAAGACAGGAAAGCCCGTTGAAACTTTTGGGGAAAAAGGAAAAATAAATTTATTGGAAGGTTTAAAACGACCTGGCGCAGATGAATATGCCGTGCTCAATACCCCTATTTCTATTTACAAAAATACATTGATTGTTGGCACCAGAGTGTCCGAATCTGCACCCGCATTACTGGGCGATATTCGTGCTTTTGACGCCAATAGCGGCCGATTAATTTGGACTTTTCATACCATTCCAAAACCTGGTGAATACGGGTATGCAACCTGGGAAAAGAAAAACTTTCTACATGTAGGCGGTGCAAATAGTTGGATGGGCATGGCCATAGATGCCAAACGAGGGATTGTTTTTGCACCAACAGGTTCTGCGGCATTTGATTTTTATGGGGGAAACAGAAAAGGGGATAATTTATTTGCCAACTGCCTACTGGCCTTAGATATTCGAACAGGAAAGCGGCTTTGGCATTTTCAAACGGTACATCATGATATTTGGGACCGGGATATTCCGGCGCCACCTAATCTATTTACCATCATTCAAAAGGGTAAAAAACGCGATCTCGTTTCCATATTAAGTAAGCAAGGTTTTATGTTTGTGTTAGATCGAGTGACCGGTAAACCTGTTTATCCCGTTGAAGAAAGACCGTTCCCTGCTTCGGATGTCATTGGCGAAAAAACCTCAAAAACCCAGCCCATTCCGCTTTGGCCATTGCCATTTGCTAAACAATCATTTACTGAAAAAGATGTGAATGAGTGGGCGTCCAATAAAAAAGAAATTATCGCTGAACTCCGCAATTCCCAAACGGGTCAGCCCTTTATTCCCTTAAGTTTGACAAAAAAGACAGTGTTTTTTCCTGGGACTGACGGGGGTGCTCAATGGGGTGGTGCGGCGGTGGACGAAAATAGCGTCATGTACATTCCTGCCAAACAAAATCCGGTTTATAGTTCTTTGGTTCCTGTAGAAAAATCGATTGAAAACTCCGGAAAATCTTTGTATGTGAAACATTGTCAAAGTTGCCATGGGGTAAACCGTGAAGGGAACGAAGATGGGACGATTCCACCTTTAAAGGAGGTTCACAAAAAATACTCAGAGCTACTTTTAAACCAAATTTTAGGTCAAGGTCGGGGGAGAATGCCCGCTTTTAATTTTCTATCTACCGCTGAAAAAAAGGCGGTTTTAGCCTATCTGCAAGGATTAAATTTAGCTATAGAAGGGCCTATAAAAAAATCCACTTTAGATTTTTCCCCCTTTTCAAGTACTGGCTATACGCGTTGGTATGATAGCAAGGGTTATCCCGTTAGCAGACCACCGTGGGGAACATTAACTGCGATTGAAATGAATTCTGGAAAACATCTCTGGCAAGTTCCATTGGGCGAATATCCTGAATTAACGGCAAAAGGTATAGCTCCCACCGGTACCGATTTATATGGCGGTCCATCGGTAACTGCGGGGGGCTTACTTTTTATCGCGGCGACAAAAGACGAAATGTTTCGGGCCTTTGATCGACAAACTGGAAAAATTTTGTGGCAGTTCAAATTACCCGCAGCGGGCTACTCGTCTCCAAGTATTTACTCCGTTGGCGGAATTCAATATGTCGTTATTGCTTGCGGAGGAGGTAAACTGAAAACTAAATCAGGTGATCGATACTTAGCCTTTGCTCTAAAAAATTAGAAAATTCAGTAAAAGTCAGCTATTGAAATGTGGGAAAAAGGGACCTCACCCCGCAGCTTTACTAACTTTTTAAAAGTTAGTAAAGCTAAGCCCAAGCACTTAAAAATCAAACTATAAAACTGATTTTATTGATCAAGCTTTTGATAATCGATTTCTAAAAAATCCTCCACACAAGCTGCCCAATATTTTTCGACAAAAGCTGTGTGCAAAGAATGGCCAGCATATAAATCATATGCCGCCTGATTTTGAAATTCCATTGATATCCCATGCTGAAAAGGGTTTTTACTACTCGTTTGCTTTAGAACTTCAAATTTTTGAACTCCAGGAATTTGCTTCAATTCATCAACAGCAGCGAAAAATTGTAATTTAACTTCTGGAGATACATTTGACTTTAGTGTTAAGATAACAGAATGGCGAATCATTTTTAGCTAATTTTATTTACCAACGAACGGCTTTGAAAGTCCAATCCGGATTAACTTTTTGCATTTCAATTTCATCGTTTCGCTTGCTTAGGCCGCAGGTTAAATAGTTTTGATGCAAGGCTGCTAAGGCCACCCGATCTAACTCCACTCCTAAACCCGGATCTTTAGGCACTTCAACCGAACCATCCTCAAACTTCATGCGGCCTCCAATAATAATTTCGTCCGACTGCCAAGGATAATGGGTATCTAAAGCATAGGTCATTTTTGGTAATGCTGCTCCTAAATGCACCATCGCAGCCAATGAAATACCTAAATGACTATTTGAATGCATGGACAAATCTCTGCCAAAAGTCTCACAAATACCGGTTAAAGTCATCGATGCCCGCAAGCCTCCCCAAAAATGATGATCGCTCAAAATAATATCTTCGGCGCCAATTTCAATACTCCTTGGAATTTCTCCAAAAGAAGTCGTACACATATTGGTCGCCAATGGCGTTTTTAAGGCTTTTCTAACCTGAGCCATATTTTCTTGGCCTCGAACAGGATCTTCCAAATATTCCAAATATGGCTCCATTTCTTTTCCATATTTTATCGCTGTTTCAACGGTCCATAATGCATTTGGATCGATTCTTAACGGGTATTTTTCTCCAAACGCTTGCCGCAAAGCAATCACCGCATCCACTTCCTTCCTTGGTTCAAAAACTCCCCCTTTTAACTTAATGGATTGAAACCCAAACTCTTGACACATCGCCTTTGCCTGCGCTACAATTTCATCAGGGTTCAACGCACTTTTTTGTCGGGCTGAATCCCATCCTGTTGCATTAGGATTCATATCAAAACCCCATTCTCCTCCTGCTCCTTCATATTTATAAAATAGATAAGCCGAAAAAGGAACACGTTCACGCAACTTTCCGCCCAATAAATCAACAATTGGCTTTCCAGTTACTTTCCCCATAATGTCCATACAAGCCACCTCCACAGCACTAAAAATATGCACTAATTTCCGTTGGTCCCATGGAGCTAATCCTCGGTCAGCGACCGAATCTGTCCCAAAAGCCTGTTCTAAAATATGGCGAATTTTATTTAGTTGAAATACGTCTTGGCCAATCAAAAGCTTTTTTGAATCCTCCAATGCAGCATCAATATCCTTCGTTCCAGGAATTTCACTAATGCCGGAAATGTTATCCTCGGTCACAATTTCCAAAACTGTGCGCAGCGCATAAGGCGCGTGCAACCCCGCAGCGTTTAACAATGGAGGATCCACAATGGCAATAGGAGTGATGTGAATTTCTTTAATGCGAGGTCCGGCGATATAAGACATATATTTTATTTTTCTAATAGCAACAAGTTGTAAACAAATTCATCAATTTAGCGCTTTTCCAACTGAGTAAAGACCTGGGGCACCCAAATAATTCCCGATATTTAACGGGTTAATCATTAAATTAAAGGGAATAATTTTGCACCAATTAAAATCACCACTAATCCTGTCAAGCCCATCACCACTAAGAGCGGAGAAATTGTTTTAAGTGCTTCCTTTTCCGTTAGATCGCTCAACTTACAAAATATCCAAAAGCCAGCATCGTTCATCCATGGAACTAATTTGGATCCACAGCCAATCGCCAAACCAATGTACACCGGATTGAATGCTAAATTGGCCTGACCTGCCATACCCGACAAAATTCCTGAAGCAGTAATTAGCGCCACAGTGGCAGAACCTTGAGCAGTTCTAACAACAGCCGCTATAAAAAATGCCATGGGAATTAATGCCATTTGGTACCCTGCAGTCAATTCAGCAATTTTAGTACTAATGCCGGTTTGTTGGAGTGTCCCACCAAATGCCCCCCCAGCAGCCGTTATTAAAATAATTCCACCGCCGCTCATTAAAGCCGTTTGCACAAATGGAGTTAAACTTTGCCCCTTATCCTTTTTGTTTTTGGCCATGACTCCTAGGGCAGCAATACCCCCTAACATGATGGCAATATTTTTATCCCCAAAAAATTTAATGACAGCAGCAAATTGATTAAATATGTTTCCTAATTGAAGGTTAGGCCCCTTTAGAAAATTGGTGATCGCCGTATCTAAACAAATGAGCACTAAAGGAATCATGACTGGCATTAATGAGACCCCCAACCCAGGTAAATTTTGATCTTCTTTAGCAGATATTTTTTTAAGATCTTCCAATTTTGCATCGACAGAATCCCTTAATTCAATCGGCCATTTTTTGTTCGCCCAAACTGAGAAAATATAGCCCGCAGATACGGTGAAAAAACCAACAACGATCCCACAAACCATCATTAATCCGATCGGAATGTGCATTTCGCCAATTAAAAAAAGCGGACCTGGAGCCGGAGGAACTAATGAATTTGCCATGGCAGCACCCGACATAATGCATAAAATTAATAGTAAATAATTTTTACCAATGCGCAAAGTCATGGCTTTTGCAAGCGGAATCATTAAAAATATGACGGTGTCAAAAAATACAGGAATTCCCAAAAAAAAGCTTCCAAAAAGAAATGCGAATGGAGCTTTATCCACACCAGTAAATTTTAATAATGATCGAATGATACGCTCAGCCGCGCCAGATTCTAGCATACATTTTCCTATGATCGCAGCCATGGCGATTAATATGCCTATTTTAGCACAGGTATTTCCAAATTCAGTGGCAATTCGTTCGCCCACACTTTTTTTAGAAAATGATAATGCCGCGCTGGCGTCCATCCCCTTTGACAGGGCAAACTGTTCTAAAATAGAAGCCGGAGTCAAAAATGCGACCACGAAAGCCCCTAATAAAAGCGCTAAAAATGGATGTAATTTTAATCCAATGATGCCGCCAACAACTAAGACGATGCCTATGGCTAATAAAATAATCGGATCTAATATCATGATGCTTGAGATCTAAGTTTTGCTAATTTCTCCACCATGTTTTTTGCTCCCTCAGCCACAAAATTAGCATCGGCACCGCATGCAATAAAACGGATTCCCATTTGATGGTATTGGGTATATTCCTCCGAATTAAAAAATAAAATTCCTGTTGCTTTACCCGCTTGATTAGCAGCTTTAATCGTTTTTTCAATAGCTTCTAAAAATATCGGATGATCAAATTGACCAAATATCCCTAATTCCATTGTTAAATCAGCAGGCCCAATAAATAACACATCGACCCCCTCTAAATTTGCAATTTCATCTACATGATTTAGGACTTCTTTGGTCTCAATTTGAACGATTCCCAAAATATTTTCTTGAGAAGTTTCATAGTAACTTTGAAAGTTTTGGGCAAATTGTGTGGCCCGAACCATTTTAGCTACGCCCCGCTGGCCCATAGGCGGATAATACAGCCCATTAACTACTTTTTTCGCCTCGGTGAGATTGTTTATTTTGGGGCACATAACACCTTCAGCACCCATATCCAATACCCGGTGAATTCGTTGGGGTTCCGCACTTTCCACTCGGACAATGATCCCGGCAGAGGTATGTTGGAGCGCCTGCATTTGCCCCAAAGCCTCTTTTTCTGATCCGGCTCCATGTTCCAGGTCAATTAAAACCCAATCAAAACCAGATAGGCCAACAATCTCTGCGGTTAAAGGGCTGCCCAGATTAAGCCAACAGCCATGCAAGGTCTCTCCATTTTTTAATCTATTTTTTAGTTTTTTCATAGGTTTACTCATATTCATGAAAGACGCAAAAAAATTATTTTACCCGACCTTTTTAACAGATTCACATGATGTAAATTAGACCCCATTATTAGTTTTGGTTATTGGGGGACAGGTTTATTAAATTTAACAAAGCTAAAGGTATTGAGATATAAATAAATGGGTAAATTTAAATTTCATCCCAATTTAAGAGAATAATGTTTCGACTTAAAATTTTGAAGCCCTTTTTCGTTTTGATTTTTTTTTCCCTACAAAGTCAAAGCACATTTGGACAGCGAAACGTATTAGTTATCATCGCTGATGACTTGGGTTCTGATTACTGTGGATTTTATGAAAACCATCTTGATACCGTAAATCTTCCCAATGTTAGGCGCTTATTAAAAACGGGGATTCGCTTTAAAAACGCCTGGGCAAACCCATTTTGTTCACCGACACGCGCCGGAATTTTAACGGGCCGATATAGTTTTAGAACGGGGGTTGGTGCTGCTATTGGCGGAAATACTTCATCCGTTTTAGATACAGCCGAAATCACCATCCCGAAATTGTTAAACAAATTTAAACCCGGTGGGATTGCAAAAGCCCATATCGGCAAGTGGCATTTACAAACCCCCACGCCTAAAACGAATCTAATTTTCCCCAATAAAATGGGCTATGACCAATTTGAAGGTAGCTTTCCTGGGGAATTGACCAACTATTTTAATTGGAATAAAATAACCAATGGGACTGAATCAACATCCACTAATTATGCAACTACTGAAAATGCAGACAACGCGATTTCATTTATTAAGAAAAATAAGGATACCCCATTTTTTGTTTGGCTCGCTTTTAACGCCCCACATACTCCGTATCATTTGCCCCCCGCGTCGCTATTAAAAAATAATACCTTAAGTGGTAGCAGCTCGGATATTTCTGCCAACCCCAAAAATTATTTTAAAGCCATGAATGAAGCGATGGATCGCGAAATTGGGCGTATATTCGACTCGCTCACGGTATATAATTTATGGTCAAATACAGATATTATATTCATTGGTGACAATGGCGATGATTCTCCAGTGGCCCAGTCGAGTCCGGCAAAAGGAAGTGTATACCAAGGCGGACTACAAGTCCCAATGATTATCTCAGGCCCTTCGGTTAAGTCGCCCAACAGAACTAGTGATGCCTTAGTTCACACAACTGATCTTTTTGCCACCATACTAGAGTTATTTGGGCATAGCCATTGGGCATCTCAAATTCCTAGTTCAAAACCAGTAGATAGTAAAAGTTTGATGCCTATTTTAAAAAATGAGGCTCTAGATATTCATGATTGGGTTTTTGCCGAAGTATTTAAAGGGCCCTCACCGGATAGCGATGGGAAAACCATCCGAAATAAACTTTTCAAGTTGATTCAATTAGATAATGGCACCAAAAAGCTATTCAATTTAGCACAAGATCCCAATGAGAAAACAAATTTATATGGTGCAAATTTGACCGGAATTAACTTGACAAATTGGGAATATTTATGTGGCGAAATGTCTAAGTTAGTAGGGATTACGAACGGGTGTAGTTTAGTACTCTCAACGGAAATTGAATCGCTAAAAGCAATTCCTTTCCCAAATCCGTTTAACTCAAAAATTCATTTTGGAGACCAAACAGATGGAGTAATATATGTATTATTTGCTGCAGATGGGAAAGAAATATTTAAAGGTCCAAATCTTAAAAATCAAGATTTTTCTTTTCTCCCCAAAGGCATTTATTACCTACAAACATCTGAAAATTTAGAGTCTATTTTTAAATTGATTAAAGAGTAAAAAACATACCTCGCAGCACCAGCTTTACTAACTTTCTAAAAGTTAGTAAAGCTATACGCAACAAACCGAATTACCCAAAAATAGACTGATTTTCTAGATCAATTATTTGGTTTTTAATTTAGACTTAACCACATCTGCTGGATATTTTAAGGCCAATTTTCTAATTTCATAACTGAAGTCGGCAAAGGTTTCTTCCCATAATTTAGCCTCCTCGGGACTATATTGGTAGAACCCTTGACCATTACTCACACCCTTACCCCCAGATTTTACGATGTCATCAATCAATTTTGGCACCTCAGTTCCATTATATAAGGTGGAATTTAAATCCTTCATCACGTTATGATATGCAGGAACTCCCGTTAAATCCATCCAACCAAAAACCCCGACCAATGTCATCCAATACCCCGTATTATTTCGGCACGCACGATCCACATCTTCCACAGTCGCATACCCGTTCTCAACTAAATAAAACGCTTCCCGATACATCGCATACATTAATCTATTCGCAATAAATCCACGAATATCCTTGCGGACTAAGGTGGGCTCCTTCCCCCATCCATGCGCTAATTCATATAAATATTCCCCCTTTGTAACATCACTTTTCGCTCCACAAATAATTTCCAAAAAACGTGTTGTATGTGATGGCTCCGCCCAATGCAAACCAAAAAAACGTTCTGGTTTTTGAGTCAAATTTTGAAGCTCACTGATGGGAATAGCTGATGTATTTGACGTGAGTAAAGCATCTTCGGCAATTTCAGCCTCAATCTTTTCATAAACCGTTCGCTTGATTTCCTCATTTTCTATGGTACACTCGATGACCAATTGGCATGCTTTCAAATCCACATACGACTCACTAATGATCAAATTTCCCAAATAAAAATCCGCCGCTTCCGTAATTAATCCTTCTTCCCTTGCCTTCGTTAAATGTTTTCTAATCCTTAATTCAGCGGTCTCCATATCGACAGGAATCGGCGCAATGGCAACTACGGGATGGCCCGACATCAATAAACATGTGGCTATACTGCATCCCATCAAGCCTAAACCCACCACGCCCACTTGTATTTCTGTTGCCTTCATGTTATTTATTCTTAAAGCGATATATGTTTTGTTTCCGTAAATCCTCCAAAAATAATGTGAAAGGATCCTCATAAAATTTCATAAAATCAGGTACCGAAACTTGGCCCGGAAAGGGTGCATAATAATGTGTCGGACTCCTAATATCATTTCTCCAAACTAACACATAGCTTACATTCAACCCTTCTGTTTTCATGACTTTCAAAAGCACATCTGTCCACCAATTGGCATTGGGGATTGTTTCTAATCCTGTTTCCGTAAAGGCGGCCAATTTTTTATTTTTCTTCGCGTAGTTTGAAACAATCAAAAGTTTTTCAACGGCTTTTGGTAAATTATATCCATTTCTGCCCATGTCCCCATAATTATCCATACCCACCATATCGACATACGAATTACCCGGATATCGCTCTAAAAATTTCGCCTCCGTTAAAAATTTATTGTCTGGGGAAAAGGCATACAATAAATTATGTACTTGTTGTACATCCTTCAAATAATCAACCGTAAAACGCCAAATCCCAATAAATTCTTCCACGCTACAATGACCCGCTCCCCACCAAAACCAATTGCCATCAAACTCATGAAAAGGCCTAAAAATCATGGGGATTGCTTCTCCCTTTGGCCCCTTACAGGACTTCACCCAATCCGCAATGTCAGCCAAAATGTTTTTATATATCCCATGTGAATCGCCTCCAGGAATAAGCCTAGAAACCACGGGGGTCGACAGCGAATCTTTCCAATAAAATCCCCCGGGACCCAATGGATTATTAAAATGCCAAGCGATCGTGATCACACCGCCTTGCGCATAATGTTGCTGCACGATCTGCCGCAGTTTTGACTTATAATTGGCCGCATTCGCCCCCGAAAATCCACTGAAATCTATCCCAATAACTCCAGGGTGACTCCCGGTGACAGATTTGACATCCGACCTGTTCGCATCCCCAGACCATCCCCTTCCATATTCAGTGGCATGCTGATGCCCAAAAATCGTACCTGTTTTTTGAATTTTATACAGCGCTTTGAAGAGGTTTTTTGTTTCCCTCGTCGCATTCTTATCGATTGGCCTCGTTTGAGAAAAACTCTCCAACATACCTATTGAGCAAAAAATATACAGAAAAAAGATACTTCTTTTCATCTATCGGTTTGTTTATGGAAGCTCTTGCAAGTAAATATCTTTAAATGCGACTATCGCTTTCGCACCGCCGTGAATCTGTAAAGCAATGAGCCCCGATTGTGGAATGGATGCATCCGTTTCCATATAATCCACCGTTTGCCTGCCATTAATGTAAAGCCGAATTCGCTCATTTTCCGCCCTAACTTCATAGGTATTCCAATCGTCTGGCTTGATCCATGAGAGTATATCCGCTTCATTGGGCTTCATAAGCGTTTTATTGCGCCTTGATTCATCATATAAACTAGCCCAATAATCCTTGCCCCAATCTGCCTGATATCCAATCATTTCATAGGCCGGATTGGTGGCTTTCACACTTCGAAATTGAATTCCAGAGTTGACAAAACCCTCCGTTCCGGTCAATTTTATCTTCAATTTCAAATAAAAATTATGGTAGATTTTTTTAGCCACTAGGAAATTGTTGTGAGGAACTCTTGTTTCTAAGGAGCCGCCTACCAACATCCCATCCTGGATTCGCCAAGTCGTTAGGGTGTCGCCTTCCCAGCCTTTAAAAGTTTTTCCGTCAAACAATTTTTGTTTTTTGTTGGGTTTGTTGGACGAATGTAAATTTATCGAATTAGTTAAGCCAAAAATTGGGCTCATTGAAATAAACAGCAAGCTAAAAAATGCGTATGTTTTCATTTTCATAGGTTTATAAAATCGTTTTAAATTTACGACTTTGTTTGAAATAGCCTAAGAATCAAAACGTTTCTTTGAAATTTGGCTTTAATATCTCGCTAATCGAACCTTTGATTTCTCCATTTCATGCTGATGAATCGACTAAAAATTCAATGGATATTTTTGCGCGTAAATTCACAGATAAGCAACGCATTAAATTGCCAAGAAATTTCTTGAAATGTTTTCTTTGTTTACTATTTAAATTCTGTGAAAATACCTAAACTTTTTGGCTTATGTTGATTAAATTAATGCTCCAGTCCGGCTAACTTATTGACAGTTTCCCACACAGCATCATGCACGGGAACTCCTTTGATCAAATTCTCTCGCCTATTTCTAAGCGATTTTTCTCCTGGGTAAAGAATTTCGCCTCCTTCGTTCACTGGGACAGCTTGCCTTAATTGCTCAATGGTCTGCTGCAATGCTTGGTCTACAAAAGGTTGATCATTCATTTTGAGAGGGTCAATTGCAATGAAAACTTGGGAACATCCCCCACAATTCCCATACCCATACTGGTCTATGGCAGCCGTTGTTTTTCCATTAGAAAGCAGGCTGGCCAATAGGTCCAACACGATGGCGAAACTCGATCCTTTCCAATAACCGGTTGGCAATATACGTCTGGTTTTTTCAATTTCTCCAGGGTCATTGGTCAATAAGCCCTCCGAATCAAAGCCGCCGTCATAAGGAAGTTTTTCATTATTTAATCGAGTGTTTTCTAATTTCCCATACGAATATTGAGACATCGCCATGTCCAAAACCACATGACCTTCTTGCCTCGGAATCGCGATGACAAAGGGGTTGTTGCCAATGCTCGCAGATGTGGCACCCCAAGCAGGCATACAAGATTCTGTATTGGTCCAGCAAATTCCGATCATGCCTTGGTTAGCCGCGTGCCAACCGTATGT
>Ga0114962_10003079_pt1 | contig 13649 bp, 11 predicted proteins | sample C_130820_MF_Meta_FD_87017 | JGI IMG/M metagenome (GOLD analysis project Ga0114962, IMG submission 87017) | Freshwater microbial communities from Lake Croche, Canada to study carbon cycling - C_130820_MF_MetaG | ecosystem: Environmental > Aquatic > Freshwater > Lake | place: Lake Croche, Canada... | reverse complement strand
TTGCTTTGTTCCTGTTGTAACTGCTACTATCGGTAAAGCATTCACTGTAATCGCTTTTGTAACCGTTTTTGAACAGCCTAATTGCGTTACTAAATAACTAATCGTTGCCGAGCCAGCACTTACGCCAGTGATTGTTCCAGAGGTAGCATCAATACTTGCTACGCCAGGAGTATCACTACTCCAAACTCCTCCAGATGTCGTATTTGAAAACAACGTTGTTGCGCCGATACAAACAGAAGTACCTCCTGTAATTGCTGCTACAACTGGTAGTGCGGTAACGGAAACTGGTGTTGTACTTATTGTCGTACAACCATTAATTGTAACTGAATAAGTTATTATACTAGTTCCTGCTTTAATCCCTGTTGCTAATCCACTTGCTGAAATAGTAACATTGGCTGGAGTTGCACTAGACCAAACACCACCTGGAGTTGTATTCGATAATTGACTTGTTGCCCCAGCACAAATGGTTGTTGCACCTGTAATTGGATTAACACTTGGCATGGAAAATGTACTAACTGTTGCTGAAGTTTTAGAAGTACATCCTAAAATAGTAACTGTATAATCGATTTGACTAGTACCAGTTGTTAATCCAGAAACCAAGCCTGCATTATTAATCGAAGCAACTGCAGGTGTTAGACTTGTCCAAACACCGCCTGGGGTTGTATTGGATAATTGACTTGTAGCGCCAATACAAACGTTTAATGTACCAGTAATTGGGTCTACAATCGGAAGTGCGTTCACCGTTACAACATCTGAAACTGTAGTTGCACATCCATTTAAAGTTACTACATAATTAATTGTACTAGTTCCAGCTGAAACCGCTGTTACTAATCCAGTTGCATCAATAGTAGCTATGCTCGTTGAACCACTTGACCAAACACCTGATGCTGTTGCGTCTGCTAATTGAGTAGTCTCAGCTTCACAAATCGTTGTTGTACCAGTTATTGGGGCAACTGTTGGGTAAGCATATACTCTAACGGTGGTAGTATCAGATCTAATACATCCATTTGAATTGGTTACTGTATAACTAATAACTGTTTTACCAGCAGCAACACCAGTTACAGTACCTGTACCTGAAATAGTTGCAATTGTAGGAGAAGCTGAAGACCAAACACCAGTAGGGGTATTGTTCGTTAATTTGATTTTTACCCCAACACATAATTGTTTAACTCCGGAGATATTATTAACTGTAGGTAAAGAATTGACGGTGATTACTGTACTCACTACGGTGGTACAACCAAGAGTTATAACCGTATAATCAATTACGGCATATCCTGCACTTACACCAGTAAGTAGTCCAGTAATAGGATCAATTGTAGCTACACCTGGCGTATCACTACTCCATTTACCTCCTAATGTTGTATTAGATAACGGTGAAGTATTTCCAATACAAATACTTGTTGTTCCGGTGATTGCATTTACAATTGGTAATGGATTAACCGTAAATTTACGCAATGTATCATGACAACCAGTTGCTGTTTTGGTGTAGGTAAATAGTGTTTTTCCAGCGGTTAACCCTGTAATTGCACCAGTATTAGTTATTGTTGCTACGCTAGGGACTGAACTTGACCAAGTCCCAAGTGAGCTAGGGGAGACGGCCGATGTAAACCCTTCACAAATAGTATCGTTTCCAATATATGCGAGAACAGGAAGATCCTTTACAGTTATTGTACCAACCAAGGTTGAATCGTCTTTTGATGGACAAGATCCTGTGGCAGTAACAGAATAGGAAAAAGGAGATCCAACAGTAGTAGAAGGTTTACCAAAAACTTTTAGTGTTGGGTAATTAAACAAATAAGTCACACCAGTAGGTAAACCAGAAGCTGTAGCGTCTGTAGCATTGTATGAAACATCGTAAAAAATAGTGTCTAAAGGGGAATTTTTACAAATATTTTGCGTCGTTTTTGTCAATGAAGAAGTTAAGTCAATCACATTTCCAACGACAAAAAGCTGTTCATGCACATCATATCCATCACCGCCAGGAGCAACATCCCCAGGATAGGTAGCAACCATTGCAAAATCATAAATTCCTTGCAGATGCATGTCAATGGTGGAAGTAAATGTTCTAAACATACCAACATTTCCAGATAAAGAAATACCATTAAACGTTTGACTAAAATTTTGTGTTGAGTTATCGGGCGCAGTAACTAGTACAGTAACAGTAATGTTTTTATTTAAAATTGCGGTAGATCCAGAGTTTAAGATCTTTACACCTAAAGAAACGCCGGTATTTGGACACATATTTGTGTAAGGAAAAGGATCTCCTGTAGTATTTAAAGTCTGTACTAGTATATTTTGTGAAAATGAAAAGGAACTTAAAAGACTCAATACTCCAATAATTACTATCGAAATGCAATTGAATACTCCTCTACTCCTAATATTGTGTTCGTAATTCATTTTAAATTTTTTTATCTGTATGATAGATGTGATAAAATCTTGTATAACCCCCAAAAATAACATAAATAATTAAAATTATTACGTTAAAAACGGTAAAAGGTTGCTTAAACATACTTCTTAAATTCTTGAAAGTGACTAGTGCAGAATTAATTGAAAAAAAAATAAATTATAAACGAAATTTTTATTGGTTCAATACCACAAAAAGGGTAATTTTGTACCTAAAAATTATTTTATTTATAATTAATCTAAATAACGCGATTTTTAAGATTCATTCCTATGATTAAAGTAACAGATAACGCTAAAAAACAAGCCATTAGACTAATGGAAGACGAAAACAAAGAAGGGTATTTTATCCGTGTTGGCGTAGAAGGTGGTGGTTGTTCTGGTTTGATGTACCAGTTAAAATTCGACAACGAAGATAAAGAAGATGACAAAATCTTTGAAGATAATGGGATGAAGGTGGTTGTAGATAAAAAAAGTTATTTATACCTAATCGGCACTACCCTTGATTTTTCAGGAGGTTTGAACGGAAAAGGATTTGTTTTTGAAAATCCAAATGCAGGAAGAACTTGTGGATGTGGTGAAAGTTTTTCTATCTAATAAAACTAGGATGAGTTATACCGAAGATCAATTAGCAAAAGATTTAGAGAATCAAGAATACAAATTTGGTTTTGTTACAAATATTGAGTCTGATCAAGCGCCAAAAGGACTAAACGAGGATATTATTCGTTTTATTTCAGCAAAGAAAGAAGAACCAACTTGGTTGTTAGAATATCGTTTGACAGCGTTTAAAGCATGGCAAGGGATGACAGAGCCTGAATGGGCACATGTTACTTACGAAAAACCAAATTTTCAAGATATTATCTATTATTCTGCGCCAAAACAGAAAAAGAAATACGAAAGTTGGGACGATGTGGAGCCAGAAATGAAAGAAACCATGAAAAAATTGGGAATTTCGATGGACGAACAACAACGTTTAACAGGAACCAATATGGCGGTTGACTTTGTGATGGACTCTGTTTCTGTCGCAACATCTTTCAAAGAAAAACTAAGCGAACTTGGGATTATTTTTTGTTCCTTTTCAGAAGCAGTAAAAGAATATCCAGAACTAGTAAAAAAATACATGGGAACGGTTGTTCCGCATACGGATAATTTCTATGCCGCTTTAAATGGCGCAGTATTTACGGATGGTTCGTTTTGCTATATCCCAAAAGGAGTTCGTTGCCCGATGGAACTTTCTACCTATTTCCGAATAAATGAAGGTGGAACTGGTCAATTTGAAAGAACCTTGGTTGTTGCGGATCAAGGTGCATATGTTTCTTATTTGGAAGGTTGTACGGCACCACAACGCGATGAAAATCAATTACACGCTGCAGTAGTAGAATTAATTGCATTAGACGATGCAGAAATCAAATATTCAACTGTACAAAACTGGTATCCAGGAGATAAAGATGGTAAAGGCGGAATCTTCAATTTTGTAACCAAACGTGGAATTTGTGAGAAAAACGCTAAAATTTCATGGACACAAGTAGAAACTGGTTCTGCAGTTACTTGGAAATATCCATCCTGTATTTTAAAAGGAGATCATTCAATTGGTGAATTTTATTCGGTTGCAGTAACCAACAATTTCCAACAAGCGGATACAGGAACGAAAATGATTCACCTTGGAAAAAACACAAAAAGCACGATTATTTCCAAAGGTATTTCCGCAGGAAAATCGCATAATTCCTACAGAGGCCTTGTTCAAATACATAAGAATGCGCAAAACGCACGAAACTTTTCGCAATGTGATTCTTTGTTGATGGGAGATACATGTGGCGCACATACTTTCCCATACATTGAATGTAAAAATAGTAGCGCGAAGATTGAACACGAAGCTACCACATCCAAAATTGGGGAAGATCAAATATTCTATTGTTTACAACGCGGAATTAGCGAAGAAAAAGCGATAAGCTTGATTGTTAATGGTTATTGTAAAGAGGTACTTAACCAGTTACCGATGGAATTTGCTGTGGAAGCACAGAAGTTGTTAGCGATAAGCTTGGAGGGTTCTGTAGGATAAGAGATTGGCAGATTGCAGATTAACAGATTGCAGATTAATAGATTACAGATTAACAGATTGAAGATTAACAGATTGCAGATTAACAGATTACAGATTAACAGATTGCAGATTAACAGATTGCAGATTAATAGATTGCAGATTAGAAGATTGAAGATTGGCAAATTACAGATTGGTAGATTAAAGATAAAAAAAGTATGGCTACGATTAAAAATTTTGAAGAGTTAGATGTTTGGAAAATAAGTATGGAATTATGTACTGAAATATATAATTTGACAAATTCTGATTTATTTTCAAGGGATTTTGCTTTGAAAGATCAGATTAGACGATCAGCAATTTCAATTCCATCCAATATATCGGAAGGATACGAAAGAGATGGTATCAATCAATTTCTTTATTTTCTTGCTATTTCAAAAGGGTCATGTGGAGAATTAAGAACACAACTTCGAATTGCCTATAGCCTAAACTATTTATCAAGCATGGATTACAACAATTTGAATGAAAAATGCTTATCAACGAGTAAACAGCTTTCAAGTTTTATAAAATATTTAAGAAATTATAAATTAAACGAAAAGAATAACAAATTGCAGTTCCAATCTATCAATCTGTAATTTGTAATCTTTTAATTCAAAAATTATGATAAAAATAAACGATTTACACGCTTCCATCGAAGGAAAAGAAATTTTAAAAGGATTAAATTTAGAAGTAAAAGCTGGAGAAGTACATGCAATCATGGGACCAAATGGTGCTGGAAAAAGCACATTGGCATCTGTATTAGCGGGTCGTGAAGAATATGAAATTACAGCAGGATCAGTAGATTTTGACGGAAAAGATTTATTGGACTTATCTACCGAAGATCGTGCTAGAGAAGGTTTGTTTTTAGCGTTTCAATATCCTGTGGAAATTCCAGGTGTTTCTAATATCAACTTTTTGCGTACAGCATTAAATGAAATCCGCGAATACAAAGGAGAAGAACAAATTTCTGCAAAAGACTTCATGCAATTGGTTCGTGAGAAATCTAAAATTGTGGAACTAGATGCAAAATTAGCATCGCGATCTGTCAACGAAGGTTTTTCTGGAGGTGAAAAAAAACGTAACGAAATCTTTCAAATGGCGATGTTACAACCAAAATTATCCATCTTGGATGAGACAGATTCTGGATTAGATATCGATGCCTTACGTATCGTAGCAAATGGTGTAAACACGTTGAAAACCAAAGAAAATGCAACTATCGTTATTACCCACTACCAACGTTTGTTAGACTATATCGTTCCTGACTTTGTACACGTTTTATACAACGGAAGAATTGTGAAAACAGGTCCGAAAGAACTCGCGTTAGAGTTAGAAGAAAAAGGTTACGATTGGATTAAAGCTGAATTTGCAGAGTAGGATTCGAGGCTTCGAGAACCTCAGCCTTCGAGAGCCTCAGCCTTCGAGAACCTCAGGCTTCGGTAACAGAGGCTACGAAGATTTTAAAAATAAATAATTGAATTTACATAGCATTTGAACATGGATCAAATCACTAAATTTCACGAACGTATTTCTTTAGAAGGAGTTAGATTAGTAATTCCGGAAACACAAAGAGCGCTTGCATTTGCAACACTTTCCCAAAATGTATTTCCTACTACACGCACTGAAGCTTGGAAATACACGCGTACTGCCCGCATTGCAAACGCACATTTTGCGATACAAACTTCAACCGAAATACCTTCGATAGAAAATTATAAAATCAAAGGATTGACAGGATCTGTTTTGGTATTTGTTAATGGATTTTACTCCGAAAGTTTATCCGAAATTGTTCCAGAAACAGGACTGCAAGTAAGTCCATTAAGTCATGTTTCTCCGGAATGGATTGCTGAAAATTCCACCAAAAACATTGCTGTCGATGGTGAAATATTTAATGCTATCAATGCGTATTATGCGACAGATGGCGTTGCGATAAACATTTCCAAAAATGTTGCTGTTGATCAAACTATACAAATCATTCATTTGACAACTGGTTCGAACAACATAGCAAGTACGCGAAATATCATTCATGCACTCGAAAACACACAAGCACATATTACGTTTAGCTATTATGGAGAAAATTCTGCGCAGAACTTTACAAACACCATCACTGAAATTCATCTCGAACAAAATGCAAAATTGTTTGTAGACAAAATTCAAGCAGAAGGTGACGGTGATTTTCACATTGGTACAGAACAAGTTATTCAAGAACGTGATTCTACCTTTACCTTAACGACTTCTACTTTCTCCGGTGCAATTGTACGTAATAACGTAAATGTGCAAGTTATCGGTGAAAATGCGGAAACAAATCTTTTTGGAACCTATTTATTGAATGGTAAACAAGTAGTTGACAACCATACTACCGTAGACCACAAAGTAGCACATTGTATTTCTAATGAGTTATATAAAGGCGTATTGGATGACGCATCGACTGGGGTATTTAATGGGAAAGTATATGTTCGCCAAGACGCACAAAAAATTAATGCATTTCAATCTAATGCAAATGTATTGTTGAGTGATAATGCTTCCATGAACTCCAAACCAGAATTAGAGATTTATGCGGATGATGTGAAATGTTCGCATGGTTCTACCACTGGGCAAATTGATGAAGAAGCGATTTTCTATTTGCGTGCACGCGGAATTTCAGAAAAATCTGCAAAAAGCTTACTTTTACATGGTTTTATAGGTGACGTACTAGATAAATTTACTTCAGAAGCAGTAAAAGAAAAAGTTACAATTTTAGTAAACCAAAAATTAGGTGTAACAAAAGAATAAACGCTGCATGGAAGAGCGATTGGATAAAATACTGGTAAATAAAGGTTTGATCTCTACACGTGTTAGAGCAGAAAAAATGATTGAAGAAGTGGGCGTAAAAGTCGATGGGAAATTAATCAATAAACCTGGAAAAAAAATCGCTGAAACAGCAGTTATAGAACTGATTGAAGAAGAATTACCTTGGGTATCTCGAGGTGCTTTAAAATTATTAAAAGCGGTAGAATCTTGGAATATTCCGGTAGCAGGAAAAACAGCCATAGACCTTGGTGCTTCAACAGGAGGATTTACGGAGGTATTATTAAGTAAAGATATTGCTAAAGTATATTGTGTGGATGTTGGCACAAACCAATTACACGAACGTATTAAATCCAACCAAAAGGTTATCGATTTACAACAAACCCATGCGCGCGAATTAACCTTACGCCATATTCCAGAACAAGTAGGAATCATCGTAATTGATGTTTCCTTTATTTCTCTTGAAAAAATATTTCCGTTTTTACACCCATTTATTGCAATGGGCGGAGATATTATCGCTTTGGTTAAACCACAATTTGAAGCTGGAAGAGAAAATATTTCCAAAAAAGGAATTGTAAAAAATCAAAAACTATATCCTGAAATTTTAGAACAGGTAAAAACGTATGCTTTACGTAGTAATTTTACAGTTCAAGAGAGCATTGAATCCCCCTTATTAGGAGGTGATGGAAATCGCGAATTTTTAATGTGGTTGAAAAAAAATAACTAACTTAAACAAACATTCATCCAAATGGAAACTCATCCTAAAAGAAAATTATCCAGTAGAGAAGTTAGAGAAGATTTTCCTGCATTGCGTCAAACCATTTACGGAAAAAACCTGATTTATTTTGATAATGGAGCAACGTCTCAAAAACCACAATTGGTTATCGATGCGATTAACTTATATTACACCAAAAACAATGCAAACATACACCGTGGAGTTCACCATTTAAGTCAAAAAGCGACCAATGAATATGAGGCTTCTCGAGTAACAATTGCGCAGTATATCAATTCAAAGCACAACCACGAAATCATATTCACGAAAGGAACTACCGACAGTATAAATTTAGTAGCTAATTCTTTTGGTGCTTTGTTACAAGCAGGGGATGAAATTATTATTTCACACATGGAACATCACTCCAACATTGTTCCTTGGCAAATGCTTTGTGCACGTGTGGGTTGTGTTTTAAAAATAATTCCGATTAGTAAAAAGGGGGATTTATTATTAGATGAATATGAGAAATTACTTTCCCCAAAAACGAAATTAGTTTCTGTCACACACATTTCCAATACGCTTGGAACAATCAACCCAATCAAAAAAATGATTGTTAGTGCGCATGCTGTTGGTGCAAAAGTAATAATCGACGGTGCACAAAGTATACAACATACGAAAATTGATGTACAGGAATTAGACTGTGATTTCTTTGCATTCTCCGGACATAAAGTATTTGGTCCAACTGGAATTGGCGTACTTTATGGTAAAGAAGCACTATTAAACAAAATGCCTCCCTACCAAGGTGGTGGCGATATGATTGCGAAAGTTACTTTTGAGAAAACTACTTATAACGAATTACCTTTCAAATTTGAAGCGGGAACTCCACATATTGCTGGTGCTATATGTTTGGGGAAGGCGATTGAATATTTGAGTCAATTTAACATCGAAGACATTGAACGTCATGAATTAGAATTAGCACATTATGCGCATGACTTATTGTTAACGTTTGAAGGATTACACATTGTTGGTGAATCCAAAAAGAAAACAAGTGTTGTCTCATTTGTTATCGATGGTATTCATCCGTTTGATTTAGGTACTTTGTTGGACAAACAAGGAATTGCGGTACGAACAGGACATCATTGCACCCAACCATTGATGGATTTTTATCGTATTCCTGGGACAGTGCGTGCATCGTTTGCATTTTACAATACCAAACAAGAAATAGACACTTTTATAGGTGCTTTAGAAAAAGCGATTACAATGCTTAAATAACGTACTATGACACTACAAGAAAAACAAGAAGAGGTCATTGAAGACTTTGCGATCTATGACGATTGGATGGAAAAATACGAGTACCTCATCGAGTTGGGAAAAGATTTACCAAAAATTGCAGAAGATAAAAAAACAGAAGACCGCATTATCGAGGGGTGTCAGTCGAAAGTCTGGTTAGATGCGGAATTTCGCGATGGTACGATGCATTTTAAAGCGGATTCGGATGCTATTATCACCAAAGGAATTATTGGTTTATTAATCCGTGTATTGGACAACGAAACTCCGGAAGAAATTCTCAAAAATGAATTGTTTTTCATAGATAAAATAGGATTACACGAACATCTTTCACCGACGCGATCTAATGGATTAGCGAGCATGGTTAAGAAAATGAAAATGGCTTCATTAGTAGCCCTTGGTACTACAAAATAACATACGATGGAATTAGAAAATAAAATTGTGGAAATGCTAAAAACCATATATGACCCAGAAATACCTGTGGATGTGTATGAGTTAGGTTTGATTTATGAAGTGAAAATTTCTCCAGAAAACCACGTAGAGATTGACATGACCTTGACTTCTCCGAATTGTCCAGTAGCTGAAACAATGCCGAAAGAAGTAGAAGAAAAAGTAGCGTCTGTAGAGGGAGTTACTTCGTGTAAGGTGAATATTGTATTTGAACCGACGTGGGATAAGGATATGATGTCTGAAGAAGCAAAACTTGAATTAGGATTTTTGTAAGTTAATTTTAAAATCAAACTTCTTCGCTGGCTTGCGAATTTCATTCCTGTTGTAATCCCGATAGCTATCGGGAGCTGGATAAAATTATCACCTCCCTTTCCCGATAGCTATCGGGACTCCTCAAGGAGGGAAAAATAAAAAATATTTTGTATATTTATTAAAAGCAAGGAATTAATCACCTCCCTCAATCCCTCCTCACTTCGACAAGCTCAGTGTAAACTAGGGAGGGAAGTTAAAAATAAAGTACTATGAGAAGAGTTGTAATCACAGGAATGGGTGCATTGACACCAATTGGAAATTCCGTAGAAGAATACTGGACGAATCTAAAAAATGGGGTGAGTGGTGCTGGGCCAATTACCAAATTTGATACAGAGAAATACAAAACGACTTTTGCGTGTGAACTCAAAGGGTATGATCCAAAGGCACACTTCGATGTAAAAGAGGTTCGTAAATACGACCCATTTACCCAATATGCATTGGTTTCCGTAGACGAAGCGGTGAAACAAGCAAACTTGGATTTTGAGAACTTAAATTGCAACCGTATTGGGGTTATTTGGGGTTCTGGAAATGGTGGAATCCAAACCTTCCAAGACCAAATGATGGAATTTTGTCAGGGAGATGGAACACCGCGTTTTACACCCTTCTTTATCCCAAGAATATTAGTAGATATTGCCTCTGGCGTTATTTCGATTAAATACGGATTACGTGGGGTAAATTATTGTCCTGTTTCAGCATGTGCAACATCGAATACTGCTTTGATTGATGCGTTCAACTACATCCGTTGGAACAAAGCAGACATTATTATTTCGGGAGGTTCAGAAGCGGCGATCAACCAAGCGGCCATTGGCGGATTCTCCTCTGCACAAGCATTATCCAAACGCAATGATGACTATGCAACGGCATCACGCCCATTTGATGTGAACCGCGATGGTTTTGTGATGGGTGAAGGAGCAGGTGCGATCATTTTGGAAGAATACGAACACGCTGTAAAACGTGGCGCTACGATTCTTGGAGAAGTTGTCGGTGGTGGTATGGCTGCTGATGCGTACCACTTGACGGGTACACACCCAGAAGGAGAAGGAGCAGTCTTAGGGATGGAATTGGCTTTAGAAGAAGCGGAAATAAAACCAGAAGACATTGACTACATCAATATGCACGCTACCTCTACCCCACAAGGAGATGTGAGTGAGTTAATAGCTGCAAAACGCGTATTTGGAGAACGTAAATCGTTGAGTATTTCCGGTACCAAATCCATGACGGGTCACTTGTTGGGTGCTGCGGGAGCAATTGAAGCGATTGCATGTATCAAAGCATTGCAAGACGACATGGTTCCTCCGACAATTAATACGACTGAAATAGAACCAGCATACAAAGACTTATTCCACTTCCCATTGGCAAAAGCGGAACCAAAAAAACTTACCTACGCGATGAGTAATACGTTTGGATTTGGCGGACATATTGCTTCGGTGATATTTAAGAAGTTTGAGAAATAATACGCTATAAAAATGATAATTAAAGCCTTACAGCGATGTGAGGATTTTTTTTGTAAGTGATTTACATAAAATATTAAATTTGTAAAATGAATAAACTTGTAGCGCATATTCAACCAAAATGGATGTATAGGCCTTAGGAAGTTGCGCATATAAATATAAGTTAGCGATAATTGTATGCTAAAGCCTTAAATAAAAACGTGATTTTGTCAGAATAACTATATTAGTAAAATATTAATGAGAAAATGCAGGTATGAAAAAGAATAAGTACGTAAATTTTATTTCCGATGACCATTTATTAGAATGTATTCGTAATCTTCATAACTCATATTTAAAAGCAAAGGGAAATATTACTAAAGATAGTTTGTATAGTAATAAGGTTGACACAATAAAGTTGACATTCGATGCCCAATTCAATGAAATTGATGAAGAAAAGTTAATTGAAACTGAAGTTCTACGTCAAATTGATAAATCTATTAATAATTCTATTGGAACGTTTCACGAGCAAATTCTCGGTGGAATTAAAGGTTTCGAAATCGGAAAATTAAGTGGCTTTGACATTAAGGCTAAAGATGATACACTTTTTGCGGATATAAAGAATAAGCATAACACAATGAATAGTAGTTCTGCTGAAGCGCTTTTTCAAAAACTATCCAAATATGCTGATACTTACAAAAAATCAAAATGTTATTGGGTGCAAATTTTAGCCAAGAATAGTTTTTGTGATTTATGGAAAGGAGATATAAACGGTAAAGAATATAGTCACAGCAGAGTGTATAAAATTTCAGGTGATCAATTCTATTCGTTATTATCTGGTGAAAATGATGCATTTTTCAAATTATACAAAGCACTTCCAATAGCAATTTCAGATTATTTAAATAGTATTGAGAAAAAAGATGGTAAAAAAGGACATTCTGCACTCCATGAGATTAAAAGTACTACAGAAACAAGTAAACGAACTATTTTAAATCAAATCACATTTGAAAATTTTAGTTACTATCTTGGTTTTGATAAACTATAATATAAATTTAAAAACCGAACTATAGAATAACCAACTTCCTTTGCCAAATTAACTGGAACTGCATTTCCAATTTGTTTGTATTGTTGTGCAACAGAACCGTCAAATTGCCAGTCATCTGGAAACGTTTGTATTCTAGCGTATTCTCTAACAGTAAATGGTCTCGTTTCGTCAGGATGACATCTTTCCGTTTGTTTTTGTGCAGGGCTACATGTTAGAGTTAAACAAGGTTCATCCCATCCAATTCTTCTTGCAATCCCTGTTTTCCCGCCACCCAAATAATAACTTCCGCCCATAAATTCTTTCTGAATATCTAAAGGTAAATCACGCCAATAACCTTTCGGTGGAACTAAATCTAAAACCTCAATTTTACTTTTCGGATATTTAGCGCCATTTGATTTAGGTACATCTCTATCAAACAACTCTCCTTTTTTTAGAGCATCTTTTAAATTGTAAATCTTTTTATAGGGAGATGGGTATTTGTATTTAAAATCAATATCTTTTCTTATTCCAACTAAAATTAACCTTTCCCTTTTTTGAGGAACCTTAAAATTAATTGCTTTCAAAACTTCAACTGGAACAACATTATATCCAATTTCGTCAAGAATTGAAATCATCCCTTGTAATGTTTTTCCATTTTCATGGGATAACAAGCCACGAACATTTTCCCCAATACAAATCGGAGGGTTCACTTCTTTTACAACTCTTGCAAATTCATAAAATAAAGTACCTCTCGCATCAGCCAAACCCAATTTTTTCCCTGCATAACTAAATGCCTGACAAGGAAAACCACCAGTAACTACATCAACTTTATTGTGAAATTCTGAAAAATTAAACATTTTAATATCTCCCTCTAAAACATTCCAATTAGGTCGATTATTTCTTAATGTTTGACAAGCCCATTTATCAATTTCATTCAATGCAACACATTTCAAACCTGCTTTTTCAAGACCTACAGCCAAACCACCCGCACCTGCAAATAATTCTAAAACAGTATATTCATTTTCTGGTTCGACATAATTAGAAAACTCTTCTTCAATTTTTTCTTCGAAAAGTTCTCCCATTAATAATTGAACATCATTCTTACGGTAAACTCTATAGTTTGAAATTGGTTCACGAACTGCATTTAATCGACCATCACGATCCCAACGTCTAAGTGTTTCTTTG
>Ga0114962_10003071_pt1 | contig 13664 bp, 13 predicted proteins | sample C_130820_MF_Meta_FD_87017 | JGI IMG/M metagenome (GOLD analysis project Ga0114962, IMG submission 87017) | Freshwater microbial communities from Lake Croche, Canada to study carbon cycling - C_130820_MF_MetaG | ecosystem: Environmental > Aquatic > Freshwater > Lake | place: Lake Croche, Canada... | reverse complement strand
TACTAAGAATCGTCGTTTAAGACGAGCTGCAATATTAAGTGCCATGAAAGTTTTTCCTTTTCCACAAGGCACACAAATAAGCCCATTTGCTCCAGCATCTAAGAATTTTTGTATAATAGTTTCTTGATAGTCAAATGGCTTTCCTTGAAATACAAGAGAGTCAGATAATGAATCACCTTCCGGCATAATATTAGCTTCTTCAGGTCCAAAATTATCTCTTCCCCAGACTCGTGGAAGATAATATCGTTGAGGACTTTCATAATATACTGAGAAAGGTTTACCAGCAATTGCCATACGACTTTGAGTTTTTGGGGCTACTGTAAGCTCTTGACGAATCTTCATATGATCTTGTTGAGTGAGAATTGATTTACGAATTGCGTAACCTCTTGACGTTACAACACGTCCTAAATCATTTATGTTTGCCATGTGAACTTATCCTAAGTATTCTGGGAAATCAATTTTAACTATTACCGTTAGGATGAAGGACAAGGTTCTTCTTACGGGACTTGTGGTCTCATTTTTTGTTATACCATTTTTGCCTTGGCAGATACTAATGCTAAGTGATTTATTACTTGTTAGATTCATTTTACTTGTAGGTTTCTTAGCAGCTGTTGGAGTGAGTCCGACATGTGGTATTTTATCTCTTGCTGTTATAGGACTTCTTTTTATTGAACGTAATAAAGCTAAGATGCGTTACTTGAAGAGATCTATGCAGCAAAGTGATATGGAATCACCCGCAATCCAGAGTATTCAGACTCCTGAAACGGCTCCTGAGCAACCAGCATTTGAGAAACCTGTAGAAACCAGTGTACCTTTCTTTCCTCAAGAAGATTCAGGAGATAATATGTTTTATCCTGTATCTGCATCAATGAATGAGAAACAGCCTTTGCCTACGGAGTCTGCAAATGGTTCACGTTTTGTCGCTAGCCAATCATTTGGTTGGGTAAATCCTGCGCTTGTTCAGGATGTAAAACCGACTGTTTAAGGGTTTGAAGCATATTATTTTTTATTCTAATTTTTAGACTAAAAAATATTTTTTAATTAGTTTTTTATTTTAGACCACAAGCCTGCTTCAAAACTGCATTTTGAACTACTGCAGGATTATTCATGATTGGTTTTCCACTAAAGGTTGCCATCAAACGCTGTATGATATACATACATTCTTCTTGAAACAAAAGAGAATCGCCATCTAAATTGTCATTTAACCATGAAGTTTCTTCAGCAAGAAGGGCCTTGAAAGTTGCTAAATCTTGAGGAGCCAAATGGCCATCAGGAAGAGATTCTAGAGTAGGAGCAAATCTTTTTGCAGCCTCTAATCCTTGTTGAAACTTCTGAACAAATCCCATAGCCATCATCTGTTCAATAAATGGATTAATAGGTCCAATATATTTACGTTTTCTTTCTAAACCACATATACGATATTTTTTATTATTTCCACTAAAGGTACATAAGATACGACCTTCACAAGTCTGTCCATTTACTTGGCCTTCACAGCATAGTAGATCACCATGGTCATCATAGAAAGATTTTGATCCTGACGGGCAGGACATTTGTTGAGGCGATAAAAAGCCTTCTGTGCCACATGATTTCTTACAACGTAATGGAAAGAAAAATACAATAGCCATTGTTAAAAATACTGCAAGTACTCCTACAACAATAACAGACTTACCGTCCATATCTACTTTAGTATCGTAACTTTCTTCGGCGCTTTATAGTTTTACGGTTTTTATTTCTACCACCTTTTAAGATTGATGAATGTGCTCTTAAATATTCACTACATTTTGGAAAACGTTGTTTTGCTGTTGAATTATTTTTAATATTTAAAGGTGTTAAATTATTATCAATAATATATTTTATTTTTTCTTCTTGAGTACTAAAAACAATATCTTCAGGAATAGGCCATTTTAAATTATCCCAATTTAAAATATCTACTCCATCTAATAACATTTTAGCTATAGAAATACAAAATGTGTTTAATTGATTATTAGCAGCATTCTTAACATTTAAATTAGCTGATTTTAAACTATCTTTAATTCTTGTTATATATTTTTCATTACTTTTAATCCATTCTTTAGTACAAGAGCTCTGAGCAAGACCTAGAAGATATGTAGAGTTTCTATTTTTAAGAGCTAATCTAACTAAATCGGGAGTCATAAGCGATAGTATAATATTAATCATATTATTATCAATTAATTGTTTGTTATCATTTCCTAATATTCTATTAAGTTGAGCAGTATTTAATAATAATTTTGCGTAGTTAGATGGATTATTTAATGCAGAATTATGAGAAGAATAATTTATAGAATTCTTTGGTGTAGAATTCTTTGGTGTAGAATTCTTTGGTGTAGAATTCTTTGGTGTAGAATTCTTTGGTGTAGATTTTTTTGATTTAAAAAATGAAAGTGGCGATAATGAGCGCAGTGAGCCTAATGAGAATGAAGAAGGTGAAATTGAAGGTGAAACTGAAGGTAAAACTAATGGGGATGAAGGAGATGAACCGGGATCTGAATTTTCTTCAGAAAATGAATTATTATTTGGTAAATTAATTGTATTAATAGGCGTATTATTAGAAGAACCCATAAATAAAAAATTTTTAAGTTTTAATGTAGTCATACCTAAATTACCATGAGATATTTTATATTTTTATGCGCTTGGATTTTTAGCAACAATTGCCGCAATTGCTGCAGGTGATTCATCAACCGCTTCAGGAAGTCCCATAGATTTTCGTGTTACAAACATATAACGAATGCCATACAAAACGCCACATAATAGAAGAATCCCCAAAATAACACCGATTGTTATAAAGATGTAATCAACAATTTTCTTTGGTGGAATAGTTGCTTGTGGAGTACCTTCAATATCTACTGCATTTGCGTCATTGACCTCTTCATCTAATCGTTTTCCTGTTTCAGGATCTACACGTAACTTTCCATCTTTAATATCCCTTGAACGATCAATCGCAATACATTTATATCCAGAAGTTTCAAGTTTACTCGTGGTAGATTGTTCAGTAAATCCTTTAATCATACGAAACCCTGCTATAAATTCTGGTGTTGTGGCTCCAAGGGCAACTGAATTTGAATATGGTTGAAGAATTCCATTTGTTTCCTGGAATGTTCTTTGGCCTTTTCCACCCTCAGCTCTACCATTATCTGTAAGAACATATGAAGAAACTAATTGATAATTAGACATTTTTGGAACACCTGGAATAAACTCTTGTTTTGATAATGTGGATGAAAGTACAGATGTTACTTGTTGATTTACAGTCAATCCACCAGACCAATATGCAACTACAATTGAGACTGTATCAGTATTTGTTTCAACACATGTAGTATAGCGAACGACATTTGTACTCTTTCCTGAAGGTAATAAATCTTGTAATAATAATTCTCTTCCATTTATTAAGTTTGCAAATGCTTTTCCAGAATTAGATTCCTGACCATTTAAGATAGGAATACAAAGTAAGGCTATAGAATTTTTTGAAGTTGCTGTGGCTGTAGGAAGTCCCCATAATTGAAGTTCGCCAATTGGAGTTCCTGAAGAGAGTAATAAACCTTGTTGTTTTGCTTGACACATACGAACTGATTTTAGAAAATACTGGGTTCCTCCCATGAAAAATGTATTTGTTCCATTAATATTAAAAAAACCGTTACTTAATTTTCCCATAGGCATTACACTTGGACTAAATTGTATGGAAATATCACTCGGAATTATATATTGATTTTTATCAACTATACTCTGCCATCCAGTAACTTGAATTGGAAATCCTTGAAGTCCTGGTAAACAGGTAGCCATTCTACACTTACACTAATCCAGGAATATATTTTGGTCCATCAAACTTATAGACTTCTACACTTCCCTCTTTTCCAATTCCAGCAACTTTTACAGTTTCTCCTCCTAAAAGTTCATCACAACCAATATCATCCATACAGTCTCTGCGACTATATTGTATAGGAACTTGTACAGGATTAAATGAATCTGTGCGTGTATAATAGTTAAAACGACTTCCACTGTAAACTGATTGGCGTCCATATAGAGGCAGTATTTGCTCTCCCATTTTTATAATACCAGATTGTTGAAATGCTTGAGGGAGGCCTCTTGTAGACATATTTATAGGAACAGCACCGGGTGGTATAATTGCTCCGCGCAAATCAGGACCTGTTTGCCAGAAACGCAGAGGCTCTGGAGCTTGTGAGTATCGTGAATCCGTTTGGATATTATTAAAGACTTGTGGAGCATGGGATTCATGTTGTTTCGGTAGAACAATCATAGTTGATCCTTTAATTGCAAATAGAATAAATGCAAGAATACCAATAGCAAGTAAAATACAAAATACAAGGTTTGGTGTTAAGCACCAAACGCCAGGAGGGCATCGTCGTGCCATCACTCTGAAATTGTTATTTAATATAAAAGCCAATCTTCAATGTTAGCACTTGATGTATAATAGCCGGATTCTAGTAGTTTATGAGTTAATCCTATTGGCTCATCCATAACTACACCATTTTCTGGAAAGGAGTGACTAATTTTACATGTCTTGATTGTGCCTGGACTTGTTACAATGGCTAAATGCCCTTGCCATTCTGGATTAATGTATTGTGCTAGCAGTAATGTTCCGATTGGATATATCTTCGTTTCATCAATCAAATGAAGTTTACCATGGGCATTTAGGGATTCATACCAAATATATGTTCCTCCAGCATAATAATTACGCTCACTGACACCAGGAATTGGTGCGCCGAACTTGCGACAAAGAAGATTAATAAAGCCTGCGCAATTTGTACCTAGTCGCTTGATTTCCTCAATTGTTGGTATAGATTCATCTGGAGTTGCGTAAAATGGTTGAATTGTATTAAGGGTTGACTGTCCATCTTTCCACCAGATATAAGGCGTTCCAACCAAATTCTTAATATAATCTAATACAGATTGTAGTGTCATTTTGACTATACAATATATATATATTAATATAGGTTCAATTTTTAACAATTGCTAATTATTTCAATTTACTTGCCTGCAGGGGCTCCCATCTCTGCACCGCCTTTACCAAACATATCATTAAAGGTATTCATTAGCTGTTTGCCATCATTCAACATAGGTTTCATTGTGCTCAACATTCCCATAAGACTCTTCTGGGTTTCCATAAGATTACGCGTGTCATCAGTCATCTGCTTTACTTGATCAGGCTTCAAGGAATTAAGAGCATTCATCATTGTTGTTCCAATATCAATATGCGCTCCACCAACTGTATCTGCAGGGATAGAACCAAGCTTGAACATACCTTCTGCAGCCTTGTCTGAGAATCCAGAAGTCTTTACAGGATCTGCAGGGGGTGTTGTAACTGATGCAGGAACTGATGTTGCAGCTGCAGGTTTAACTTCTTCCTTTTTAACTTCGGTTGAGGTTGTTGTATCTGCATCGGCAAATCCCTCTGTAAATGAACTACTTAAGACTCCTGAAGGTGTATTCTTGTGAAGTTTTCTTAGAGTTTCTATAACATTATCATTTTGGAAGCCTTCAGTTGCGTTTGATTGTTTTATTTTCTCTATATTTTTAACTATTTCTGCAGTGGGACCTTGAAATCCTTCGGATTTACGACCCATGAGTTTCCAAGCAATTCCAGTCATTACTACTGCAGCAATTGATAGTTCAAGGCCTACATCAAAACTAAGAACTATAAGACCAATTGCTAAACTCATTAAAAGACCAGTTGTTCCAATTACAGTAAATCCATAAAGAATATAGAATCCAAGAAATCCATATAATAATCCATCACGAAGGGTTACCTTCATGCCTTCTCTAATCCTGTTAAATAGAAAGTAATGGCGCTATGACACGTTGTAAAACCCAATATAATCCACCAGACACTAGTGCACGGGCTAGATTACCCATTGTTGTAAAATTTCCACCGGGACCTAAGAGTGTAGGCGCATAATGACTTACTAGAAGATGTACTGCAGGAAGAGTAATAACAAATACTAGAATAGCCACTAAAATAGGCTGCTTGAGTTCATCTACCCACTGTCCTTGCCAGTTCTTCTCAGGTGCCTTGTATTTTTCAGTATGCTCTTGCTCTTGTTGTACTTGTTGCTGCATCTGAGGAGTCATAGCATTAAAAGGTAGAGGTCCTTGCGCACTCATCATCCGTTGAAAATCAGCCTCCGTCGGGTGATCATGGCCAATTAAATGCGCAGTAGCTACTGCAGGATCAGCAGCATTAGGATGCATTGATTGATTAGAAGGAGAAGCAATTATAGATCCACGTTGAGGTCCTCTAGAACCTCCAGATTCTGATTGATTTAAATCTGACAAAATACTATCTACAAGATCACCATCACTTGGTCTGGCAGTATCCAATTCGGAAAGTAACGTTCCCGCGTCGGACATTTGATTGATAACTTGAAAACATTCTTTATTACCTTGACGCGCCAGCAGCTGCAGACCATTGAAATGGTTCTACAACCCCCGTCAAGGGGCACTTAGTATCCTTCGGAACAAAATTATAACATGTATCCCCTATTTTATAAGAATGTTCTTTAATTGTTTTTACAGATGGTGATTTATAGGAAAAACACCCTTCACCTTTACAAATAGGACGTACTAATAAAACTATAAATACTCCCATTAAAAAACTGAAAAACGTATTAAATCGTTTATCTTTTAAGATATCAATCAACATTCGTATCTACCCTTCTGGACTAAAAAGATATATCTAGAGTAGGTTAAAAATATGTGGCAGCATTTAAAATTTCTACCTTTCATCTCGGGCATCGTCATTGGAGCAATTATATTTTTTGGATTCAAACCCGATTCACGAGAGCGCGTTGTAAAGTGGCCGAATCCTGAAAACGCTGGTAAGGTAACATATCGTGATAGAAATGGACTCTGTTATACATTTGAGTCCCAAATTGTAGACTGCGGGAAAGTTAAAGATAAATTACAAGCTTATGCTTTTGAATGATGTTTCTTAGCCATCTTAGCGCGAATAATTGCCCAAATACGCGCTTTTTCTTCAGGAGTCTTCTCTTTCTTTGTACCACCTTCTTGTGGCGGTTCATCTTCAAGTGGTTCTTCTGGTATTTTTTCTTCTGGTTTATCCATCCAAAAAAATGACCATGGGAATGGGGTATAAGCGCCCGCTAATACTGGTTCTGCAATTTTACTAGCATCATAAGGATTATCATATAATTCTTTTCCCATTAATCCCTCAAGTTTTTTAATATATCTAGGATCTTTTGTAATACTATTTAATATACATTCTGCATTGTGAACTTCCTGATTTGCGTTTAACACATCAGAAAGTGTTTTTGCCTTAGCCTTGTATTGTTTTGTTATATCAAACAATGCTCTTTTTGCGGTTGTATAGCGTGATTCAGCTTCTAGCCGTTTCTCATTTCTGGAATCTAGTTTATCTTGAATAAAATCTACAGAAGCTGGTACTTGAGGTATTAATTCTATTGTACTAGCGCCAGGATCACTTGAAGTTATAAGATCACCTTGAGGACTTACACTATATTTTGTTGGATATTTGAGTTTTGCTTCAAACCATTCTTCTTTTGTTGTTATTTGTTTTGTTACTGGTGCGATTGCTTTTTTTCTTGTAACTACTTTTCGTACAGTTGGAGTACTCATATTCTATTCTACTAAAGGTTTTTCTCTTTTTAGAATGAGTACGACTACTACGCTCTGGATTTCAGTAGCCGTTGGAGTTGCTCTGTTTACAATTACACTATTGATGGGATATTTACATACTACTTACAAACTTAATGGAGATTTTTTAAAATGGCTTGTTCTTCCGACACTCGGATATTTAATTACTCTTGGTCTTAATTCGTTTATTCAAAGTGTTTCTTGTGGAAAGGTTAAGATACAACAAATTGCAATGGGAAGTTTATCGGTTCCTATTGCGATTTTACTATTCTTGATATTAACTCTCTCAAGCTGGGTAAGATCTCCTGTTACGGCTGCAGTTCCGTTTAATCTACGTGCTGAATATGCAGGGTTACTTGCAGTTGGATTTTATATGTTCTGGGCGGGAATGTTCGGAGAGAGTGTTGCCTCTGGATTTGCCCAGAGTTGTCCTGTCTAAGGATAGGAACCTAGGCATCATCCGGTAATCCCTTTCCTAGATAAATATATTTCGGAACACCTTCCGTAACTGTATTATTTTTTAGATAATATCCATCCGGTAAATTCATAGCTTTTCCACGTGATCTTCTAGGTTTCGGCACAACTTCTTCAAATTCTTCAGGTGAGAGTTCAACAACTGTATTATCCTCGTAATTGACTGTAGTTTGCTTTGAAACTTTATTTTGTTTTTGTGGTACGTATACACTAAAAACAATAATAACCACAATATAACTTGTTAGGGCCCAGAGAATCGCAAAAAACCAGAAAGGCATCCATGTATGAGTCTTAACATTTCTTCCTATTCCAAATTCCTTCCAATCACCTTCTTCTGTAAACATAAGAGTTGGCTTTAAAACTAGAATTGCAGAAACTCCTACTAAATATAATAGTCCTGCAGCAACAAAATGTTGCATCCTATTCTGGCTTGTTATTATTCATCATCCATATTTTCACCAATATCATATCCATCTCCATCTCCTTCTCCTTCTCCTTGAGCCTCAGAAGGTCCCTCAACTCCTCCAGTTAACAATGTATAATTCGCAGCATTCTCTGCTCGGTTCTTATCCCACTGATCAGGGTCATAACTGTAGGCTAACTTAGTTCCGCCAATTGACCAACGTCCAATCTTCAAGCGTTTCTTAATAAGCTCTACTTGACGTTCCTCATCTGACACTATATCCATACGATGAATAAATCCTTGTTTTTCTACTTCTCTGGATTTCGCAATATCTTCACGAACCTTTGTCGGATTATAGGATAAACGTTCACGCGTATATTGAACTATAAGATTCTTTACAATTTCATTTAATTTAGAATGAACAGAATCACTTTCACTTGTTAAATCAATTTCCTCTTCAACCTGAGGAACAAATGATGGATCTAAAAGTTTCCATAAAGGACCAAGAAAGGTAACTCGTAGAATCTCTCGTAAAAATGCCTCTAATTGAGGATGAGTCAACTTATCATCAAATCCAATTCTACTAATGCGAAGTTCTGAAGCATATTTCACCATTGAAGATACTTGCTCAATAAAATATTCAAGCTTTATTTGTCCTAATCCAGATTCTTGTAGATCTGATACATTATTTATATATGTTGTATGATTCTTAATCATTGTATCAAGTTCAATTATATGATCTTCACTTAGTTTTTCGCTGGTTCCCTTTCTAAATTGGTCAGGAAGACGTAAATTATTTAATTCATATTCTGTATTAATACGCTGTAGAGGAATTATAAAATAGGATCTCAATATTTCTAAAATTGCTTCTGGGCTCTCATTATTTAGTATTGAATCTAAGATAATATAAAAACGTTGTCCCAGCAAAGCCTTGAAGCCATTCTGTGCTTCTTCAATACCAGTGCGTATAGGTCCTAAGGCATTTGCTACTGTTACAGGATCTGCTTCTTTACCAAGCGTCTTCATGTTTTCCATTGCAGTTTTTACAAGCTCTGAATAATTATCAAATGGCATATAGTCCAGTTTTGTTATAATTGTGAGTAACTGTGTAGCCTCTATTGGTTGTGGACTCTGGTATACTGAGAATTGTGTCTGTGTATGTGCAGAATCCAGAATCGCTTGAAATCCTTCAGCATCAGTACAAGGGACTCCTTGACGTGTAGAAAAGTCCGTGATAATCTTGGATTGTAGTTGCTGATCCTCCAAGTCATGTTTCTCCTTTTCTTCCTGGATACGCTTTGGCCTCCATGTAGGGTCTTCTAGGTGAATATCTGGATATAGATAGTCCATAGGGATTTCAATATTACACCAGTCACATTTTCCATCATATCCAATCTCATGGGCAAGTCCAGCGCGAGGACCTTGCCAACAGACTTCTAAGAAAACACGATATGCATTTTCAAGAGATGGTTCGCCAATTGAAAGCTGCAGAGGACGAGGTGTAAATATGTTGTAAAATATACTTTGACGAGCAAACGTCTGTTTTAATGAATAAAATTGTGGAAGAGGACTTGTACTACCTCTCCAGAATTCTCCAGGATTTACTAAGAGACTTGGACAACAAGAAGTCTCAGCATATGGACTTCCCTTAATAATAACTGCAGTTTCTTTAGCGCGTCTATGAGCATTCTCAATCCATGCAGAAGCCAAGTGTACTTCGCCAGAAGATCCTTTGTTCTTAGTGCCTTCTTCAACTACAGGAGCACCAGCATTGTTTGTTTGAAGCTCAGTCAGAGGTTCCATACGCGGTAAAAACCCAGAAGGAATTTTCTCTCCAGGACGCCCCTTTGCTCCAGCTCCATAGAGCTTTGCAATATACTTACGTTTCTTCTCTAGTTCTTCTTGAACACGCGAATCTCTTTCTAGAATTACATTTAATGCTGTAATAATAAATTGTTGGATACCTTGTTTACGTTCAGATTCTTTTTTAATTGATTGAAAACCATTGAGCCAAATATCTTTTTGTTTTGGAGCCTTTTCTGTTGTTGAATCCCCAAATGTGGGGAAAAATCCAACAAGAGCACAAACTATATACTGAATTCCAGTAGAATCCTCTGATTCTGGTTTTATATCTGGTATGAGAGGATAACCTCCAAACCCAGCCTTACAACCTTCTAGAACATAGCGCACAATATAGTCTGGAGTGCGTGTTTGAACATCTATTAGAACAAGAGCAGCAACAATTCCAATTTTTGAACGTGTCATATATCTAGGATAGAGTTTTATGTCCTTGCCCTGAGCCTTGAAAGTGGCTTGATCAATAATCATTTGGCGAGATGTAGAATCAGCACGATCTACTAATTGTCTATATGCTAATCCATCAAAAGCAACTCCAATACGATTACAAATGACCATGGCGATTTTATAGAATTCTGTTTTAAGATTTGTTTCAAATATAATTTCTTCTTGTTTCTCAAGACGAGGTCCAAATAAATCTTCAAGACCCTCCTTGTCTATTTCATCTTGGTCTACAAGTTCAGAACGACCCATGAGTGGTTTCCCTTCATCATCATATTCTATACTTGTATCAAATTCCATTTCTGCAATGGGGAGACCACAGTTACGGCAAATGTAATTGCGACCAAAGGTTCCCCCTGCATAACCCAGAACAATTTCTTTCTGAATTGCTTGACTCTCACGTGGATGTAGGAACTGCTGAATTTGTAAAAGTTCGTGATGGCAGACTAAATGTTGGTCACAGACAGAACATTGAACCCAGTTTTCTTCACGACCTGCCTTATATTTTGTAATGAATTTAGAAAGAGCCATGATACGCTGTGTTGAATCCTTAATTTTACGAATGACTGTAAGAGTATCTGTATGTTCACAAGGATTTGGTTGAGGAGGAAATCCCTTGTTTCTATCAAGAAATTCTCTCTGTGATGCGTTTCTCAGAACTGTTAGAAGTTCCTCTCGTGTATAGCGAGTCAATTCAAGATTTATGGTTTTTGAATTCTTGCTTAAACTTGCTAGGAAATAGTCTTGCGCTTTTGTATATAATGCTGCAAAGACTGCCAAGTCAACCAATTTATATCCAGAGACTATTTTTTCAGAGATTTCAAATAATTTAGGATGTGATTTTATAATATCATTAATTTGTGCAGCATATCCTTCAATAATAGGATTCATAGTAGGAGTTGGTGATGTTTGATCCTTACGCTTCTGGTTAATCATTGTACGCAGAGATGCAGTTATCTCCAAAATTCGTGTTTGAAGGATTTCATTCTGTTCTAAATTGAGTTCCATTTCTTGAATACCTAGATCTGCTTTCAGAGGTGTTAAATCGCCAGCACCTTTTATTACAATTGTCTGTAGAAGCATCTGTAAATAGCTTGAAAAGGATATAGTTACTGCTTCTGCAGCTTTCAAGTATAAAATATTCTGAGCATCCTTCACATCACTTATACCTCCTAGCTGTTCAAGCTGCATGGCCATCCATGATATTTCAGATCTACTACGTAGAAGAGTATCCCATAGAGTTCCTGTGCGAATTGCTCCGAGGCTACCAGAAAGTACTGTGCTATATGGAAATAAGACATATCCATTTACATTTGCTTGATCTGCTTGGATATATGTTTCAGTTCCTCCCTTTGTGAGAGAACGCACGGTCGGTCCATGGCCACGGCGCAAGGATTGATCTATTTGACCAATAAATTGGTCTGGGTTAGAGCCATCATAATTAGTATCCTCTTCAGGCTTTGAAAGACCTTCTAGTTTACTAGATCCTGGAGGAAATGCACGGAAATATTCTCCATCTTCAGAAAATGAGAAATCGCCGCCATTATATTGGTCGCCAAGAGGAAATGAGCGGAAATAACTATCTAATGTTTGATTCCAACGAGGAAGGCCAACTCCCTCCTCGCCAGGAGCAACTTGTATTAGCAATAATTCTTCTGATTGTTTAATTATACTATCTAGACGACGTATTAAGACTTGGATTGTATCTTGTTCTACTTCATCAGGCTGTTCAGTCATCATTATACGTTTTGTTTCAAGAACAGGACGAACAATAGGAACTGTACGATTTAATAGAAGATCGTTTAATGTTTCAATACTTATTTTTTCTTGCCCTTCAATAGATCCATCAGTTCCTCGTTTAATAATACTGTTTTTAAGACTACTGAATAATTCAACAAGAGTTCTCACTTTTTTCATAATTGCTGGATTTTTCTGACTTGCTTGAGGGATTTGTGTTAATAAGTCGGCAAGGAAATCACTTTTCTGGACAAGTTCAGGATAAATACGTTCTTCTGCAGAAATTGTCTGGATTTGTATAATGTCTGGTAATTCAAATTCTTCAATTTCCTCATCTACAGATTCTGTGGATTGTTCTTCTGGTTGTTCAGGAGGTGCTTCCTTTTCAACTGTTGGCGCAACACGAAGAATTGCAAACGGTAGATCATATGGAACACCTTGGCCGTTGAAATCAACATCTAAGACTTCTTTAGTTTCAGTATTTTCAATACGAATTTTATCATCATTATAATTACTGTCAATAATTTCATAGGATCCAACAAGATCTCCTGTAGAGGTTAGTGCAGTAAGTGTTTGACCGGTGCGAAATGAATGTGTTCCTATAAATCCAAGTTTTGGTCCTTTTCCTAGTAGTGAAATCATAGGGTCTCCATCAGAGTCTGTTTGAATATTTTCAAGATTTAATTCTCCATCCTTAAATTCAAAATCATGGAGTGCGCCGCTATCGCCATCTGGCATAATTCGCATCATTATTTCAGGGTTCAAGTAATAGATACGACCTCTTACTTTTATATTTGTCTTTGTAGTAATGCTAATTCGGTCACCAATATGAAGACCATCATCATCGTCATGTTCAGGAGGTGCAGAGATTTGAATACTTGATTGTGGCTCTTGTGAGTCGTTTGTTTCTTCTTTTATGTTTAGATTGGAGTTATTTGATACTTCAGAGTTTGCATTAGATTCAGAGTTTACGTTAGATTCAGAGCCAGCATTGGATTCAGAGTTTACGTTAGATTCAGAGTTATTTGATGCTTCAGAACCAGCATTAGATTCAGAGTTTACATTAGATTCAGAGCCAGCATTGGAATTTTCAAACATATTTTCTGGT
>Ga0114962_10003070_pt1 | contig 13665 bp, 10 predicted proteins | sample C_130820_MF_Meta_FD_87017 | JGI IMG/M metagenome (GOLD analysis project Ga0114962, IMG submission 87017) | Freshwater microbial communities from Lake Croche, Canada to study carbon cycling - C_130820_MF_MetaG | ecosystem: Environmental > Aquatic > Freshwater > Lake | place: Lake Croche, Canada... | reverse complement strand
TTCTTGTCCTAAAATATCTTGTATTTGGTTTATAATTTTAGGGATTAATTCACGAATATCAACACTGTATCTAACTCTTTGTGGATAAACATTTCCAGTGAATTTTTTAGCTGCCACAACTCTTTCATCTATTCTGATTTCAAAATCAAAGATATCTTCTTTGTCGTAGATTGGTGTTCTATTTATTTGTTCTTCTAATTGTTTTTCGTAAGGATTGTATTGACTCCACAAAAACTCAAAAGACTTATCTTTTAATTGTTTTTGTACTATCTCAACACACTCATTAACACAGTCCAACATCTCTCTTGAGTTAACAGATTTTGGATTAAAATTTTTCATCGAAAAATATCTTTGGCAGATAATGTTAGAATTTATTTTAAGTAAAAATTCAAATTTTTTCATAATTTTTAATTTAAGTTATTAATATTTCTTTTTAAATCCCTATTTGTTTTACTAGGGATGTAGTCAACTCTAATTTTTTTATACTTTTGAGTTTTTAAAGTTATTTTTTTCAATTTTAGAAAGTTTTATAAAAGGGTCTAAAAAATTTACATACCCATTTTCTCCGCCAGGGATAGCGTACATAACACCATCCTCAAACATCATTTTTAAAACATTTTTATAATCTCTACCTTCAGGATTTAAAGGTAAGTTTATAAGATTCATTACTTCTTCTTTGGCTTCATCCGTTAAAAGAGGTTGGTGTAAATCAATAATAATTTTGTTTATCTCATAAACATTACCTTTGTGACATCCCTTTGTTTTACCTTCTATTATTGAATCGAATACTTTTAAATTTTTTCCTTCTTTCAGTATTTTAGTTTTTTCTAAAATCTCTTCTAAAGTTACCTTCCTTTCTTTTATTTCAGGAAAATGTGTTAAGAGAGTTGTTTCAGATACACCTTCTATACCTTTGATATTATCACTAGTACATCCTTCAATAATCTTAACTAAACCAGCATTTTCGTAATAATGTTGGAAGAACCAACTGTAATTACCAATACCTACTAAAACTTTTTTGTCAGCCAAAAATAAACTAACTTCAGTTGTTATTAACTGACATAAGTCTCTATCATTTGTGTAAATGATAACTTCTTCATTTTTGGATTTGTTAAGGGAATAATATGAAAGTAAATCATCTGATTCACAATCAGGATGTTCATACTGACGTAGGAACAAATCTTCAGCGTAAGCTTTAACTCTTAATTTTTGAGTTTCGTAGCTTTCATCAATAAATCTTGGTCGATTGTTTTTGTATTCTGGGTAGTAGTCAAGTCTTAAATACCCACCTCGTTCACCATCCCACATGATAATAACTTTATCAATAGATAATTCTACTATATGTTTTCTAAGTGTTGAGTAGAATTGGAATATTCCACCTATATGTCTTTCCTTATAAAAAACGTTCTTTGCTCCGCTATATGAGCGTTTCATTAATACGTTTCCGTCAATAAGAAGTGTTTTGGTTTTTTCTTTTTTCTTAACTACTTTGAGACCCATTCCCTGTGAAATTAAAGGGTTGAACAATATTTTTTTTTTCTTCTTCTTGGTATTCTAAGACCCCTACTTCAACTAAAAAAGCTAACCATTCAGCACTTAATTCTTCGTGTGGTTGTAAGTATCTTTCAACACCTTGTTGTATAAGGTAGAAACAACTCATTTGCCCACCATCAACTGTTAAAGCCTCTGTGTTTAATTCTTTTAGTTTGTTGTAGTTAATTTTCATTATTCAAGTCCTTCTAGTTCTATGTCAGTTTTGGAGTCTTCTAATTGGAAGTCTTCTCCCTCTTTTATGTCTAAACCATTTTTAATAAATGTGTCAGCCCAATAGTTAGAGTATTCTATTTTATATTTTTCTTCAGCCTCTTTTGAGTCTTCGATGAAACCGTGTGGTGTTACAATAACTTTACCATCTTCATATCCAATACCATTAACATGGTTTTTAAGGATAGATATTTTGGTTCTAGCAGCGAATTTAATCTTTCTACCGTTTTTAGTTGCCATAATTTTATTAGTTCCAGCTCCTTTTTGGTTACCATATAAGAAAATCAAAGTACTGTTAAGGTAAATTGCCTCACCACCTTTCATTTTAATTTTTGGTTGTCCCATTGGAGAGTCAGGTAATTCTACCCAAGGTTGGTTAACAAACACAATAGTATTTGTATACTTGTTAGGTTTACCGTCAGACAAAGTTTCTTTTCTTGATGAAGTAATTCTACCATTTAAACCCATCCCAATTTTGTCGGCTAATACAGACGCGTTATGCATCTTACCACCTTTACCATCGAAAGTCATTTTACATGGAATTGAACCTACTGAATCCCAAAAGAACACTATATCATAAGGAATTTCACCTTTTGCTTGTGCATCCAATACTTGATTGATGTAATCTGTGATTTGTTCAATATAATCAAAATCATCACGGAAAAGATAAAATCCATCCCATTCTCCTGGACTTAGTTCTTTTGTATCTAAACCCATTAACTGAGCGTGACCAAAACTCCACTTCTTTTCTGTAATAACAAATACAGGTAGAATACCATTTTGTTGACACCAAATAGCACTTTTTAATAAACCTGTTGTTTTTCCTGTATCGGAATGACCTAAGAAAACATTTAAATGTCCTAATGCTGGTCCAGGTACTCCTGTGGCTTTTTGAAAAGCCTCACCTAAATCAATAAATCTATCGGCTTTGTATTTAGTTTTAGCACTAAATTTATCCTTTAGAGAGTCAAGTGAAAACTCTTTTTTACCTATAGCTTTTTTAGCTGTTATTTTTGTATCTCCAGACATAGTTTAGTTTTTAAAATGGCATTTCATCATCTTCTTCCTCTTCACTAGATTCATCACTAGTAGGTGGAGCTACATATTTTACAGTAGTTGTACCTTCTTTTTTGGAAACTTCTTCACCTTTGGCTACAAACTTTTTCAAGTTTTTATCATAAACAGGAGTTTCACCGTTTGCGATAATTTCAAGATACTCTAATGGAGAAGATTTGTATACTTCTTTCCAAGTACCAGCATCTTTAATCCAAATGTTAGCTTTGGTTTTGTCTGTAGTCAACATTGATTGGTCTTCAGCCATGATAGAAGTAACTTTTGTGTTATTCTTATCACCTCTTGCCAATACAAGAACTAAGTCACGACCTTCTCTTGGATCTGACAAATCACCTTTCTTTGTGAAAAGAGGAATCATTTTATCTAATTCACCTTCACCTTTGTAGTTGTGTTTGAATCGATAAATTTTGATACCGTCATCTTCTTTAGAACGGTCAATTACACGTGCTAAATAAAATTTAGCTGCTTTGTAGGTCTTGGCGATTTTTTTGTCTTCCTCACTACCTGTAGCTTTTAAAGCTTTTTCTACTTCACACAAAGGACAAGTTTCTCCGTCATTGTGTTCTCTACAGTACAGTTTTCTCCACTGTCCATTAACTTGCATAACATGGAAATAGCCTTCTTCAAAAGGTGAACCACCTTTTTCTTTAGCCGGCATCAAACGAATGGTTGCTTCACCATTGTTTACTCCATCTTCTAATCTTGGGTTAAAGTACTTTGAGAAATCTGGGCCATCAAAGGATTTTCCACCTGAGGCACTTTTGTTTTTTTCGTACTGACTCATTATCGAGCCTAAAACATCACTCATTTTTCTAATTTTTTAATTGTTTAACTAACTTTTTTTAAATACTTAAGACAATTATAAGTATATTATTCCTTTTTGTAAACAAAAAAGGGGGTATTAACCCCCTTTTATTTACATTAAATTTTATTTATTTTCTTTTTTTAAATTGTCTTGATTCAGGAACAAAAGATTTTTTAATATCAATAGAACTAAAATCTTTAACGTCTTCCCCATTTGGGTCTAACTTCCAAACTTTAACTTGTCCGTCTGGACTTTGTCCATCAGGTGTATTACCGTCTGTAACTTCATAATTACTTTTTTTAGCCACATCATCCCAATAATCTGTTAACTTAACATTGAATGGGTAACTATCTAATGAACGTAATTCTAATTTTTCTTTTGGTTTTTGTGATTGTAAATCTTGTTTAATAGAGTTAATCTCATTAGAAACTGAATCTATTTTAGATAATGATGTCTCAAAGTTTTTAAACTGAGCCATTAAATCTTTAATCATATTTTTACCCTCTTCAGCCGCTGTTACAGCTCTTTCAGCTGAACCTTTAGCATCATCAGCTCTTTTTACAATATCAGTAACATCGATTTCTTCGGTGTCAGAGTCATCATCAGATTCGATATCATCAGCCGCACTAAATTCATCTGCGGTACCAAATTCATCATCATCAGTTTCTTCAGTATCTCCTTCGGTATCATCACCAAACCCACCTTCATCTTTAGTATCGTCACCTTCTGTTTCGTCACCAAAATCAAAGTCAGTATTGTCTTCACCGCCTTCTTTGTTATCTCCACCTTCGGTATCATCACCAAAATCAAAATCAGAGTTATCATCACCTTCTTCAGGATCTGCCTCATTAAGTAATTCTTGGTCTTCTGTATATGTGTGTCTTTCTCTTTTTTCATTTAAAGAAGTAACACCTTTCTTAGCATCATAACCAAGAAGTTCTCTATGTCTTTTTAAAGACTCATTTAATTCGTTAGATTTCATCTTAAATTGTATATTCGCTTAAAAGTTGTCTACCATCATTTGTGATGATTTTCTTATGTTCTCTTTTAACAATCTCTTCTGGATTGTTGATTAAACATTCTTCACCTTGACATTCTACTTGTTTTGTAGTTCTTAAAAAAGAATCAAGTTTAGATTTGATTTCGTTTTCTTCGGTGTTTTCTTTTTTTCTATTTTTAATCATAACAGTTTTTATTAATAAATATCAAGATTAAGGTAAAAATACTCTTTCTATTGTGGTAATCTCAAGACTATCACCTTTTAAAAGAATAATTTTATTTTTAAACTTTTCCCAATCGATTTTATATTCTTTGTAGTTAACGTTACCACCCAAACCACTTTCCTGTTCTATTAACTTATTTAAAGCATTAATAGTGAAAATGGTATCACCTTTTTTATGTACTTGTATTGTTTTTGGGATTTCCTTCTTAATATCTATTTTTTGTTCGATATTAAGATTAATTTTGTAAGTTAAAAGAAACTCGTTATCGGTCTTAAAGAAAAAGACTTGTTCTTTCTTAACATCAAATTTTCTGTTTATTTTTTTTAAAAGACTTTCTAGGTATTCTTCTTTAACAAAGGAGGCTAGAAGTAGTGTTTTTTGTTGCATCCCTAAATAGTAAGTATGGCAGATATTTTATAGTTAAATATTTAAGTTCATTTTTAAAGTTTTTTTCCAAATTTTCTTCAAAAAACTTGGTACTTTCTTTCAATGTACTAATTATTATTTCCCTATCAAAACCAATAAAATCTAACTGTTCAAGGTCGATAGAAAATATAATAGAATTGTGATATATATACACAACTTTATTTAAGTATAAATATGCAAAACCACCCGCAACGCTTTTAATTTTAGTAATTAATTCTTCGGTAGTATTGATTTTATATATTATAGGGTCTATATTAAAAAATTTTATTTCTTTAACATAGTCCTCATAAGTTTTTTTAATAAAACTTTTTAAATCTTCTTCAAAAATGGTTCTCTTTTCTGTTGTAGAAAAAGTCCAATAAAGGTTATCCTTAATTTTTTTTCTTAAGATAGATGCTTCTGGAATGTTTATTTTGGTTTCTTCCCACCCAATGATTAATGTGGGCAAAGTATTGTCTTTAATTTTTAAATATTCTTCAATACTTAAAATATTAAAACCATTAGGTATACCTGTTATACCATTGTTTGTAACAATATTCCCTACAATATTCATTAATTAATGATAAGTAATTAAAAATTAAAAAGAAACTTTTTAATACTTACTTAAGGCTAATTTAAACATTTCCCAATTTTCTTCAGCACCACTCTTACAACCACTAGCACAAAGACTAGGATTTACAACTTTTCCAGGTTCATCTTGTTTATACCCACACCTTGTTATAACATCCGTACCTTTTGGTAGTGATCTAGCTAATGAAGTCCAAGTACAGTCTATTTTACCTTTAACAATCATTTTACTAAAATTATCAGCAGATTTAGATGCCTCAATTAACTCACTCTCACTAACCTTACCTGATATTAGTTTATATGCTAAATAATCTTGATTACTTTTACTAAATGGTGCATTATAATAATAGTCCCTATTTTTATACTTATTAGGTGTGGTTAATTTTGTTAAAGCCAAGTCTGTTTTATTTTTTTCTGATAATTCCCACCAAACAAAACCTAAGAAACCATATCTACCGGCGGCTGTGGTTGCGTAACCATCTTTTATTAACCAATCATTTCCTCCGTGGCCAAAAGTACAATTTTCTGACCACCCATTAATTGTGTGAAAAGCAAAAAGAACGTCATAGCCATTTTGTGACACGCCTAAAGGCCCTTCTGTATAAGCTATAGTATCTAACATAGCTTTATAATATTTTGATGTTACTACCGGCATATTAAGATATTTTACCTAATGATTGTAATTTATTTTGAAGTGTTACATTTTTTACTTTTCCTTGACTAGCTGTAGCCACAGTTCCAGTGTTATTAGTATTTGTAGCGTTACTTGTTGTAACTAATTTAACGTTATTTAATGTTGTTAAATCTGGATAACCATTAGATTTATTAACATTATATTGATCCCCGCTTTTAATTTTACCTGTATAAGAACTCTTAAAATTAGGATGTCCACCATCAGGTTGTAATGTGTATTCATAGTGCCAAGGTTCAGAAGATAATGGCTGCCACCCAAAACTTGGGGCGTTTTCTTGCATCCACAATAAAGCTAAATCATTCATTGTTCTTAGTTGGTCTGATGTTGGGTTACCTGTTAAATTGGCGTAAAAATCTTTTACTTTTTGTAAATTTAATTTTAAAATGTTGCTGTAAGGACTAGATAAATAAGGTGCTGAATTTTCTTTTGCTTTAGCTACAGCTAGAGAAGTACAATCATCAAAACCTAATGATTTAGCCTCTTGTTTACAAACATTACTATTACTATATACACCTTTATTACTAGGTAGTTTTACAGAGTAATATGTTGCCCCACCTTTAAACGGTGTTGTATCACAAGCCATACCATAACCATGATTACTAGAACTATATATTTTACCGTTAAGTTCTTGTACAGCCGCTGTTTGTGGTGAACATGAAGCTTTTCTATCTGTTAAGTCACCACCACAGTTTTTCTTTCTTAAAGTTATTTGTGAATCTACTGTTCTATAATTAGAACCTGTTTTTGATATCAATACCCCTGTATCCGTTTTCATTTGTGCTGCCATAGCTTTCCAAGCATCTGCGGCCTCATGGAAAAAGTATGTGTAAGAACCATAATCAGAACCTAAATTTACTAACACCGTATTGCCAGCATTTATAGGTAATAAACCACCATTACTTTTATCCAACCAAGGTTGTTTTACACCAGTTTTATAATTAACAATAAATGTATCATCAGCAACGTTAGAACTACTAACATTTCCATTTGTGTTACTAGCCTCAGGTTGTGTTTGAGAGGTATTTGTACCGCCATCTGTTTTAACAGTAGCAATAGATTGTCCAACTTTATTTGTTTTTAAATCTTTAAATGACATATCCATAGCAATTGCCGCATCAACAACAATTGGTATTGTTGCTCTTGGTTGTCTAGTTCCTTTAAAAGTTGTTGTTGCGTTATTAGGTTTAAAATTATGCCTAACTTCAGTTATTAGATAAGCTCCACTAAACATCGGTACACCTATTAAATCAAAATATGTCATAGGTTGTATCATCATGTTACCTAAAGATTCTACTTGACAAGAATATGATCTTGTTAAATAAATAGAATTTAAATTTTGTCCTTTTGATGTTTGGTCTGTACCTCCTTGTTTACCAAGTTTATCGATAGCTAATAAAGATTCTGCCGTTTCACTAAATTCTGATTGGTCTAATTGTATGTTTTTAAAATGGTTTTGAGTGTCTAACCCATAAACAACTTTGAAAGCTGTATAACCTTTACTACCAACTGTATTTGGTTCTACTAACTCTTTAGGTTGTTTGGTCTGTAATGGATTAGAAACTGAAAATCCATCGTCTTCTAAATTTTGTAAAGCCTTTTTATCGTCAGGACAGTTAGCGTTGGATTTTATTTGTAACTGTTTTGAGTTTCCACCTACATACATGGATAAAAATAAAGGACCACAACTAACATTATCTAAAGACAATGTCGGTCTAAACATATCCTCTAAATCTTTTTTATCAGTACCTTGTGGAGTAAAATTTATATAACCTGGTAATGGAAAAAATAAGTATTCATTTTCTGCTAATAAATCAGAAATATATTGGTATAAAGAAATTTTAATGTTGTCTTTTAATTCAAGAAGTTTTGTTACATTAAGAACCGCGATATTACCAATATCACCCATTACCCTATTAACATATTGAAAATGTGAGGCTAGCGTTGGTTTTTCTCCATCGCCATTATTTGATTTACAATTTTTTCCGGCTGATTCAACCAAATTAAAAAATAATTTATTTTTATCCGATGCAGAAATCCATTTATCTGTTAAAGACTTAAATGTTCTATAAAAGGAAAGTTTTACATCATCATCTTTTAATGAAGATCCAAGATTATCCTCAATATTTTTTTTCTGAATTTCATCTATTTTTTTAGTTTTATTAGTTTGTAACGTATCAAAAAATGAGTTTAAATACTCATCAAAAATTTTATTAGATATTACAAATTTTGAGTTGAATTTATTTGTTGTTATAGTGTCTGATGAATCTATACCATACCATATTTTTGGTGTTGAATTTAAAATCCAATATTTTTCAGAAACCAATTTTTTAGTTTCCGTAAGATTTGGTTGTAAAGCTAAAGCAACACTATCTTTTGTTGTACCATTAACAGCTGTTTTAGATATTTCACGACTCCAAGAATAACTACCGCCAATTAATGTCCCTGTAGTTGTGGTATCGAAATTAATAGGATCTATTTCTTTTAAAATTGTGTTTGAACTTCCACCAAAATCTAAATCTACCCATTCTTCAAAGTTTTTTATAAAAATATCTTTTACTTCATCTGGTAGATGTTGCATTACCATACCTAAGTTACCGTCAGAAACTCTATCTCTATGTATAAAACGTCCTTGGGTTATCATACTGATTGGGTTAATTAAATTTTCAACGGTTGGATCTGAGTGTAGGTTTTTAGCGACATCAGTTACGGTATCACCGTAGTTATACATTTCTTTATACCCAAATCCAATCCTATCTTCTGGCATTATAGTTTGATAGTCTAAATAATCCATAGTATTAGTGAATACTTGTACATAAGAACAAGCTTCACCCTTACCACCAGCAAATCCTTCTGGGTGAACATATGGTATATGATGTGGTGCTATCCAAAGTTGTGACCAATTATAATTGTCAGCTATTTTTTTTGCAGTCCATAGTTGACCTGAGGCGTCGTTAGGGTTTACTATCTGTGATAACTGTAATCCTTTAGGATCATCTTCAGTACCAATATCCCCATCACCAATACCTATTTTACCATATGTTGAGCCTGAAGCTAATAACCCATAGTAATTAAAATAAACACATGCGTTTGGTGTTATGGAGGCAACTCCAGAACTAATTACATTACCGTCAAGACCACCTGTTACTGGTTGTGATATTGTCCAAGGTAATTTGCCACCATTACCCGGAAGATTTGACCAAACTTGGTATAACCCAAAACCTGTCACATTATCAGCCCAATCTTTAATATATTTACCTTGAGCCGATAAATAATTAGAGCTAAATGATGATGTTTGTATCTTAGGTGTCCAAGATGTGGAACTACGATATATTTTATTTAAATATTTATCTATATCGTTTCTTTCTATATTAGATAAACTTAATATTTTTTGTGTTATTTGGGTTGTTGGTGAAAATGACCATGCGGTCGATGTATATGCCTCACCTGAATGTGCCTCACGTTTTTTTCCATCATATGAATGCCAACCTGGTTGTGCTAAAGGATCAAACCCTGTTGGTAAATCGCCAGCCGCTAAAGTATTATAAGGTTGTAAAGGTTTATTCCATGTTCCATCTGCTTTAACACCAACAAACATTTTCCATCTCCAAAGTTGTGCCCCTAAAGCTAATGCCCACATTTTTGGTACTTTGGCAATACCTCCGGCAGTATTGAATGCTTTTAGTGAATATGTACTACTAGGTTCATATCCAGTTTCTTCAGAATCGGTTATAGCTAATAAAAATCCTGAGTTTGAACACGCTCTTATAATTAATGGTGTTGGTTTACATGTATGTAAGAACAGATAAGCTAAATTTCTATCTTGTATTTGTTTAGAGGTTAGTCCCGATCCATACCCTGTTGTTGGTATTTTTAAGTCTCCCACACCATTTCCATACTTTGTTCCTCTAAATTTATTAACGTTATCCATCCATAATGGTGTTGTAACAAACGCTGTACTAATACCCTCTTCTTCTACCTGATCGTAAGGATCGACTTTAGTCTGGCCACCAAGTGTCATTGCTGATTTATCATTTAAATACTGTTGTGTAAATATTTTTGACAAATCGCCGTCATTTGTTAAAAGACTAATGCCTAAAACATCATTATTACCTTGGTAATCCCAAGCGGTTATTAACCCCATATTTGACACTGGTAACCCATTTAAATCTGTGTCAACACTCCACCAAGAACTAAATTTATCCGCTTGAGCATCTTTCATACCTAAAGTTGTAAAAAGTCTACCGTCAACAAAATTTATTGTTTTTTGTGATTCATCCACTATGGCTTTAGGTTGTGGGTTATCCGTGGTTTTAAATTCAGTACTACCAAATGTAATAGCTTGTGTTGATGTGGATATTTTTCCACTGAATTTAGTTACAGCTTTACTAAAATCACCATCCGCAGGTAATATCTCTATTTTTCTTACTTCAGTTTCTGGTATTATTTGTAGTATATTACCCCAACCCATTTTAAAAGGGTCGGCAGTTATTAAAATTTGTGTATCCGAAGCCTCATCAAATAAAGGTATTCCATCTGTTGGGTTGAATGTTTTGTATAAATCTGTGGATGTAAAACTTTCTTGAAAAGGTTTTACAATTCCAGGTGTAGTGCCTGAAAATAATAAATTACTGGTAACTAAAGAACTAGCTAAGATATCTTCTTCGATAGAATTTGGGTATTTGGTTTTTAACACATTTATTACCTGTGTTTTAAAAGTATCTTTTGTTAACCCAACTAATAAACTTTGTAAAACTCTAACACCACTATCACCTTCTTGAGAATTTATTAAATTCCATGCATCTATTTCACCAAAATTACTAGCTAAACTCGTATCAGAGCTTGTATTACTTAATGGCGTCCAATTTCCTAGTCCAACATTAGGTATAAATGTTGCGTCATTAGTTAACCTAATTGGTGAGAATAAAGTGTGATCACAAGCAATAAACATTCTTTCACCAACAACCCTATAAATGTCATTTGGGTTTACTAAACCGTAATACTTTATTGGGTTGTTATCTCCCCAAACAGGTGCCTCTAATGGTGTTATGGGTACATAATTATCCCAACCAGCTTTTCCCGCTTTATCTTCATTTAATAAATCTATATCTCTTTGATATTCTAAAAAAGCTTGTATAAAATCTTCAACAAATCTAATTTCCGGCCAATTAGCAAATTCCGTATTTTTACCTGGGTAAGCTTCTTTTGTACCCTGTAACTCATTAGTACCTGAATTACCAACGCCTGAAAAAGTTTTCTCAAAATAAGCTGGCCATGCATATACTTTTTTGGTTCCTGTACTATTAATAGTTGCATCACCATTTTTGTCATTTACCCAATTTTCAAGTGAGTTTGATATATGGTAATTTTCAGCTTTAACGGCAACTTCTAAAAGTATTTCCATGAAAGCGTCTGTATTACATAACAATATTGTAAATATATTTCTTATTGTTGGGTTAAATCCTATTCTATCTACAACAAGTTTATTTATGTCTGCTATTACTTCTTTTCTATAATCATCTACTACTTTATCTAATTTAGCTTTTTCATCTTCAATATCTTTTATTATCCACCCCATATCAAGATACTTTTCTGTAGTAGTTGTATCATTTTTTTTGTACCCTAATGAGGCATTATCTAATATGTTATGCCAATTTGTTGTGTTTAATGAATCGTATATTGTATCAAAACCACTTGCAGGATCACCACCAAGTTGACTTCCTGTGGCTGAAGTTAACATTTTTATACCTTGACTATCCGCATAAACATTTTCTTCTATTTTAAAACTTTTTGTAATTTGAATGTTTAAAGGAAAAATACCAGGTGTTGGTGTTTTTACAAAATGGTTATAGATTATTGAAGATGTACTTGCTGTTGACGGATCTAATAAATAATTAAGTATTGTTTGGTCTTTAAAAACAAATCTTTCTTTTTTTTCCACACCGTTACCGTAAGCCGCACTTGTTTGTGTTTCAACACTACCCTCTTGAGCTAATGAAAACATAAACTTATTAACTACCTCAATGTATTGTGCATAATCATTTTGTAGTTGTATTAAGTTAGTCAACTTACTAAATTCAGGACTATTGGCGATTAAGGGTTGGGTTTTCTTTTCAAAATCTTGTATTTTATGTAATAAATCTTGTATTGTATAACATCTACCTGGTAAAGCCGGATTATCACACCAAGGTGTTCCAGAGTCTACAGGATCTTCAACTTTTAAACCATTAGCTTTATAGAATTTTTTTGTATCTAAATATTTTTGTTTTAATTTACCTTGTGGGTCGTATGAACTATTTAGAAATTGTGAGGCCCCAACATAACCAACTATTGTATCTGAAAGGAAAGCAAAAGAATATCCAATAAATTCACCCTTACATTCCATATTACCAGTATCTGAATTAAATTTTGTATTAAATTTAACTAAGTTTAAATAATATTTAACAGGTTTACCGTAATAACCTTTAACCGTTAATTCAAATATTGGGTATGGTAAATTAAAAAATAACCCATATGGTGAACAAGAACCTTGTTCAAAAAGGGTTGCTCCTCTAACATCAATAAAATCTATAACAACTTTAGGTGCTACCTGACTTTTAATTTCTATATCTACATTTGTAATACCAAAACCTTCAAAATCTTTATATAACTCAATATTTGGTCCTCCGCCTATTTCTGTCCAATCAGTAGTTAAATTAACTTTTGATTTAAATAAATGGTCCTCATTAATTGTTGTTGTATCTTGTGGTGTTATTAAATCTATTGTATTAGCGATTTTAGTATTAATACTGAATTTATTATCAGCTATCTGTGTAATAACACTCTTACTTTTTTGTTTAGCTTGTAAACTTAAAAAAATAGACATATCTTCAAGTGGTACTATTTCACCTAAAGGATTTGGTTCTATGATTCTAACGCCATTAATATCTGAAATAACTTTTGGATTAAAACTACTATCTGAATAAAAACTACTCATTAACTATCAATTTTATATAAAATATCGTAATTATCTACTGATTGTTGGTAAATTTGAAGTGCGTTATTTAATGGAAATGGTATCCTTATTGTAGAACCTTCTGGGATATCAAACTCCAAACCACCGTATTGTGGATTTG
>Ga0114962_10003068_pt1 | contig 13667 bp, 8 predicted proteins | sample C_130820_MF_Meta_FD_87017 | JGI IMG/M metagenome (GOLD analysis project Ga0114962, IMG submission 87017) | Freshwater microbial communities from Lake Croche, Canada to study carbon cycling - C_130820_MF_MetaG | ecosystem: Environmental > Aquatic > Freshwater > Lake | place: Lake Croche, Canada... | reverse complement strand
TCTGCCATAGGACTTAAGAAGAGATTCTTCGCCGGATTGTAAATGGCAATCAGTCCAGTGGTATTGCAGACCGCCATCTTGTATTTATCACCGCGCTCCATCATCGATTCGCGCAAGAAATTCGATATTCCATGTGATATAACCGTATCGCGCTCCATCTCGCCAATGCGCAATCCACCCTGTGCCCCACGCCCACCCGTCGGCTGGTGCGTCTTCTGCTCCTTGCGCCCCTCAGCACGCGCATTCCACTTGTCCTCCACCATGTGCTTCAGTCTCATGGCAAACACCGGACCCATAAAAATCGTCGTCGGCATCTGCACACCTGAAGCGCCGTCATACAAAATGTGATTGCCCGTCTTCTCCATACCAAATTGACCCTCTAACACCTTTCCTATGGCCTCTGGCGCGCTCGCATCACTCATGAACAGAGTCGCGTCACCAATCATAGTATTCTTATAACACACTTCGCCGAATATCATCTCCATGAGCTGGGCGATCGTCATACGACTCGGAATACAGTGAGGATTTACCAACATATCGGGCACGAGACCGTCCGCGGTATGAGGCAGATCATGAGCACGGAAGCGCATTCCAATAGTACCCTTTTGCCCATGGCGAGTACTAAACTTATCACCAAGTTCCGGTGTTCTGTCCTGTGTTATACGAATCTTGACCAGCAGATTTCCAGAATTATTCACAGTCGCTACCACAGACTCAACGCGTCCTGATGTCCACACTTGCGGTGTAAGAGAGGCATCCTTGATTTTTCCAGATTTATCTTGCATATACTTGCCGACAATTACCGTATCCTCATCAACTAGCTCGCCCACCTTAATAATACCGCGATCATCCAGCTTGGTATAATCACGCCCAGGCTTCAAATCCGTCCATTCGTGAATACGCAGAGGATTTGCAACTGTAGTGCGCGACCCAGTCATTTTATCATATTCTTCAAATGTCTCATAGCTACGGTAATTTATATTACGGAACATACCACGCTGGAAACTGTCCTCATTAAAGACAATACCGTCGTCCTGGTTATATCCCTGGAACGACATGATTGCCATTACGAGATTGTGACCATACGGCATTTGACCTTCTCCAAGAATATCATAGGTCAAGGTGCGAACAATAGGTGACTCGCCATAGCATAGAATATTGGCCGCATTATCATAGCGATTTTGGAAATTCGTGGAGTACATTCCTATAGCTTGTTTGGACTGTGAGCAAGACAACTGATTACGCGGTGACTGATTGAAATTTGCAAAAGGGATCATTCCGTTCACAATCGACACGATGGTACAAGGGTGGATTTCCATGTGCGATGCCTCAGGAGTCAGATGCTCAGGGAAATTCACAATAAAGGCCTCATTTTGCTCATACGGGTCAACGTATTCAATGATTCCAATATAGGGCTCAAGAACTTTCTTATATTCAGCTAGCGGAATCTGGCCTTGGATTTCGGCGAACGGATCGACCACGACTGTTGTACTCAGACCATGTTTGGCCGTCTTAGGATACGAACCCAGAACCAGGTCGCGCCAAGACTTTGGATTCTCCAGCCGCTCCTTCACAAGTTTTCCGCCCTTCTCCAAATGAATCAGCGGTCTCGAAGGTCTTCCCTCTTCCAAGAATAAGAATACGCGGCGATTGCGAATCGAAAATCCCATACTCGATAAAACAGGCAGACATCCAGTCCATTTCATGAGTTTCAAGACTTCGACAAGTTCAAAGGGCTGCAGAGTATATCCAATAATACCATTATTCAAGAAAAAGGGTACAGCCACGCGCATCAAGTCGGTGCGCATCTCAGAACACGGAATGACCCAACCTCTTTGTACTAAGATGGCAATCACAGGTGCCGGCGGGCAGGCAACGGAAATCATTGTCATAAGTGCCAGATTCTTAGTGATACCAATTGACGCTCCACCAGGTGTCTCATTTGTGCAATAATAGCCATATTGGCTGGTGTGCAACTGACGAGGACGAGTGAGTTTCATACCCGTGTCGAAATTCAGAACAACGCGACGTGTATGGCTCATAAAATCCAGATAAGAAATGCGCGACAATGCTTGCAGAACACCAGACTTTTCGTCACTGTGGCCAAGTGCCCCTCCTCCACCTGATCCGCCTGTGACCCATTTCCCTTTGAAGCCGCGCATGATGCCGTCAGTAATTGTGACACCCTTGCTTTTGCCCTTCTCGGAACGGCCAGGAGTTATAAAGAGTTTCTGGGTATTTCCCTCGCTAAAAATATTAACGAATTTCATGCCAGAATAGGTCTCAATATTATAGGCGTATTCATTATCGACTGCAAGACGAACAGCTCTCTTCCAATTATTATAGGCATTGGCAAAGAGCATGCGAATTAGATAGCCACTGGTGAGAGCACGCTGATTACGAGTGTCATCCTTATCAGCATTCGGGTCAATACCGAGATGGACACGCATGAAACGACGTACACAATCGGCCAAGAAATGGACGCGACTTCCGCCATATTTATCTGAGATATGCACAAAGGTCTGATTGAATAAGATATCATATACGTGCTCCTCGCTAAATCCCTTTGTCATTGCTTTAATAAACTGGATCGCAGAATAGGAGTCCATGAAGGGAAAACTCTCGGAAATGCTGGTGAGCAATTCTGGGATGGCGAGTTTAGCCTCAGGGGATTCGAGATCAGGATAAATCAAAGACAGAATGTCTTGGTCTGATTGCACACCCATGGCGCGGAAGAGCATGAAAATAGGAACAGGAGCACGGACAAAGGGGAGTGTTACGAGAAGAGTATCTGTTTCACGTGACCAATGGAAAGATACGACTTTCACTTGGCGAGTCTCAGACGATAGACAGGTTATGTTACCATATGTCTTAACTTTGTCATTGTTCGGTTGCTGTTGCACGTAGAATGTGTTAAAGGCCTGTTCTTGTCTGGTTATGAGCACTTTCTCGGAACCATCGACGACGAAATAGCCTCCCTGGTCTTGGGGGCACTCGCCAGCTTCTTTTAGAAAAGAGGCTGGCTTTCCGTGGAGAATACAAAAGCGACTGTGTAAAAGAATGGGTAATTGGAATAGAGGCATTCGCTTATACTCGCGCGTAGTAATCTGAGGTTCTTCTATTTGATTGGGCTCAGTGGAAGGCAGAGTAATGGTTATGCGCACAAGAACATTGGCATATACAGTGGATGCATATGACAGATTTCTGAGACGGGCTTCATTAGGGAATAGTACACGAACCTCTTTTGCTTTCTGCAGAGCGATGGTTGGAGTTCCTATCTCAATTTCGTCACCATTCAGGCCGCCAATGAAGATTTCTACGCGATACATATAGGCATTTGTCTTGGGATTCAATTCCTTGAGAATAAGAAAGGGATTATTGCCTTTTAGAATTGCGGGAATATCTTGTGTGACAAATTGATCGAAAGAATCTATATGATGGCGTGTAAAAGGGTAGTCTACTGTTCGGAAATATGTTTCCAGTAATTTTCTGGAAACAATGGTATTTGGATTTGCGGCATGGAGTTTTGTCTCCATGGGCTGAACATTAGATGTAGACATTCTAAATCTAAAGTTCCTGGTGGTTTTCTTAACCCGCCTTTAAAACTTGGCTGATACACTGGCAGAGTATGTAGTTGGGTTTTGTGGGAAATTGAAGGTGTGATTCTCAGGGTTAGCAGTTGCGAATCCAGTTACACCTTTGGCTGCCATTTGCGTCATATAGAGATGGTTAGGTGCACCAGCGGGGGCGAGAACAGGTCGGCTCAGAACCTCGGCCATAGATGCAGCAGATGAAGCATTAAATACTGCTCCTCCACGTTGTTTGGTTTTGCGTGTTTTCTTGGTTTTGCGCTTTCCTCCTGCAAGTTTTACGAAACGATGGGATCCTAAGTCGGCCGGGGGAAGAGGGAAATCTACAACCTCAGTTGTGTTAGAGAAGGATGGATTATTCGCAAAACCAAAGCCGCCGCTCACATATTCGGGAAATGAGCCATGAGGAACTGGGGCGCCTGCACGAAGATCATAACCAAGAGGGGCGGGAGTAATCGCAACTGCTCCACCACCACTCATTGCCTTTTTTGACTTTGACTTCTTACTCTCACAAACCTTCAAGTAATCGGACGCAGCCTCGCGACTGACTTCCTTGCCAAATACCTTCTTCCATTCCTTCATAAAGGAGTCAACATCGGGATTTTTTGTCTTAATGAAGGTATCAATATGTTCAAATGACTTTCTGAGTTGTGGTACAGTCATTGCTTTTGCTGCATTTGCCTTTGATGCCTTTTCTTTGTTATGTTTTCCTTGTTTTCCTTGTTTTCCTTGTTTCCTGGTCACACGAACCATTCTATTATCATTAAATATTTACACTTGTGAACTTGAGAAACCCAGTCCAGGAATGAGTGGTGAGTTTTTCATGTTTCGGATACCTGTATTAAGAGCCGCCGTAATAGGGTTTGATGCTGTGCTTGCAGGAGGCATGGAATTAATAGATGTGTTTAAGGATTTGGAGATGACGTCGACCGGTGTTTCGTTTGTCTTGGCTCCGCCTTTGCCAAGTACCCATTGGAGAGCACCTATTATGAATATTAGACCGCCAAATAAGGCAATCCAAGGAGCGTATGCAGTAAGTCCGTGTTGCCAAGTGCTTTGCTTGTATTCCACGGAGAACATTGCATAGTGATGCCAGCCTGCGAGAACTAAGGCGAGCATAGAGGCACCGACAAGAATAGGAGTTCCCATACGAGGCATAATCAAAAATATGAAAAATGCGGCTAATACAAATACTATGAGTCCAGGAATAAACAGCTCCATCTGCTGATTAGCAAGTATAAAATTTAGATTTTCTCAATAAGATCAACGTGGGTGAGAAACTGTTTGCGACAGCAAGGACGCTTGAATCCTAGCTTGTTCATGATTTCGAGCTCAACAGTTTGAGGAATTTGACTGCCATCCATATAGAATCGGTCTTCAGAATTACCCCGACGTTTCTTCAGTTCATTTTTATAGTAATTCCACTTATCGGCAATAACATTATTACAGCTGAAACACCGGATAGGAATAATCATTTTGGTGGGATATTCCTCTGGACTGTTGTGTGAAATCAATTTTAAGGCGGCTAGTGCCCCTTTGGGACTTTAGTTGCCTTTGGGCACTTTAGTCCCGGCCTGATGTGCGTATAAGTTGTGTGTAAAAGAAGATGCTTTGTTTCCAGAAACTTAATGAGCTCTGTTCTGAATGGAGGTGGTTTGAATTATCAGCGTGGAAATCCTCTCGGTAATGAGGTTCGTGCAATTAAGAATGAGATCTTGGAGCTGAAGAAGGCGCTAGCTCTTCTCAAGATGAGCGCATCATCTCCTAGTGTGGTGACTGGTCCTGCGGGTCCTGCGGGTCCTGCGGGTCCTGCCGGTCCTGCGGGTCCTGCAGGCCATGCGGGTGCTCCTGGTCCTGCTGGACATGGGGGTGCCCCTGGTGTACCTGGACCCGCAGGTCCTCCTGGCCCTGCAGGCTCTGTGGGACCTGCCGGTCCTGCGGGACCTGCTGGGCCTGCCGGTCCCATGACCTACATCGCGATGCCCCAGGTTCCCGCAGGTGCAACGATCCAGCAAAGTTCCTAAAAATATATAGAAATATTAGATATGGCGAATAATGCTGAATTGAATGCATGGGCACGAGGTTTAGAAGGAGATAAAAATGCAATAATAGAAAATTTACAAAAAGATATAGATGTAATTTTAAATAAGTGTAACGGTATCAATGATTTTGATAAAAATGAACTTGATAGACTTTATAGAGAATTACATGAAACTCAAAATAAACAAATGGAAGAAGAATTAGGAGTTGGAGTAGATGAATTTGCTAATATGCAAGGTGGTTACCGCAATAAGAAACGCACTACTAAGAAATCAAAAGCCTCAAAGAAGGCAAAGAAGTCTAGAAAATCAAGATCTTCTAAATAAACTTCTTGAGTTGCACCGTTGTTATATGAATTCCTTGTTCTTCTAGCGCCAGACAGGTTCGTGTTAAAGGGCGTCCTGCGAATGTTTTGATTGTGGTACGGATGGTCTCCATCTCTTCCTCAGTCCACTTACTCTTTTTTTCGGCTTTTGCCTGCAGTTGCAGAGGCTGAGGACTCTTAACAATCCTCTCAAGACCTTCAGAGGTCATCTTCAGTTCCCCAATCTCCAGTTTCCCAGAATGCGTCTTATCGTGACATGTATCACATAGCACTACAAGATTCCTCAATTCATTGCCCCCACCCGCCACTCTATGATTAATATGATGTACCTCCAAGTCGCGCACAGTCGCCGAACCACAGACTTCACAAAGAGATCGTTGAATTGCAGAATTCCAGCTACTCTTGGGAGCCGCCTCTGGTGCCACTTCACCTCCCAGAGATCGCCGAATCTGAATAGCCCGTTCCATAACACTCATTGGAAGTCCCATTGCCCGTGCCACTTCCAAACCATACATTGAGGAACCACTTCCTGGTTGCAGAGTTCTGTCATAAATGAGTTTCCCTTCAGCAGTCCTCTCTACTCGCAAATGCCATACCGAAATTCCAGGTCGCGGCAAACACCCAGGCACTTTGAGCAAATCATGAAGATGGGTAGCAAACATGAAATGACATCCCTTTGTGTCAAGATGCTCCAGAACACTTGCCACCAGTGCAGTGGCTGAAGATGACTCGGTGCCACTACAAACTTCATCGCCAAGTACCAGGCTACGCTGAGTAGCCGAATTCAAAATATCTCGCAGCTCAGCCACTTCCACTGCAAAACTCGAAAGTCCTGCCCATACATTATCATGACTCCAAATACGACTGAAGGCCGCATCATAGGGTCTAATGCACATAGAATCCGCTGGTACGAATGATCCTGCCTGGGCTAAGATTACAGAAATACCAACGGCCTTCATCAAACTCGACTTACCACTAGCATTGACGCCGTAAATTAGCCAGCCTCGACTGCTTGTGTTTCTGCCCAAACAAACCGAATGTTTCACATATTCTGCCCGTGTCTGAGCTGTTTCGAGCAACGGATGCCGCAACCCCTCAATCTCCAAATGCTCCCCAACAGAAGGCCGCGACCACTTCAAATCGCGAGCCACCGCCCCCAATGCCATCGTGCAATCAACACGTCCCAGCCACTCGAACCAAGAATTCTGGAATCTGTGCACCGTCTCCCATAGAGTATCACATACATCACGAGCCTCCCTTTTTAATACAGAATCCAAATCAAGAAGGAGGCTCCGCAGCTTATCAGAAAATGTGTAGAATTCTACACAATGCAGAGTAATGGGTCCCGATTTCTTATGATCAATCTCGATGCTGGTCAAACATTTATCAGACTTTGTAAAAAGGAAGGCTTGGATACTTTTCAAGGAAGAACGAGGTCCCTCCCAAGAATATTGACCATCAGACTTTTTCTCCAACGAAAAGGAATCTGGCGCAGTGCCCGAGGCCTTGCAAAATAGCTGCCATATTGCATTCCAAGAGTCTTGCAAACTCTGAATTTTGAGCTCAATTGCCGCAGTCTGCGGACCCGATAATGAAGTGAGAAAGCCCAAAGGCTGACCATCTTCTCTTTTCCTAGCCTTCTCCTCATCAAATAGACTATTGAACTGATGGCGAAACTCTTGAATAAAGTCTTCGAGCCAGCTATCCATTTCCAGCGGTGTCCCCTTGAGATTCTTAATGAGACAAGCAGTGGCGCTATAACTCTGGAACATCTGGAGAATATCAAGAGATGTGATATTCCCTTCAGCAAACTTATAATGAAGACGAGGAAGATCATATAGTGCTCTCAGATCACGTTCAATACTATGATTTGACTCTCCATGAAAGGCAAACTCCACCTGATTCCAGCGATTCTCAAGCTCCTTTGTATCAGTAATAGGGCGCAAAATACGTTCTCGAAGAGTACGTTTTCCAACAGCCGAATGTGTGCGCTCAAGCAGATGTAAAATAGAACGCTGACCGTTCGTAGTAATTATGTTAAGCTGTTCTATAATATTATTAGAAAGTCTCATATAATCGGCAGGTGTATAGAGTTCATGGCTGGTGAGTTTTTCGGCGTGTTGGGGGAAATGATCTTCAATAAAACGGAGAAGTAGACATAGTGATCGCTCAGTTAAGGGTGCAGAATCAATGCCCAGAATGGTGCGAATAGGTGTCATGGTCTTGTGGCGAAACAGTTTGCGCAAATATTCTTCTCTGGCAAAGGCACCTTCAAAATTGTCCTTGGGGCAATAGGGGATTTGGTGCGCGGGACCACAAATTCCGAACATTGATTTAAGAGTATCTTGGTCAACTGCCTGCACAGAAGTCACAACAACCTCTTTTACACAATACACTTGGAGCATGTGCAGAATTTCATCGGATTGTTTTGTCTGCATTGAAAATACTTCGCCAGTTGTAAGATCAAGAATTGATGCTGCGATTGTATTCGCCGCGCTTTGTACCTCTTTACTTTGTACCGCTGCGCTCTGTCCCGTTACACTTACCCAAATGGCAGCAACTGTCATACGATCTGAAGTTGCTGTCTCTACGTGGGTTCCAGGGCTCAAAATCCGCGTCGGCACACGGTCAATGACTTGCTCAGCCGCATCCTTTACTTGATCAACCACTACAACTGTCCATCCTTCTTTGGTGAGAACCTGGGCAAATTTGTGCAGACTTTGCTCAGGAAATCCAGACCACAACCCCATTTCCTTTTTGGGTCCATAATTCGGCTTTTCCTTCAACATAATATTCATCATTTCAATAGCTCTGCGCATAGATGTAAAAGGGATGTTTGTGACTGGGTCAACGAGGTCATACAATTCGTAGAATTTACCCACGAGCAGAAGAATGCACGTGTTTTGCCCGTACTTTTTACTGTAAGTTTCATAAAACTTACGGTAAAGAGTTGTTAGATTCTGAGTCATTTGCCTTATAAGAATAACGCGTCTCGGGTTTATGTGTGATGCTCTGCATTTTTGTGAAAACAGATAATATATTCAGGATACGCTGCATGATCATCTGGAGTAACGAAGATTGTTTTACCGTCTCCTCTTGCATTTGGTCCCAGAGCTACACGATTTACAATCATAAAACTTTCACCATTTCCTGTTTCCTTTGAATAATTTTTACTATAGGAACCAGCAGATGAAAAGTAAGTCCCATGTCCATAGACCTTAACTTTACTATATTTTTCCTTATATCCTTCATTACATATTGAGCGAACTGCGTATTCTGATGTTCCATGATAAAGACGCTGCTCGTTTGGCTTCTCAAGACCATCACGATATTTAATAAAGGATTCTAAAAGAGCTTTGTTATTAACACGATCAATATACAAGACACAAGCATTAGGATACGATTCTCTTAGAGAATTTACAAGAATATCATAATTTTTGTCACTCATATAAACAGGTTCTAAGGTTGCCATTGTGTATATAAGATAAATTGCCAAAAAATATCAAATTTTAAAACTAGAATTAAAGAGCTCTATTACGGAGTAAAAGGTAATCCTTATAGATGTCACGCAACACCGATTCAGGAACAGGGGGCTTTCCCTGGACAGGCGGCTTCACCAATTTGGCCTCTTCCAGAAGTTTGCGAATCTCATTGATTGACTTATCGCGGCTATCCTTATGAATCTTCTTGGCCTTTGTCATACGTTTTTTCAGACCTGAGAGTTGGACGCGAATTTTGCGAGTCTGCTGCACACCTTTGCGATGTGTTTTTGCACGGTGTGCCGGGGGCGCCAGAAGAACAGCAGATCTCGTCTTTTTCTTAGGGGGTGCAAGAGTGAGTTTGCCCTTTGAATCTGCAGCTGCAGCTGCACCGCCTAACATGGAGGGTAGCCTAGAAGGAGGTAGAGTGGGAAATGTAGGAAGAGGTGCAGTTTCTGCCTTATTAATAGGAGGTGCAGGGATTGGTAAAGGCATAGTACCTTTCGCCAAACTTGCATTAACTGCCGGCACATTTAGAGTTTGAGGATTCGGCGGCTGGCTCCCAGGAAGTGTGGCATGTGCTGCACCACCTTTGTAAATAGTCAAGTTTCTTTTAACTACATTCGTAGAAGAAGGTGTTAAATTGGGACCAGACGGACTATCGCCACCCATTTGTTCCTCCTCCTGCATCTTTGTCTTCTTGCGCTTACGAGTTCCAACTAATCCCTTTGATTTGTTGTAGTCATGTGCCGCACCCCCTGTAATATTCAACTGACGAAGCTCTGGCATTTTACCTCCTATCTAAATGGTATGTGAAAAGTAAGTTAGGTATGTCTGCCGTAAAAGTTGATATCGCCGCATCCACTTCATCAAAGTCCCAACAAACAATGTCTGCTGATAATACCTTTTGGCACAAGATTCTAGAGCTATACTTTAGCCAGGCAGATGGAAAACAAATCGTCAGTCACCAAATTGAAAGTTTCAATCATTTCATGAAAGTCGACATTCATGAAATCATTACCATGGTGAATCCCGTTATTGTTCGCGGCAGTCCTGAAATTCCTCTGAGTGGTCCTCGTTCCGCTCTCGCCTCAGCCACAGGTCTGAGCACATCCGCTGCCAATGCTCTCATGGGTAACCAGGAGGCATCCGTGGCAGCTCCCCTCGGTCCCATTAATCGCGAGTACGAAGTCCATCTCGAGTTCGTCAATCCCCAATTCAAGAAGCCTACCATCTTCGAGAATAACGGTGCAATTCTTCCAATGATGCCAAATGATGCCAGGCTGCGGAATCTGACCTATGCTGCTCCTCTCTTTGTTGATATCAATGTAACTTATATTGAAGTCGACAATACCCAGGGTGGCAAGAAGGCCATTCGTAAACGCCTCTTCCCCAATGTCCATCTCGGAAAGATTCCTGTCATGGTCGGCAGCGAATACTGTCTTCTCACTAACCAAAATCACATGAACCCTGTCCGTGTCGGCGAGTGCGCGGAGGACATGGGTGGCTATTTCATCATCCAGGGCGGCGAGCGTGTTTGTATCAGCCAGGAGCGAATGTCAGAGAATCGCCCCTTTGTCTTTCGCAACAATCGTAATACGGCCAAGGAGCTTGAGGTCATTGAGGTCAAATCCATCGGTCCCGATAATGACCAGGTGCCCAAGTCCAATGCCGTGAGAATGATGTATCATCCCAAGAATGCCCAAATCATGCTACTCCGTGCAACTCTCCCCCGCATGAAGGCTCCCATTCCTCTGTTCATCGTATTCCGTGCTCTCGGTGTCACTGCCGATCGTGATATCCTCGATCTCATTCTTGGCGAGGACAATGAGACCACCTTTGACTCCATTATCAACGAATCCATGGCAGAGGCCGCCCATGTGCAGACGCAGGAACAGGCGCTCGAGGCGCTCACATCATATATCAAGACCTGGGCTCCTCGTGGCAACCGCCCCCAAATGGTCGTCCGTGATATTCTGGCTGAGGAGCTCTTTCCCCATATCGGCAGCGAGGACAAGGCCTATGAGAAGGCCTGCTTTCTGGCGCATATGACGCGCAAAGTGCTCTGGGTAGCGAGTGCACGTATGCCCAATGATGACCGTGATTCGTATCCTAATAAGCGCGTTGACTTGCCTGGCTTTCTTCTAGCCAATCTCTTCCGCACCCAGTTCTCCACCATGATGGTGAAGGACATCAAGACATATTTGGCCAAGGAGATTCACGGCGGCAGCTGGAAGGCCACTGGCAATTTCGAGGAGATTCTCAATATCAGCAATATCCACAAAGTCATCAAGTCCACAAATCTGGAGGTCGGCCTCAAGACTTGCTTGGCCACGGGTAACTTTGGTTCCGCCAAGGCCGGTGGTCCCAGCAAGAATGGAATTTCCCAGGTTCTCAACCGTCTCAATTACATCTCAGGTCTCTCACACTTGCGCCGCGTGAGCACGCCAATTGAGAAGACTGGTAAGCTGATTGCGCCACGCAAGCTGCACAATACTCAGTGGGGCTATATCTGCCCTGCCGAGACGCCAGAAGGCCATTCCGTAGGTGTGGTGAAGAACATGGCGACCACGGCCATTGTCAGCATCTTCAGCAACCCGCGCACAGTCTATGAGTTTATCGCTTCGCTTAAGACTCTGAAGCCTCTCACAGCATCCACTATCGCGGAGAAATTCAGCGACACCCGCGTATTCTTGAACGGTGCCTGGATCGGTACTCTTTCACCAGCAGTCACTGATACGACGGTAAAGGCTCTTCAGGCGGCCAAGCGTGAGTGCCAGTTGCATCCCCAAACCGGCATTATTTGGAAGATGGCGCTTCGTGAGCTGTGGATCACTACCGAGGCAGGGCGCATGCTTCGTCCTGTGCTCTTCGCTCCTGCTATGCGAGAGGTGTTGCGCAGTAAGGAACTAGAAACACAGATTCACAATATGAAGACATGGGAGGAGGTCATTCTATGGAAGACGCCTGGTGGCCACCATCTGGTTGAGTATATTGATCCTGGTGAGACCGAGGGTTCCTATATTGCGATGAACTACAAGGATGTTCTGGAAGACAGCAAGAAGACCCATGTGGAGATTCATCCTTCTTGCATCCTCGGATCTCTGGCCAGTATCATCCCCTTTCCAGACCACAATCAGTCGCCCCGTAATGCGTACCAGGCGGCCATGGGTAAGCAGGCCATGGGCATGTATGCGCTGAATTTCCGCGAACGCTTTGATGCCATGGCGCACATGCTCTGTTATCCGCAGATTCCTTTGGTGAGCCCCTTCATGAGCAAGTTCTACGGTGCACAGACGATGCCGTGTGGCCAGAATATCACGGTGGCCATCATGACGTACACGGGCTACAATCAGGAGGATTCTATCATGATCAATCGCGCCTTCCTGCAGCGCGGTGGATTCCGCAGTATCTTCTACCGCACGTACAAGGATGAGGAGAAGAAGAACCAGAGTAGTGGGGAAGAAGAGCGATTCCATAAGCCTGATACGGGCATGACACGACAGATGAAGAACGCGAACTACGAGAAGCTGGGTGAGAATGGCTTCGTTCCTGAGAACGTGTATGTGGACAATGACGATATTCTCATCGGGAAGGTCGTGCCTCTGCGGATTCCTACGGGTACTGTTGTGCCGGCGGGTACGAAGAAGTATCGTGATGTCTCACGGACTATGCGGAATAACGAGATTGGCTGGGTAGATCGCATCTTCCGCAATCGGAATGGCGAGGGCTATTCCTTTGCCAAGGTCCGTGTGCGGCAGGATCGTGTTCCTGAGATTGGTGACAAGTTCAGCTCACGTCACGGCCAGAAGGGTACGTGTGGCATGATTCTGAAGGCGGAGGATATGCCGCAGACCGCGTCTGGTATTGTGCCAGATATCATCATTAATCCTCATTGTATTCCTAGCCGCATGACGATTGCTCAGCTGATGGAGACGCTGATGGGCAAGGTGGCATGCGAGGTGGGGGCTCTGGGTGATGGCACACCCTTTAACTCTGTTACAGTGGAAGGCCTGGCTTCCTTGCTCCGCGATTCTCTAGGGATGGAGCCCTATGGAAATGAGATCCTCTATAACGGATTTACAGGGAGGCAGATGGAGACGAACATCTTTGTTGGTCCTGTGTTTTACCAGAGATTGAGGCATTGTTCTGCTGATAAGTTGCACAGCCGTGCGAGTGGACCCTTGGTGATGTTGACGAGGCAGCCAGCAGAGGGGAGGGCGCGTGAGGGTG
>Ga0114962_10003066_pt1 | contig 13670 bp, 17 predicted proteins | sample C_130820_MF_Meta_FD_87017 | JGI IMG/M metagenome (GOLD analysis project Ga0114962, IMG submission 87017) | Freshwater microbial communities from Lake Croche, Canada to study carbon cycling - C_130820_MF_MetaG | ecosystem: Environmental > Aquatic > Freshwater > Lake | place: Lake Croche, Canada... | reverse complement strand
GTGCGGCATCGGCATCAAAATCGCCAGACACCTTGTGCTGCTCGTCGCCGCCGACATTGAAGTTCATGTCGCCACCAGAATTAACATTGGCATAGTTACCGGCCTTGACATTAAAATCTGTTCCGGTGTTTACACTGAAATTTTTGCCGGCATTTATGATGAAGTCTTCCTGAGCATCCATGTAGATGTTCTTGGCCTTGACTCGTAGGTCTCCGGCCACATTGACATCACAATCATTGTGTATGACCACTGTGGTTTTACCCAGCACTTCAACATCCAGAGTGTTTTTAACCAACAAGGTGTTGGCACCGTTCACAGTTATGTCCCAGTTACCAGCTGTATACATTTTATTGTTGCGGGTAAACACTTCATAGTTGTCACCGGCTACGTGATAGCTCACAGTACCATTTTTATCAACCTCTACATAGGTGCCAGCCTTGTGATAGATGTGAATGCGTTCGGCATTAGGAGTATTGTCAATTTCAATTACATGACCAGCTTCGGTTTCCTTGACCTGGTTGTAGGGATATTTGGCATTGAACGCACTGGGTGGTTCGTTCCAGGTGCCATCGGCATTGTTGGCTGTTTCTATGTCCTTGACCAGATTTTCTTGTTTGGGTTTTAATGGTGTGCTTTTCAGAGCATCATCATTGGTGGCCAGCTGATTGGTATCGGCTCGATTGGTATAATCACAGGTTGGATAGGTGCTGTTGGGGTCCGTATAACCTGCGGGAGTTCCCAGAGCTGGATCATTAAGAGCACCAAAGGCTGTTTTTAAAAAACCTACAAAACCGTTTTTATTATTGCCTGGTGCCTGAGCCAGTACATTGGCTGTGACTGTGCCAGTTCCGCCCACGGCAGTGCTGCCTATGTTGTAGAAGTCCTGAGTTGTAGTTCCACTGCGGTCTGCAAATGACCCACCCTGGGCCAACTTGATGGCATTACCTGCACCCAGCTGACTGGCTGCAATATAACCCGCAACCTGATCTGGTGAGCTGGTGGCTGGATCTATGGTTCCGGAATTTCTAAGTATGCCATAGTTGGTCTGCATGCTGTCAAACATGGCAGTTTCCTGCACATTATTTTTATTGGCAAAGAAATCATCTACACTGTTGATACCATTTTTACCAGTCCAGAGATTGTTATTGTACAGATCTGAATTAGCTATGCTCCGTCCAGGCTGAGCTCGAACATAGCCCTGAGTCTGTAGTATGGCATAACCAAACTGATATTTACCAACATAGCCCGTGACTGGATTGACTGCAGTATAGCTACCAGAACTTTCTTTCTGAGCTATGGCATCCATGAGACTCTGAGTCTGAGCCTGAGTCAGCGGTGGTAGGGTACTGGTTATGGCATTGCTGCTGGTGTTGCCTGGATCTGTAGCCTCAGGCTGTACGGTTACAGGACCATTGGCATCATTGATGACGTTGCCCCGGCTGTCTCGCTGTACACCAGTTATGGCCTGATTCTGTGAACTCTGTATCTTACAGGCTGCACTGCTGGTAGGTATGGCACCCATGGTGCCCAGCATCATGGGCTGCTGACATTCGGCTCCGTCTGCAAAGAAACCAAACACCCAGGTTCCTTCCAGGGGTCCTACTGGAGCATCACCCTTGCCAGAATTGGCTGCACTTAGTATGGGCTGTATGGGATAACACCAGGGCAAATCTGCCGTGGGCATTTCGCTTTTATTGTCAGTATGATATCCGACTATGCGAACTCGACATCGTCCTAGTTTAAGTGGATCTTTGCGGTCTTCTACAACGCCAACCCACCAAAAGAATCCCTGTTTACCAAATAAATTATTAATTGTTGCTGCCATGATCTATCCTGCGTTTTGTTGAGATTTAACTGAGTCTTTGACCAACTCTAGTATCATCATGTGTTTGATATGCGTTATTTTATGTCGTATTGCAGTCACCAGATAAAATCCTGAATAATAGTTATCATCTTTGTTTTTATTTTGATCGCTAGGGTCTCGGGGACTAGCATCTGGATAATGGAAATTTACTATGGCACCAACTTCAATGTCGGTACGACCCGGAACTGTGATCTCAATCTTCCAGTTGTCCAGCTCAGCCAATGTGCTGGTTCGAACCGGCATGATGGTATCAATAATTTCATTGGCATTTTGAGTAACACCTGTGTATAAATTTGGGTGCTGTACATATACCTGATTAAAACCTGCAGCTGCTCTGAGTGCACCACCAGTAGCTGGATCACTGGCATTAAATGGTGGTAAGGGAGTTCCACCACTACCTTTACCTTTAATATTTTCCAAATGTTTAAAAGCACCCCAGTTATCAACGTGATCATAGTCTGTGGATACAATTTTTTTATTTATGTAATCCAAGGTAAACAATCGGTTAGCCAGGTATCCGGTCTGGGTATTTTTAAGTGCATTAAAACTTTCTATGACCTTGAAGTCCGCGGCTTTTTTATATTCCAGATCTATGTCCTTGCTGTACTGCACACCATTAAAACCACTATCTATATTGTTGGCCATGTAGTAATAATCAGAATAATAGGTATTACTCTGTACAGCCAGATCCATGATGTGTTCGACGTTGGCAAAATAAAATGCCTTGTTGGTTTCAAAAAATACATAACCCGGATTATTGTATCCGGCTTCTTTGGTCTTACTGGCTAACCAGTTTAGACAACGGCTGGGCCTCCAGCCTGGGCTGGTAAACTGTATTTCATTTTCAGCAGATCCTAGGATCACCAAAGGAGTAAATCCAGTTCCACCTGTGCGGCTAGTAGCCAGATATTTTTCAAATATTTGCCCAACTAAATCTGTGGCTCGAGCTTTTTTAAATGTCTTGTATATGGGGGTGAGCGCGTCCATGAATACTTCGGGGCTGCAAAAATGTATGATATAGGTCTGTTTACCCGAATCCGAATACATGAATTTATCGGTTATACTGTAGCACTTAAAGGTTTTTTCTATGACATTGTCATTCATGCTAGGTGTAACCATTTTGATGTACAGTAGTTCATCACCGGTCAATCCCAGTACCTGGTTAATGTTATTTGCATCAAATATTAGTATGTTACCATACAGCCCGCCACGAAACAGATCTTCGTAGAGATTTAATTCGCCTAGGTATCCGCCGAGTAAATCAAATGTTTTGCCCGATGATGTAATTATGCTTACGGCTTGTAGATCAATATCACCAGCGTCCTGAACACCATCTTTCATGGTCGAACTAGCCATTTAATAATCCATTAAAACTATCTAAAAAAGTTGGAACAAATTGTGCTTTAAGCACACTGATGCTGCGTTTATCTTCATTAAGTTGATTTTCATAATAAGAATTATTGATTGCGGTTTTAACTCCGGCATAGCTGCTGTGTACAACATCGCCAAGACTATTTTCATAATGATGTATGGCATATTCGTTGCCTGCACCATACTTGTCAGTTATGTAGGCATTCAAGGCCAGAGTGCTCAGGGGCCATTCCCAACGTGGATCCATGATGTTGTTGGCCACCAGGATTACCCAGTATAAGTTAGTATCATTGTATAATTTTTCAGCCAGGATGTCTGGTGTTTCGCCTTCGAGTATAACATATTTGGTATACGCAGTAGCCCCCAGTATGTTATTGGTTCTGGCAACAATTCTGCGAAAAAAATCCGTGGCTAAAAATGTAGTTGTTCCACCATCTAGACTATAATTCATTAATGGAAAATTTTTAAAGTACATGCCTAGTATCCTTCTTTAATTCTATCTTTGGTCATAACTTCAAGTTCACGGAACTGTAGTTTAATATCAATTTCAGTTGATCCGCCATTGTTAAAGGTATTAAATCCCTGACCGCCATAATCTACACTCAGATGTTCCAGCACACAGGTGGCAATTCTATGTACTCCACCGTTGACCTTGCCTCGATAATAATACACTACGTCAAAGGTACTGGGGTATATGTAAAATAATTTACCTGAACTTAATTCAGGATGCATATGAAATTTAAATTGATAGATAATTTTTTGTACATTATCAAATTCAGTCTGACTACGTGGTAGGAATTTATAATTAAACAAGAATTCACGAGTCTGAACATTTTTAAATACCTGTTCTCGGAATGGATTTGGTGTTGTGCCAGTTCCAATGCTTATGGCATCAGCCAGGTCTAGATTAAAATTAAGAGCATCTGCTATGCCTGATGGTATTTTAGCTGCAGCCATGGCAGCTGCTCGTACTAGTTCAACATTTTCGCCAGATTTTTTAACAGCATCGGCTGCACTTACACCACCGGCTAACCAACCAATCAGAGTGCCGAGCTCTTTGCCTTCGTAATTAATACCATAGGTTACGCTGGGTTTTTCGTTGACAGCCAGCATGATGGCCTGATCAATTCTAAAAGTCTGATCTGGAACAAACAATCCCGCAGCATTATTGGCTGCTTTAGCACCCTGATAACCAGCAACACCATAACCACCAATGCCAGCAAGTTTTAAAAGTTTACCTGCTACGCGAGTTGGTTTAACATTGGCCAGCACTGTACTGGCTATGGCTATGCCACCAGCAAATCCCAAAGCACCCGCACCAGCATTGACTAAATTATTAGCATCTAGGCCAGCCAGGTTATTACTGGATGCTATGGCTGCTTTGCTACCATAACTATCTTTAAATTTACTTTTACCTCGTATGTTGATGAAGAACACCACATAGTGTTGTAGATCCGCTGCACCACTGACTTTGCTAGGATAAGTTAAACTTTTAACATTGTATTTTAATTTACCGCCGCTCTGTGAGCTAGCTGTAAATGTACCAGGTGTAAGTGAATCCACACTGGTGCCTTTGACCGGACTTCCGGCAGCAACTGGTATGGGAGTATAGTTAGGATAATCAACACCGGCCTGAGGATCGCCTACGCTGCCACTGGTGATTCCAGGTGGAACATACGTGGTGGGGTTTTGTACAACACCCGCAGCGGTTTTGACTACATTACCAATGGTTTGGAAGATATCGGCCATGATTGGTCCTATAAATAAGTGTATCTAATTAAATTAATATTTATCATGTATTCAAACAATGTCTACAAGGGTCGTTACAGAGTTGTCAATCCTGTGAAATACACAGGTAATCCCATAAACGTAATCTATCGCAGTCTCTGGGAATTTAAGTTCATGAAATACTGCGACAACAATCCCAATGTACTAGAATGGGGCAGCGAAGAGGTCGTCATACCTTATTTATCACCAGTCGATGGAAAAATACACAGATACTTTGTGGATTTCTACATGAAGGTACAGGAAAGTTCTGGTAAGGTTAGCCGATATCTCATAGAAGTTAAACCTGCTAAATTTACCCGACCACCAGAAATTCCCAAACGCCGAACTCGCCAGTTCATCGAAGAAGTTTATACCTGGGGCATCAATCAGGCCAAATGGAAAGCCGCTACAGAATTCTGTGAAAATCAGGGCTGGAAATTTGAGATCATCACTGAAAAAGAGCTAGGATTAGATAAATAAACAATGGCCACCAAGAAAAATCCTTTTGATGATCTTAGGATCAATTCCGGCGATGTTAGACGCAGCCAGGACTGGTACAGACAACAGATCAGCCGATTGCCCGGTCTGACCGGCAAGGTCAATCGAGCCATATACAATGGTGATAATACCATAAACATTGGTCAGCTGTATCTGTTTAGCTATGATCCTAAACACAAGGACACTTTGCCGGTGTATGACACACTGCCTCTGGTGCTGCCGTTTAGCACGGCTCCAGGGGGATTTCTAGGCATAAATCTTCATTATTTGCCCTATGCTCTTAGATTTAAAATCATGGGTGCATTATTAAGTTTGGTTGATGAAACTGACCCTCGTAGCCAGGCTCAGGTAAGCTGGCGCATACTAAGCAGCAGCAGTAAATTTGCTGGTGTTGGTGCCTGTGTCAAACATTATTTAAGCAGTCATGTACAGAGTAGATTTTTAAACATACCACCTGATCAGTGGTTAAATGCAGCCATGATGCCTGTAGAGCAATTTCATGGTGCAGGCAAACAGCAAGTGTTTAATCGAACACTAAGGAACATGTAATGGCCAAGGCCACCAACAACATAACCAATTTTTTAGCCGAGGTTCGCAACAACGGACTGGCCAAGATAAACCGGTTTGAAGTAACCGTAAACAATCCACCCTGCGTGAGCAACAATAGCTGGGGTCGCAAGGTCAGCATGTTCTGTGACAATGCTCAGCTTCCTGTGAACCAGGTCATAACCAGTCGTCAACAATTATTTGGACCACCAAGTTTTCATCCCGTGGGTATCAACAAGGGCGGCGAAAATCTGGGTCTGCAGTTTCTCATGGACAAGGACATGCAGGTCAAGTATTACTTTGATGCCTGGGTCAATGGCATCATAGATCCTGTTACCTTTACCACGCATTACCAGGCAGATTATTTGACCAGCATCACCATCAATCAGCTGGACGAGGCTGACAATGTTACCTACAGTGTGACTCTGGTGGATGCGTTTCCCAATACCGTAATGCCCATGACACTGGATCATCTGTTGCCCAACCAGGTGCACAAACTCAATGTGGTGTTTAGCTATCGTACCTGGAAGGTCAACAATCCCAGCACCATAGGCAGTAATTCAAACATTGGCAGCAATAATGGCCTGGGATCAGTGCTGAATATTGCTCAGGGTGTAATTAGTTATATCAGTCCAAACCTTACAAACATTACCCAGGGTGTGGTGGGTAGTGCTGTGAACAACACTGTTAATCAATCTTTACCCAGCAGATCTCAAGGATCTTTTTTAATTAGATAGGAGTTTATACCATGTCTTTACCAAAACTTGATGTGCCAACCTATAACCTAACGGTTCCCAGTACTGGCGAAAGCATTAAGATTCGACCATTTCTAGTACGTGAACAAAAACAATTGCTCATAGCTCAGAATGGCGATGTTCAACAACAAACACAGGCAGTTCTGGACATAGTTCAGGCCTGTACTTTTAATACCTTTGATGTACAGCATGCTCCGGCCTATGATGCCGAATATCTGTTCATGCAGATACGAGCCCGCAGCGTGGGTGAAAACATTGATCTTGTACTAACCTGCAGTGAATGCGAAAATCGTCAGGACGGCAATTTAGACATCACCACCGTAGAAGTTAAAAAGACTGCTGGTCATGGCAGTAATGTAGACCTGGGTTCGGGTCTGGCAGTTACCCTGGCTGAACCAGATCTGCTGAGCCTGCAGCAATTGCGTGAAGAAATTGAAGCCGGCGGTAATGATGCCGTGATCAATCTCATAGCTCGCAGTATTCGTAATATCTGGAAGGGTGATGAGAATTTTGCGGCTCTGGATTATAGTCAGGCTGAGCTCATAGAGTTTGTAGAAAATCTTAGTCCTCGTAATCTGGAAAACATACAGGAATTCTTCCGTACACAACCAGTATTGCGTCATGAATTAGAATTTGACTGCACCAAATGCCATGCACATAATACCGCGGTCCTGGAGGGACTGCAGAGTTTTTTCGCCTAGTCCTTTCGCACGAAACTCTGTTTAATTATTACCAGACTAACTTTAATCTCATGCAGTTTCACAAGTATAGTCTCACAGAATTGGAAGCCATGATGCCGTGGGAAAGGGAAATTTATACCATGTTGTTGGTAAATCACCTCAAAGAGGAAAACCAACGTTTGCAAGAGCAACAACAAACACAACAAGGATAAACATGAGTACTGGTAAAAAAGAAGATTGGATGAATTCAAAATGGCGTCCCTGCATGGGCTGGTTATACATGGCAGTATGTGCATTTGATTTCATACTGGCTCCCATACTGTGGAGCGTGCTGCAGGCCATATCCGCAGGATCAGTAAACACACAATGGCAACCATTGACACTGCAGGGTGCTGGATTATTCCATCTGGCCATGGGTGCTGTGCTGGGCATTGCTGCCTATGGTCGCACTCAGGAAAAACTAGGAGGCGCAGCTGGTTTTGGAGCTGGCGCAGGAACTACCTATGTACCACCCGGTCAGCAAAATACCGTAAACATTGGTGCACCAGCTGCTGATGAACCCATGCCCAATCGTGCAGCATTGGATGAATAATGGCTAAAGTCAGCGGAAAAGTTAATCTATCAGATCTGTTAAAATCCAGTTCTAATCTGGAGAACCTGCAGACTGCTCCGGCCACACTAAATCGTGACCCGGCCGCTGGCCCTACTGATACTCAGCGCACTCTGCAGGAGTTAAGCAAGAGTCTGGAAAGCATTGGCAATACCCTGGTCAAGGGCAACAAGGAACCAGGAAGTCGAACTCAGGCCGAATCCGTAACCATCAGCACCAGTACTAAAATCTTCGAAGAGTTTGTTAAACAGACTCGTAAACGCGAAGACCTGCTCAAGGATGCCACCAAGGAACAAAAGAATATTTTCAAACGATTAGAAAATGTTATTATAAAGTTGCAGACTGCGGGTAGCAAAGACACCGCGGCTCTGAAGAAAAGCATTGATGCCTTGATTCGCAAACTGGGTCAGACACCTAAAACCGAGGCCAGAGAAAAGATCAAACAGGCCATGGGACCAGAATATCGGGCACCGGCCTATGCAGCTGCGGCCAGTCCCATGGGCTATGACATGTACAAGGGCAGCGGCACCGAAGGTGCCATTGGTGAAAATGGTGCAGGTGTTGAAGGCCAAGAAGGTTCTGGTTTGTTAGGCGCGGCTGAGGGAATGCTAGGCGATATACTGGGTTTTACCGCACTCAAACATCTGATCAACAAAATTAGTCCGGGCGCTGGTGGTATTAAAGCTAAACCAATGACACCATTTGGTCAGACCGGAGTCAATAAAGCTGGTCGCAGACCTGGTGAAATATTCAAAGAAGGTAATCGATACAAACAGGTAACTAAAACTGGTGGTGAACAATACATTAAAAAACCTAGTGCACTTAAACGAGCATTTTCAGCTACCAAAGTAGGTGCTGCTAAAGCTTTGTCTAAAACAGTCAAGGCTGTCCCCTATATTGGTGGTGCGCTTGCAGTTGCTGACGAATATGGTGAAAGTGGCGACTTTACCAAGGCATCACTCAAGGGAGGATTTGCTACTGCTGGCGCTGCAATTGGTGGTCTGAGTGGACTGGGTGTCGCCAGTATACCACTGAGTATTGCTGGTGGGTATCTGGGAGGTAAGGTAGGTGAATTTGCCGATGAATATGTTCCGGAGCAGACTCGTGCAGCCATTAACACCAGATTTGAAAGCATCAAAGATTCCATATTTAAAAGTAATCCTAACAAGGGAGTACTAGCACCCAAAGGATCAGCTGACAGTGCTGCTAAAACGCAACAGATACAACAGCTGAGTGCAGAGAATAAAATGGCCAACATAAATTCTGGTCAGACCCAGGCGCCTGTGGTCATCAATAATCAACAGGCTGCGGCACCAGCTCAACCAGCAAACATCATGCTCAGCCGTGGTGATACTCGTCCTACAGAATCAGCGCTGACTCGCTGGAACTTCCAGAACTATCAGGCATAAAAAAAGAGGAGCGTTTTAAGCTCCTCCAAAAAACTCCTTCTTTAAGGGAGTTGTTTAATCTTCTGCTGCCAGATTAGCAAAGTAGCTAATGCTGTCATCATCTTCTGCTGGTGCTGCTGCTGGTTTAGCTGCTGCTGATGCCGCAGGTTTAACCGGTGCATCCAGATCAACACTTTCTGCATGACGTACAGCAGCTGGAACACCGCTTAGTACATCACTTAGCTTCTTCTTGAGATCGTCATAGCTCTTGAAATGACGAGCATCCAAAAAGTCAACCAGACTGTGTTGTTGATTCCAAGTAGCTTCAATGGAAGCATCGTCAGCCGCCAAAGGACTAGATGCTTCAAATTCTGATTTGTCATAATTGCGGTAACCTTCCACATTACGAATCTTCAGTTTGAAGTTAGCTCCCTTCCAAAAATCAAACGGATTGACTGGCTCCTCGCCTGGAAACTCTGGCTGCATGGTATCTTTGATCTTGTCAAAAATCTTTTTACCAAATTTAAATAACTTAACTTTGCCTTCGTTAGCAGGATTGCTTGGATCCTGAATGACCAGGATATTAACTATGTAGCTCAGACGACGCTTCTGATCACGCGCAATATTCTTATTGGCTTCGGTTCCAGAATTCCATAATTCGTTGTTTAATTCAGAAACTGGATCAGGCTTACCGATAGTGGTCAGTGAATTCTCAATGTACCATTTACCTGTTGGGCCTTTGAAACCATGACTCCAGACGCGAGCCCAGGGCATTTCTTCGCCTTTGGGTGCTGCCAGGAATCGGATTACTGCATAACCATTGCCGGCTTTGTCTACTGTGGGTTGCCAAAAACGGTCATCATCACGACTGTCCTGGCCTTGGGGATTGGCAATCTTTTCAACCTCTTTCATCAGGCTGTCAAAACCACCACGATTATTTCTTAGATCAGATAAACTATTAAATGCCATGTGTATTACTCCTTCGTATTTGCGTTGTATAAATTGTATTTACTTCGTTTTGTACTACCATAATATAAACTACTCATCAACATCATCATTATATAATTATATATCGTCAGTGTCAATATCTCGTCCGGGTTTTTTACGACTTTTTTTTTCTACCTGAACAAACGGCCACAGGCTTACTCGCTCAGCCAACTGCTGCTGATTGGTAGCAACTCGAACTATGACCTTTTGCATGTCCTGTATGCCCTGAGTCAGATGCTGTATGGTGGCACTGAGGTCCAGAACTGCTTCTTCCAGTTGTCGTATGCGTTCTTTATTGATCATTTCTTCGGTTGATTCAATTGCCATGTTGTATATATGTCCTGAAATTTATCTGTGTTGATGCGTAAAAAAGGTCGATATTTACGAATCATTCTGCTCACTGGCGTCCAGCTAGGATCGGAGTCTAGCTGAATGTCAGCAGCAAATCCAGTTATACGGTCCAGTATGACCAGAGTTTCTGGTGTGATGCTGTTCCTTAGAAACGCTTTGAGTATATAAGGATGACTGCCAGAATCATGTTTAAAGATATCAGTAACGCCATCATCTGTTGCTTCCTCGCTTAATCGATTCAGGTCCTGTTCAAATACATAACTAAGACTCTGGTTTCGGCGTTGCCAGGACATGTATTTTTTAGCTGCTTCAACATCAAATACACCACCCCAGCGACTGCCATCTATGAAATTAGCCACCATGAAGTTGCAGACTGCTTCATCAGTGTCATATACTTTAATCAGTCTGCGAAATGCAAACTCTTTACCCATGCCATCAAAGCTTTTGCGACTGGCCCGGATGCGGCCACGCATTTTAACTACATCATAATCATCGGTCTGAAAGTGAGCTTTGAGGGCCAGGTACATCTTATAGGCCTCAAACTCAGTCATTAGATAGGTAACCTTCCTGTGGGTTTCATTAGTTTGGCATCCTGAGCCTCAATGCGAATGCGTTCTTTTAGTACTCGGTTAATCAGCGGCGCCACAGTCTCAATGTCTATGTCACGTTGCTGACAATAGTTAATGATGATGTCCATGCGTGGCGTATGATTTTTAGCATATTCACTTTCAACCCAGGCACTAAAATCATTGGCAGATGCGAATTCACGACTTATCATAAAAGCATTGGTCAGTGTAACTTCGCCCAGCTCTGAGACTAAACGGTGGTCTTTGACAACTCCGTCGGGTCCAGTAAGCTTGATGCCAGTGACGTCGTTGCCTGCGGCTACTCGGTCCTTGATCATGCCGGAACCTGTACTGGTGTAATGCCCTGAGCTGGTGCCGCAGCTGGTGCTGGCTCATGGTTCTGCATCTGCTGTGTATACTTGGCAACTGCGCCCAGATCACAAACATATTCATAAGTACCAACGTGAACTGTGCGAGTCCATGGAGCCAGGAATACCTGACCACCTAGTTCTCTCCAGCGTTTACAGAAGGTAAAGTCTTCGCTGGTATAGGCACGGGTAACTGGATCAATGCTGACATCAAAGTAGGCATGAGCTGTACGATGTGGATCTGTGACACGAGTCATGGTCTTTGGATCCATGGTTTCTGAACCACCGCTGATGATCTGAATGTCTGGCATACCTGCTGCCATTTTTTCAAATACTTCACGCTTGACCAGCATCATGCCAGTAGCAATGCTTTCTACTTCGACTGGTTGATTGATGTCAAAACTCATGGTGTCACCAATGGGTCTGAATGTGCTTTCAGCAACAACTGCATTGATATGAGGACCAGGGATATCTGGACAACCCTTGACTACATTTTTAACTACATCCCAGTTAATTTTCTTTTTAGCATATTGCCCACCAATGATGTCTTTGTCAGCCTGAAGCATACGGAATACATCGTTGGCATCAAAGCCCAGATCGGCATCAATGAATAGTAAATGAGTAGCATCTGATCTGAGGAAGCCTTCGACCAGGATATTACGAGCCTTGGTGATTAAGCTTTCATTGGCCGCGATTTCAAACATGCTGGGAACACCATTCTGACCCAGATGAGTCAGGGTGTTGATTAAACTAATAATGTACATGTAGTTGGCATTACCACCAAACATAGGAGTAGCAATGAATACCTTGGGTGGTTTTGGTGGTGTATTTTTATTGATAAACAGGGGGTTATTCTGGAACAATTGCTGCTGCAATTTGCTCATTTCTTTCTTTTTAGGTGGGGCATTTAGTTTCATGTACTACTTCTCCGATCAATCAGTTAATGTTAAAGTCATTTTTCAGGCACTACCATAGTATATATCTGTATTATAAAGGTTTTATTTTCAAGAGTCAATAGAATTAATAGCGGTTTTGTGGAGACCGCCAACTCCTATATTAGCCTAGTACTTTGGCAATGATTTTCACGATCAATAATGCTACAACAATGTTGCTGATCAAATTAATGTCAAGTGTTGGTAATGTAAATTTAGGCATTTTAAGCTCCTAGTTTAGGTAAAATGGTCATTTTAGAGACGACCCCAACTCTATTTTCTAAATGGTACTGGAATGTCAGTGTTGTGTTCACGACTACGAAGCGCATAGGCCAGGCAAATGTTATCAGTGTCGGCAGCATAGGTGCAACGCACACTCAGGGGATCTATGCCCTTGGTCATGGCTTCATTGATGTTCTTGCTCATGAGTGTGTTTTCGTTGATCTTGTAGTTCCAAAATGCCAGGATAACTACCAGTATTAAAACAGCTATGCCACCAAAGATTAAATTAGATTGTCTATAGTTCATTATGTGTCCTTGCGATTATAAAATTTATGACGACCAATCTGAGTCAGATAAACCATGTTACGCCAACCTGGATTAACATAGTCTGCGTGATAGAATAGGGCGCCTCGGCTTGGATCTTTGATGTGTTCGCGATTGGCATACACATACACGGCCAGGGCTCGGACTCGCATATACACATCGCGATTGATGTTGTTGATGGTCTTGTATTCACATACCCAACTAAACTGACAGGTGCTGGCAATTTTTTGTTTGACTACACCACAGATGGTGGGTGCAAAGTTTCCGCTTTCCTGACGATTGATGGTCACCATGGCCACGGCAATCTGGCCGGCCTGCGGTTCCCATCCTGATTCAAAATACATGTTCTGGGCCAGGCAATCTACCTGCTGGCGGGCGGATCGATTTAGATCCTCATATGTTACTTTTAGTGGACGCTCCTGAGCGCTGGTGGTTTTTATT
>Ga0114962_10003065_pt1 | contig 13671 bp, 15 predicted proteins | sample C_130820_MF_Meta_FD_87017 | JGI IMG/M metagenome (GOLD analysis project Ga0114962, IMG submission 87017) | Freshwater microbial communities from Lake Croche, Canada to study carbon cycling - C_130820_MF_MetaG | ecosystem: Environmental > Aquatic > Freshwater > Lake | place: Lake Croche, Canada... | reverse complement strand
CTAAATACATTTTAATATATTTAGATAATGAATATGTTTTAGTTTTGCATTTGGGTATGAGCGGTAAAGTTTTAATTAATCCTAAAGAACCTTCTAGAAAACATGATCATGTGATTTTTACTTTTGCTAATAATTATAAAATTATTTTTAATGACCCTAGAAGATTTGGTTTAATTACTATTATACATAATTTGGATTTAATACTATCTAAGCATTTTGCTAAGCTTGGGCCCGAACCGTTATCACCAGAATTTAACAGTCACTATTTATTGAATAGGATTAAAAAAAGATTCATGCCAATTAAAACTATGATAATGAATAATCAAATTGTAGTGGGAGTTGGAAATATTTATGCTTGTGAGAGCCTATTTCGCTGTGGTATCTCTCCTTTAAGAATTGCGAATACGATTACTGAAAAAGAAGCAGAAAAATTAGTTATTGCAATACAGCAAACATTAAAAGATGCGATTATAGCAGGTGGCTCTTCTTTAAAAGATTACGTTAATACTAGTGGTAATGTTGGTTTTTTTCAAAATACTTTTCAAGTTTATGGTAAAACTAACCAATCATGTAATGTTTGTAACACAATTATCACAAATATCAGACAATCTGGTAGATCGACTTTTTATTGTTGCACTTGTCAATCTTAGATTAAAAATGTGATTGACAGAGTTTTCATAAAAACCCTACAATTGAATAAGAAAAATAAATGAGGATATTTGTTATGAGAGCGGCGGGTATGTGGAGAAGATTAGTTGCTCATATATTAGATTGTCTTATAATTTCTTTAATTATTATGGTGTTTTATTTTATAGTAACATTATTCTCCTTTAATCCTACAACATTTACACTCACCCTTCCTCTTGTAATAATTTTACTAACATTTCCATTTTCTTATTATGTTATTCTTGAAAGTTCTAAAAAACATGCCTCATTTAGCAAGAGTCTGATGGAAATTAAGGTTGTAAACAGAGATGGAAGCGAACCATCTGTTTTTAGAATTATCCTTAGGACCACGTTATACTTGCTTCCACTTTTTACGATATTTTGGTATCTCCCTATATTTTCTAAGAAATCTACAATATATGATTTATTAAGTTACACCCGAGTAATAAGTAATTAAAATGAACAAATTGCAAAAATTCATATTTATTTTAATCTCTTGCACGTGTCTTATTTATATATGGTACTATAAAATAGAAAGCTCTGATAGTCTATATTATGAATTTCCAGGAGCAAATGGCATAACCTCAATTGCAATTCCTGAAAGAATAGTAAAGCGTAAAGATTGTGCAAAATTAAAAGCCTGGATGCAAGATAAAACTCCACCAGAATTGGTTATGGAAATACCAGATTGCCCTTGGGATAAAAAAGGATTAGTAGGAGTTTTTAATGTTAGTGGTACTCAGTTTTGTATACCACGTTCTTATCTAAATGTTGAAAAATATAAATTATCAGGAAATGTTGATGAATTACATCTTGAATTTGATTTTAATACTCTAGAGCCTGTTGATCGCCAGCTAATTATAGATGGAAAATATAATGCATCGAACTATATAGACATGGTTATTAAGAAAAATCCTCAAAGAGATAAATGTACATCAAATCAAAGTTGCCAACAATTATATTGGTCAGAATTAGTAGGTTTGTTAGAAAGGTATGACGGCCAGCCTTCAGATGATATTATTAAACTATCATTAATAAAAAAGAATTTTCATGGGATTGACTTAGATTATTATATTTTTGATAATTGGAAAAGAGCTTGCATAGTGAGTGGTATTGCCAGACAAGAAAAAGCAAATGAAGCTTGTGAAGACAAAAGTCCTAATTTATTTCTTTCTTCTACAGATGACCCTTCCAATCCAAGTTTATGGATTCATTGTGTAGATGGTCGTGATTATATGGACTTTAGAGCTGATAAATATATATGTAAAATAAGACATTACTATAACGATAGTAATATAATTGTGGATATGTATTTTGATCAAGATATATATATATCGCGATATAGAGATCTCTTAAGAAAGATAGAGACATTGCTTAACAAGTTCCAAACATCTTATTATTGTCAGAATCAGACTCCTTAAGAAATATCAAGAAAGATAATTACTAAGCTATCTAACTAATTCATTAAGGATCATAAGAGCTTTATTATTGATATTTGGTAATAAATTATTAGGGTAAAATCTTCTTTTAAACGCTATTATTACTATAGACATTGTTTCATCAAATTCGCCATTAAGATCAATTTTATAACCAAAATTTTTTAGCATTTTTTGTATTTTTAGAACTTGTGAATTTTTATCACCTTGACTAATCAATATCATATTATTTTCAATATCTTTAATATCTGGATAAATACCAATACAATTATCTGCAAGAAGCTTCCAATTAAAATATTGACCAGGATCATCTTTACGATTTGGCGCAATATCAGAGTGAGCAACTATATTATAATCAGCTATATTGTATTTTTTAATTAAATCAATGCACAGCTGTATTAATGAATTCATTTGAGCTTTAGGAAAAATATTAGTTTCTAACAAATGATTGGTATTAACAAGTTCAATACCAATAGAAAAAGTATTTAATTTCTCGCGTCCCCGCCAAAAACTTTCTCCAGCATGCCAAGCTCTTTTATTATCGTCTACTAAAGAATAAATTTCACCATTTTGAGAAATTAAGTAATGGCAGCTTACATTACTTTTTGGGTCGCAAAGTCTTTCTATAGACGCAAGCTCTTCCATATTTGTGGCATGAATGACTATCATGTCGATATTTGATGTGCGTTCATCAAAATTTGGGGATTTATAGATATGGGAAATTTTTAGCATTGTATATTAATAACTTAGATGTTGGCTTTTACCATCTAAAACTATGTCAAAATAATATACTTTTAAACGATTATTAAAAGCAGTTTTGGCGCTATAAGCAGGAGTATAATGTCTATTTGGCATTTTTTTCTCCTTATCAACTAAGAAGATTTTGGTTTTTAGCTCTGGGAACTTATCATGAGTTACTACTAAGCTTATAGTTTCACCTCTACTAGTCCTACCTTTAGATGGATGAACTGTAATAAAGGCAAATTCACCTGTATTAGTTGAAGTTGCAGAGCCAACTCCCTGAAAGTTACTTAAAATTTGCTCGTTCATATTATAAATACTTTGATTATTATCTATAACTCTTACATATCGATATAATCCGTATTGATCAGTTTGCCATATGCTTATTGTTGAATCTGGAATTGCACTACAATTCCTATCACGTATTCTTCCTATTAAAACGATCTTTGGCATTAACTTATCAGAAAGCGCTCCTACTTTTTTGGTCAGATTGTTATTTGATATAATTTGTTTAGGCTCATTTGCTTGCTCAATTGATTGAGTTGGTATACATCCCTTAAAATGCTCTGCATTTTTTTGCTCAGTATCAATAGTAAATCCCCAAGCATTGAAACTGGAAATACAAGTGATTAAAAGAATATATAAGTAAAATTTTTTTATAACTAACATCATAGAACTATTTTATACCAATATTATTATTCTTGGAATAACTAACATTATTTATTTTTATTGTTTCTAACTATATTATTATGCTCTTCGAACATTTCTTTAATAGTATTTCTATCACTGTGATCATAATTTTTAGTAAAAAAATTATAAAAATAAATTGATAGAGCTAAGCTACAAATAATTAATAAGTTCCAGCCTATAACTCTAATAATTTTAGAAAATGTCTTATGCATAATTTTTACAATAATTTAAGGTTACTATTTATTAATTATACATAATAGCTATTAATAAATAATTAATTTGGACAGATTAATACAAATGATTGTAGTATGGATAAAATATATTTTATTAGTATCTAGCCTTTATACTTAATATTATAAGCCTCAAGCTTAATTTCTTAATAAGAATCTTACAATCATAAATATGTTTTCCTTAGATCATAGTAGAAATAATTTATGCAAAAAATAGTTTTCTTGCTTTCAGCTTAAAGCTGAGATATTAAAAATTATTATAACTTTATGGTAAATATCTTAGTAGTGTTTTTAGTAAATAAAAACACCTTGAACTTTTGTTATAATGGAATATTCTTTAAGCTACTTCAAAATTAATGAGGATAATTAAATGCGTCATGCGAGTTTAGTAAAGCTTATTCTTCTTATATTCGCGGCTATTGCAATTTACAATTATAATAAATCTAAAATAGAATCAAAATCTAAAGAGGTATCACAGCAATTTTCTAAAGCTGTTTCTTTACTAACTGCAGATCCATTAGAAGTTCCTCAAGAAGAAGCTGAAACCGATGACACTAAAATTAAAATTGCTACAAAAGAAGATTCATCGTTTCTTGAAAGAAAAGTTGCTGGTATTATCAGCCAGGTCATGAAAACCCCAGAAGGAAAAGAAATTGTTCAGACAGTATTAAAAAATTTGGAATCCCAAGATGAATTAACAAAAAATATACTTTCAAAAAATTTTCACTTTGATGAAATTAATACAGGAGTTGGCATTGAATCTGCTTGCGGTCATGAAGTAGTAGTAGAATATGATATTAGTAAAATAGATGATAATAAAAATGTTATAGCTAATATAACTTCTAAAAAAGAAAAAATTGCTTTTAAAATTGGAAGCGGAGCATTACCTGAAAATTTAGAGAGAGCAGTATTAGGGATGAAGAAGGGTGGAAGTAGAAAAATTATTTTTGCTAAGTCAAAGATTGCTCTTATAAAAAAAGATTATCTTTATCAGAGTAATGTTACACTAATTGATATAAAGAATACTAAAGAAATTATCCCAAGTAATAAAATTTTTAATAAGAATATTGATCAGAAAACAATTTCAATGCGTAATTTTACTTGTGGTGAGTCGGTGTTAATCTCTTACGAGATAAGGGATATAAAAGATAACATAATTTATGATTCAAAGAAGTCTAGTAGTGGGAAGAAATCTATAAAAATAGGTAGCAGTAAAATACCGCAAGAAATATCTGCTGCCATAGACAACCTACCAATTGGTCACAAAATATTCATTACAATACCTTCAAAAGAATTGCTCGGTATGAAATTTTTAGAAATTCCTGATGATTTGAAAATTAATGAAGAAATAGTGATTATTAATTTGTATCCTCATTTTTAACTTTTTTGAATAAATAATAGAAATTTTCGGTGGTAATTTTTGCTATATATTCTGGGGTTTTACCGAATAATTTTGCAAGAAATTCTACAGTGTAAGTGGTAAATGCTGGCTCATTACGACTGCCACGTTTTGGTGTTGGCGCAAGATATGGTGCATCAGTTTCAACCAATAGACGTTCTAAAGGTAACTCTCTGATTGTTTCTTGCAATTTAGTTGCATTTTTAAATGTTACAATGCCTGAAATAGAGATATAAAATCCTAATTCTATGACAGCTTGAGCTAATTCATGGCTAGCAGTGAAGCAGTGAATTAATCCTGGGAATTTACCAATCCTCATTTCATCAGATAAGATTTTTACAGTATCATCATCAGCTGATCTTGTGTGAACAATCAAAGGTAAGCCAGTGATACGTGATGCTTTTATATGTTCTCTAAATAAACTTGCTTGTAAATTTGAATCTGATTTATCACGATAATAATCTAGTCCTGTTTCCCCTAATCCTATAACTTTTGGGTGATTAGTATACTCTATTAATTCTTCGGCTGTGATGTATTTTTCATTCTTAACTTCATCTGGATGAATGCCTACTGAGCAATAAATATTATTATAAGATTCAGCAATTTTTCTTATTTTTTCAAATTCTGATATTTTAGTGCAAATTGTTTGCATCACTGTAATATTAGAATTTTTAGCACGCTGTAGCATTTCATGAAAGTCTTCCTTAAAGACTTCAAAATCTAGATGACAATGTGAATCAATAATTTTCATTCTATCCTTGGAAATACAGCTTTTGGTTCTTGAATTTCAGTGCCAACTTTTAATGCATATTTCTTGTTTAAATGTTTAAATTCACGCTCATCTTTGCTAATTGATAATTGATCAAGAATTTTTTCGGCAGAATCTTGAACAAACGGTTGGAGCAAAATCCCAATATATCTAATGGTTTCTGCAAGTACATATAGCACAGATTTCATTTTAGCATCATCAGTTTTCTTAAGCGCCCACGGAGATTGATAATCAATATAAGTATTTGCACGATTCGCTAGATCGATAATATCTTCAATAACCATATGAATAAGTTGTTGATCAATTTGAGTACGGATTCTGATGATTAGTTTTTCGGCAAATTGTAATAACTCTTCTTGAACGTAAACTGATTCATAAGGTTGTGGAATTTTACTGTTACAGTTTTTCCAAATCATTGATAAAATCCGTTGTACCAAATTACCAATATTATTAGCTAGCTCACTATTAATGCGTTTTATAAAACTATGGCGAGTAAAGTTGCCGTCATTTCCAAATGAGATCTCACGCATTAAATAATATCTTGTTGCGTCAACACCAAATTCATTTATCAAATCTAAAGGATTAATAACGTTTCCAAGAGATTTAGACATTTTTTCGCCTTCGATTAACCACCAACCATGACTGACTATGCGTTTAGGTAGATCAATTTTAGCAGCCATTAATAATGCAGGCCAATAGACGGCATGAAATCTAGTTATATCTTTACCAACTATGTGGAGATCTGCAGGCCAGAATGCTTTAAAATCTGCACACTCAATATCAGGATAACCAATGACTGAAAGGTAATTAGTAAGAGCGTCTAGCCATACATACATGATATGTTGGTTATTGCCAGGTATTGGGATTCCCCACTTAAAGGTAGTACGTGAAACCGATAAATCTCGTAAACCTAATTTAACAAAATTTACTACTTCGTTTTTTCTAAAACTTGGGGAAATAAAATCTGGCTGTTTTTCATATAATTCCAATAATTTATCTTGATAAGCTGATAGTCTAAAAAAGTAACTTTCTTCAGATATCCATTCTACTTCAGAGCCTGTTGGAGCTTTCCCTTCAACTAGCTCATCTTCGTTGTAAAAAGCTTCATCGCGTACAGAATACCAGCCAGAATATTTATCCAAATATATTTGTCCATTCTCTAATAAATTGATCCAGAGAGCTGTGGTAGCTTTTTTATGGCGAGTTTCAGTAGTTCGAATAAAATCATCGTAACTGATGTTCATTAAATTAAAAGTTTCGCGAAATCTTGAAGAAACTTTGTCTGTAAATGTTTGTGGATCCATGCCAGCTTTTAACGCAGCTTTCTCAACCTTTTGACCGTGTTCATCAGTGCCAGTTACAAACTTAACGTTATAACCATCAAGCCTTTTAAAACGTGCTATAACATCCGCTGCTAAAGTTGTATAAACACTACCTATATGAGGGATATCATTCACGTAATAAATTGGAGTAGTTACGTAAAAATTTTTCACCTAAGCCTCTTTGTTAATTAATTGCATCAGTACTATAGCAACATTTTTATAATCTAAATATAGTTTTTTGGCTGAGGCTGTTAAATGAATAACCTGATCATAAATTGCAAACCATTCTTGAGTTGATCTTTTTGATACTAGCTTATTGATAACTTCCTTTTCTTCTTTAAATAAATCATTACTATGGGACATACTACTGGTCTTTATTATTTTCTCTAACAGATATTTGAATAAGTAGTCGAATACTAGCCACTTCTCAATTGAATTGTCAGAAAAATAGTTTTCAATTAGTTTATACGTGTTATCAAATGATGAATTATAATTACTAATGGCGAAGATTATATTCTCATATAACTCAAAACCCTGATGTTGATGAAGATATAGGGCAATACCAGGAACGTTGTGCGCAAGCCTCAATAATAGTTCAGCTTCTTTTATTTCAATTTTTGTATTTTGATTAATAATGTCATGCGTATTTTCTGGAACACGAAATTTAATTAAAGCACAGCGCGATTTAATTGTATCAATTAAATTGTGTGGTTTGTGAGAAATTAAAATTAACAAAGATTTTTGTGGAGGTTCTTCCAGAATTTTTAATAAAGCATTTGCTGAATTGATATTTAAATCATCAACACTATCAATTACTACTATTCTGTAGGAATCATTTAAAATTGTCTGGCTGAAAAATTCTTTTATATTCCTGATTTGTTCTATAGAAATAATCTCTTCATTAGAATTAATCCATAGTAAATTATGTAGTAAGTCATTTTGATCAGATAAAAGATGGTTTGTTATATCTTTTGCTGCAGTTGCTTTACCAATTCCTTTACTTCCACCAAAAATTAATGCATGAGGATTAGAATCTGAGCGAGTGACAAAATTTATAATTTCAAATAATTTTTTTTGATCAAGATAGTTTTTTACTGTCATTTGCTATTTTAGATATTATCAATTACAACATAATATAACTGAACTATTGAAAAAATTATATAAAGATTATGGATAAAGAACAAGTAGATCGTATTTTTACCATTTTTTCTAAAGCAAATCCATATCCTAAAACTGAGCTAAAATATACGAATAACTTCACTTTATTGGTGGCGGTGGTTTTATCAGCACAAGCTACTGATATAAGCGTTAACAAAGCCACTAAAGAATTATTTATGATTGCTTCCACTCCAAAAGATATGATAAATCTTGGAGAAGAAGGTTTAAAATATTACATTAAATCTATTGGGCTTTTTAATAGTAAGGCTAAGAGTATAATTAAATTAAGTAGTCAGTTAGTAGAAAAATACCATTCCATAGTGCCTGATAATATGAAAGATTTGGAATCATTACCTGGTGTGGGTAGAAAAACTGCTAATGTTGTCATGAATTGTGCGTTTGGCATGCCCACTATAGCTGTTGATACTCATGTATTTCGTACATCAAGAAGAATCGGCTTTTCTCATAGTACTACCCCTGAAAAAGTGGAACAAGATTTATTAAAAATAATTTCAAAAAAATGGTTAAATCATGCTCATCATTGGCTGATTTTACATGGTAGATATATATGCAAAGCAAAAAAGCCACTGTGTGAGCAATGTCCGATTAATGAGTATTGTGAATTCTATAAGACTTGTTCGGCCAGGTCTCTTATATCTTCAAAATTATAATTAACAAGGAGTTTACCATCCCTAAATACTGGTTTTAATAGGTTATCTCTATTTGCTAATTGATCTAGCCTAATTGTTTTATATAGGCTTTCTTCCTTTATTAATGCTAGTCTGCCTGACTTAGATTTTTTATTAGAGTCAGTTATAGGATCTTTACAAACATCCACCCATTCTTCTTTTATTTTTATTGCAGAAGTTTTCATAGCAAACATTAGAGTATCTCTATTACATTTTTGTAATAATTCCCCGCCCATGCCAAACGAAATGTTGTCAGCTGATATACCATTTTGTTCTAAAGTTTGTAAGGTTAATTCGATGGTATCAAGAGAAATACGATCTCCATGTATAAGCCTTAAATATGATGGAAGTACCCTATAGTCTTTTTTATTTAAGCTATAGCCAAACTTATCCATTAATATATCTACTGCCCTTAGAACTACTAAGTTCGGTTCTCCACTATCAGGCCTAATTACTAATGTGCCTTTAGAATGTATTATTTTTTCTTTGAGCTTTTTACCAAATATATTATCTAAGGCATGCCATAAATCGTAAGAGTCGCTAACTATCGCAACTGTTTTTCTTTCTTTTAGAAAAATATCTAAAATATTTTCATATGCTTCTTTTTCAAAATTTTTACCCCAGCTCGTAATAGTAGAGTGAGAAGAAGCCGGGATAGAGTATCCAGCCATATCATGATTATAATATCTTTTAGCAGCAAGAACGCCAGAAATGGTATCTGTGCCTCTAAAATTTACTAAATGAGCTGCTCCTCCGATAGATGCTGATTCTAAAGAACTTACGCCTCTTGCTCCAAAATCATGCAATTTGAAAAGTAAGCCATCAAAATTATCAGAAGTAATGCTCATATATTTTTTTATTATTTTCTTGGCATTCCAAGAAATAGTTGCAACTGTTGAAGGATACCAAACTGCTCTAAGTAAAGCTGTTTCAATGTAAGAGGGAAGCCATGCACAATTAGGGTCTGTATTTCTGACTTGCACCATTACATTTTGATTAGGAATTAATATACCTTCAGGAATAGCTTCGATTTCAATAGGCAAATATCCATTATGCTTCTCTAATATATATTCCCAGCCAGCTTTATTGAAAACTAATCCATGAGAGTTTAGAAATTCTTCTCCAAATATAATATTTTCTTTTGTTATAGGTTTTGATAAGTATTCTTTTAAAAAAATCTGCAATCCAAAAAACAAAACTTTTTCGAATTTTCCGCCTCTTGACTCAATGTAACAAGAAATTTCCTGCATATTATTTGGATATTGTAAATAATGAGAAGAAATATATGAATCTGTATTAAGGATTATAGATTTTAATGTCATTCCTGATAATAAGTTAACTTATAACTTGAGTAAAAAACAATTTAACATAAGTAATGCTATAAGACAATATTACAAATTAGCTCCAAGGTCGATATTGCAGAGAGTCAATAACTGATTCTATTTTAGGTTCACTTGGCTTGAGAGTAATAAAATATGAGCCATTACTTTTTAAGTCTTTATTATCAAGCAACTTAATTTTAAGCAGTAAATTTGTGTTGTTACGAGGGAAATATAATTTATAATTATTGCCAATAAAACATTGGGCTTCATCACAATTAAACTCTTCTAAATACTTCTTATTATTGATGCTAATGATTTTATTTGTTTGCATTCGTGCATTAAAATAACCTTGCATAAAATCTGATAATCTACGTTTGTTCTCAGTCCTTACTAAATTATTATCGCTGCTACGTAACATAATTATACCAGTATGAGCGTCAATTATTAAGTTTGGCTGGGTGTAATAAGTAATAAGATAATAGCAGTAATAATAGGGATAACGCCAAAAAATGCCATTTTTGTTGCCACAAGCATAACCAAAGCAAACCAATAACAAATAACATTAAAGTTTCTACACTCATGTTTGGTAACATTACTAGTGCTCTAGGTAGGGGACTAACCTTGTTAGCTATATAAATCAAAAACTCTATGCCATAATTTAATATCCATAATGAAAGTTTTTCTAAGCCGAAAGGAAAGAAAATGCAGGTTAAGACAACAGAAGGCATAATTATAAATGAGGTAATAGGAGCTACTATTAAATTTGCTAAGATTGAATAATTTGCATACTGATTGAAATGATAAATAGCAAAAGGTGCTGTTGCAAGTCCAGCTATAAAAGTTGCTGCTAACGTTCCAAAAAAATAACGTTTAATTCGATCAAAGTTGGTATACTCAGTATTGCTTAAAAATTTTGTTAAATAATATTCATATCCAGATACTAAAGCTATTACTGCTGCAAATGACATTTGAAAGCTTGGATGTGTTATAGATTCAGGATTAATAAGAAGCATAATGAAAGCTGCTACACAAACAGATCTTAGAGCGTATTCTTGACGATCTAATAGAACTGCCATAATAACACAAACCACCATGATATATGATCTTAAGGCAGCAATTTGCATCCCAGAAATTAGGAGATATCCTAAAGTAAATAATAAGGAAAAATATGCTGCAATTTTTTTGGTATCATATTTTTGGCATATATAAACTGAAAAGCTAAGTAAAAATCTTATGCAGAAAATGCAGATGATTGATACTATAGATAAATGCAGTCCTGATACTGATAAAATATGAGTAAGGCCAGAAATACGCATATCTGATAATATTGCTTTATCGATAGCGCTTTGTTCTCCAATAATTAATGCTGTAGCAATGCTACCATTTTTTCTCCTAAGACATTTTTGATACGTTTTGAAAGATAGATTCGTAAATTGGAAATATAATTTGCTACTTTATTATGGTTTTTTTTATAACATAAATATTTGAATTGTTATAACCAGTAACTCCAATTTGATCAAAGAAGTTTTGCCTAGAAAAGTCGTATTCTCTAGGTACAAATGGTTTACTAGATGGCCATAAAGTCGCACGAAATTTAATATAATCTCCAATTTCTATTTCATCTAATTTTTTATTACCTTTAATTGTAATTTTGGCTTTCTTAGGAAATTTTTTATTACCAAAGTCTTTAATATAAATTTTATCTAATACAACCTGAGAACCTTTTATTACAGGAGTTATACTTAATACTCTGCCAGAAATTTTTGCTAATTTTATTTCATGATCTAGTTTAGGAGATAAGACATTTATAGTTCGGTAAGTTGCGCACATTAAACCAATTGATAAGCATAGTAACAGAATCGGTAGCCATACAAACTTTTTACGACGACATATAATTACAGTAACTAAGACTGCTAGAAATATAATAATCTCTATATAAAAACTTGGTTCTGTAGGTAAAGAAAAATATAGAATAATGCCGAAGCAGAAAAAAGCTATTAACCATAAAACCCAAGATTTTTGATCCAGGTAAAATTGTGTAGTAATGAAATTATGTAGTTTTTTAAACAATTATAATTTTATGACAATTGCTTACGGTATGTTTCTTTATAAAATTTTAGTGACACTAATGTTATTACAGCAAATATTATGATATATAAAGCTATAACATCTTGTTTACCAGTAATTTGCATTAACCATGTGCCAATTAAAGGTGCAGAGCCGCCAAATATACCTGCACTTATATTATAAGATAGTGCTACACCGGTAAATCTAACTCTAGTTGGAAACATTTCTACTAAAGCTGCAGGAATTGGTCCCATATACATTCCAACTAGTATAGCAAATATAAGCTGAGAAATCAAAGCTTGCTCATATTCGCCGTTGATTAAAAGCCAGAAAATAGGATAGATTAATACAATCATCGCATAAGTCGTGTAAAGCATTATAGGTTTACGACCATGCTTGTCAGAAAGCCACGCAGAAAATGGCATTAGCAACATTGCTAAAGTGATGCTAATAAGGTTAATTGTTAGAGAATCTGTATATGAATATCCTAAATTAGCAGACATAAAGTTCTTAACAAAGATTGTGAAAGTATAAAATGGCACAGTAACCATTAGATATAAACCTATAGCCACGCATAATTCTTTTGAATAAATTTTTAATACCTCACGTAAAGGTTGTTTTGAAAGGTCATTATGTGCTTTTGCTTTAAGATAGACTGGACTTTCATGTAAGCTGATGCGAACATATATACCAACGAGACCAATAAGCATACCTATTAAGAATGGAATTCTCCAACCCCAAGTTTCAAAAACCGCCTCAGGCATTGATTTTGATACGGTAGTAGCAACAATAGAACCAAGTAACATACCAGCACATAAACTAACCATACTTGCACTGCCAACAAGTCCTCTTTTTTTCATTGGCGAGTATTCAACTAAGAATGCAATACATCCACTAAACTCACCACCTATAGATGCTCCTTGTAGTAATCTAATAATTACTAGCATAATTGGTGCCCAGATTCCTATACTTTCATATGTTGGTAATAAGCCAATACAAGCAGTTGGGATAGCCATCATTAATATGGATGCGGAAAGCGATGCTCTACGACCATATTTATCACCTATATGGTGTTCCGTTGGAGTTCCCTCGTAATTTCCGAAAACACCATCAATGCCATGTTAAACCTTGGCTCAAGATTTTTTTAAAAAATCCTCACAAGAGTTATTATCAATTAATTCT